>Ga0268262_10005401_pt1 | contig 12696 bp, 10 predicted proteins | sample TergutNc150P3_FD_190354 | JGI IMG/M metagenome (GOLD analysis project Ga0268262, IMG submission 190354) | Nasutitermes corniger P3 segment gut microbial community from laboratory colony in Florida, USA - Nc150 P3 (SPAdes) (version 2) | ecosystem: Host-associated > Arthropoda: Insects >... | reverse complement strand
AACATCCTTGACTAAAATTGACATAAGTTATCAAATTAATTATGTATCGAGGTAATATGGCTGCTAATCATTCAATCCCCGGCGAATACCGTAGAGCGGCTGAACGTCTGTTTTTCAAAGACGGATTTTCCAAGGGGCATAAACCTGATGTAAAAGCCGCCTGTGAATTTGCCAAGTCGCTTGGCATCGGCATTGAATACCAACGTTTACTCGCGCTCGAAAAAAACAGCGGTGAGTTACGGACTTTTCTTGATCAGTTTCAAAATAATTTGGCGTTGTTAATTAAAAAAACATGGGTGGAAAAATCCGATGAAGAGCGTAAGGGAAAATTACAGGATGACATTCCGTTATTTATGTCTACGGTTGAGCAGACGGACTACATAAAAGCCATAGATGAATTCAGCGAGATTCTTGATGAATTAGCCTATATGTTTTTTGGCGCTCAAAGCGAAAAAGAAGACTTTGCCGAGTATACATTTCGCATTGACGTGCAAATGGGGCTTTTTTGGTGGTACGGAAGCAAACTTGAGTTGTTAAAAGACATAAAAGCTCAAAATATAGACTGTAATGATAAAGTGTTATGGGCAATTTTGCTTCTAGGACTCTGTTATCTGACAAATTTTTAAATTAAAGGATACATTATGACTGATTCTGCCAATACTGAAACTGAACCGCAAAAAAACGATGACTGCCGCACGGATTTTATCAGCGAATTTATTAAAGAAGACTTAGCCTCAGGAAAGTACGGTTATGTGCATACGCGTTTTCCGCCGGAACCCAATGGCTGGTTGCATATCGGCCACTGCAAGGCGTTCTTTATCGACTTTAGCATGGCTGAGCGTTTCGGCGGAAAATGCAACCTGCGCTTTGACGACACCAATCCCGAAAAAGAGGATGTCTCTTATGTTGAAGCGATTAAGCGCGATATTAAATGGATGGGCTTCGATTGGGAAGACCGTGAATTTTACGCTTCCGATTACTATGAGTACCTGTACGAGTTAGCCGTAAAGATCATCAAAAAGGGAAAGGCTTATGTTGACGATCTGACGGATACCGAAATCAGCGAGTACCGGGGGACTGCGGTCGCGGACAAAAACAATATCACAGTAACGCCGCCGGGCAAAAACAGCCCGTACCGTGACCGTTCCGTCGAAGAAAATCTTGACCTCTTTGCGAAAATGCGCTCTGGTGAATACCCGGATGGGGCAAAAACATTACGAGCAAAAATTGACATGACTCATCCTAACTTAATAATGCGCGATCCTGTCATGTATCGCATACGCAGAGAAACCCATTACCGAACAGGCAATTCGTGGTGTATCTATCCAATGTATGATTTTCAACACCCGCTTTCCGACGCAAAAGAGGGAATTACCCACTCCCTCTGCTCACTTGAATACGAAATCCACCGCCCCTTGTACGAATGGTTTATCCGTGAGGCTGAAGTTTTCCCTTCACGGCAGATTGAATTTGCCCGTCTTAATTTGAGCCATACCGTTATGAGCAAACGCTGGCTTTTAAAACTCGTGCAGGACAAACGCGTTACAGGCTGGGATGATCCGCGAATGCCCACAATAGCCGGTCTCCGCAGACGGGGTTACACTCCCGAGGCAATTCGCAGTTTTGTCTCGCAGATTGGCATCGCAAAGACTGACAGCCTGGTAGACATCGCGTTTCTTGAATACTGTCTTCGCGAGGATCTGAACAAACGTGCATTGCGTGTAATGGCGGTTTTGCGCCCACTAAAGTTAATTATCGAAAACTGGGAGGAAGGAAAAAGCGAGGAAATGGAAGCGGTAAATAATCCCGAAGACGAATCAGCCGGAAAACGCCTTGTGCCATTTTCGCGAGAGCTGTGGATTGAACGCGAAGATTTTGAAGAGACTCCACCACCCAAATATTTCCGACTCTTCCCAGGAAACTCCGTCCGCCTGCGGTATGCGTACATTGTCACATGCACCGGTTTTGACAAAGACGCAAATGGTAACATAACAGCCGTGCGTTGCACTTACGATCCGCAGACAAGGGGCGGTAACGCGCCTGATAACAAAAAAATTAAAAGTACGATTCACTGGGTATCCGCCGCTCATGCCGCGCCAATACAGGCGCGTATTTACGATTACCTGTTCAACACGGAAAAACCGATGGAAGTATCTCCCCGCCCCGACGGCTCTCCCGGCGATTTTACCGACAACTTAAATCCCAACTCATTAGAAGTAATTGAAAACGCATGGGGCGAACCGTCGCTTGCAAATGTTTCGCCGGGCAAAGTTTTCCAATTTGAACGCCTCGGCTATTTTGTCCGCGACCCTGACACAGGCGCTGACGGACGGGCGGTTTACAACAAAACCATCGGTCTGCGTGATACTTGGGCAAAGATTGCAAATAAAGGGTAATAATCTTTTATAAGATATATTAAAAGACAACAATTATATTTTTTCACAATGATATTTTATGTTATATTGTATAAATTCAAATAATATCAAATTATGGGGTAATACATGAAAATTAAATTTTTATTGCTTCTTTTTATTGGCTTGTTGGCAGTCAGTTTTCTGGAAGCCCAAACGCGAAAAGAGGTAAAAGTAAAAACAGTCAACAATTCTACGCTTATCAATGGATTCAAGGTTACTGCCCCTACTTATGATCTTGTTAGTATTGATGGGCGGACAAACGTTGTGAAGATAAACGGAGCGGCAGTTCAATGGAATGCGATGGAGTATTCCCTTGCAAATTATAAGAACAAACCTATTACAATTTATTTTTCGGCGGATGTAATGAGGACTGGCCCTAAAAAGGGAATGTCATGGACTGTGAACAATGATCCCGAATATCCTTCCATAGCCGCTGCGAGTAATCCACAGCCAGGAGTTTGGTATAACATGAGCGGAAATTTGACGATCATTCCTTCAAACGATAATCCGTTTATTCATTTAAATAAATGGGAACAAAACAGCTCGAATACATTTTTTTATGTTGATAACATCAGTATAAAAATTGAAACATGGGATTATACTCCTGCTTCAATAACTGCGGCGGCGGGACAGGCAAACAGTAACAGCACACGAAATATTTATGTCAGCGCAAGCAAAGGAGCGGATAACGGGAATGGTACGCAAGACAAGCCATTTAAAAAAATAGCCGATGCGATGCATTATGCGAAGCCTGGTGATACAGTACTGGTCGATTCAGGGACTTACAACGAAAGATTTAAAGTGCCAAGTGGAACGGCAGGGAAACCAGTTACGCTTACCGCAATGCTGGGAGCGGATGTTGTGATTTCGCCCACTATTCCGATTAAGCCGCAATGGAAGCAGTATCAGGGAAATATTTATGTCGCCGATATAAGCGAATATGTTAAATATATTGATACAAATTTTCCCCAACTTTTCGCCGACAGGGATTCTATGGTAGAGGCAAGATACCCTAATATGGGGTCAACAATGTCAACGATGTGGGATTACAAAAGGGATGTCGCGCAAAAGGGAACGAACAAAAATACTGTTGTCGCAAGCGGCAATGTTCCAACGGATATTACGGGCGCAAGATTGATAATTTGGCCGGGAGACAGCGAAGTTCCCGGTTGGAGACCGATTATCTCTCCGGTTGGATCGGTAAAAGGAAAGACAATAACTCTGGCGAATGAAATAACGGGCAATTCAAGTCCGCACACAAAGAATGATCCAGATACGCCATATCCGGGTAATCCATTTTATATTACCGGAGCTTTGGCGCTTCTGGACGCGCCCGGCGAGTATTATTTTGACAAGCAAACCAATCTTTTATATTTTTATCCTTCATGGGACGGTGCGCCAGAACGGCGTACTCTTTCTTTGCGCGGTAATGACATCGCTATTTTTGCGGCAAATACTTCCTATGTAACAATTAAAAATATTACCGTTTTTGGCGGCGGCATAAATATGCGTGGCTCAAATAACAATACGCTGGAAAACAGCCATGTTTTTTATGCTCAGCATTTTTATGCAAGCGATTTTTCGCAAATTGAGGAATACAAGTGGTGCGGCAGTATGGTTGTAACGGGAACGAATAATCGGATAACGCGGTGTGAGTTTGGCAACACGAGCGGTAACGGGATTGTTCTAGGTGGCGATGATAACGTATTTACCAATAATTATGTTCATGACACAAATTACGCGGGTAATTTTTTTGACGGGATTTATGTTTTATCTTCAAAACGGTTGGAAGTTTCACATAACACATTGATAAATCAGGGACGCGCCCATATTTATTTTGCGCATGGTCACTCCTTTGAACAATGCGTAGTCCGTAATAATTATTGCGAAAACCACAGCATAAATATTCCCGATGGAGCGGGCGGATTTTACACCATTAATACCAATGGCGGCGGCACTGAAGTATTTAACAACTTTGTCGTTGTCGGCGGCGGTAAAGGCGACAATGGTAGTATGAAGAGACTTCTTTCCGGTTTGTATGTTGACGATTTAAGTTTCAATTACAAGGTTCATCATAATATCGTTATTGGCGGCACTGACGTGGGAATACGGCACGGTCTTACACACGCGGTTATTCCGCCGCAACAGGGAACGTATTTTTTTAACAATACAATTATTGGTTCGCAAAATGGTTTTGGTTTTCATTACATCTACGGAAAAAACACCGACACAAGAAGCGTTACAATTACCGACAACTTATTGGTGAATATAAAGTCCCGTGATATAACAGGCGATGGTTTTGAAAACGGAAAATGGGTCAACTACGACGGTAATTTTGTTAACGGTTCTATACCTGTAACAAAAAACACGGAAAGACGCATGACTTCATCCGGTAATTCCCGTGGAACTATAGATGCAAAATACCGTCCCACAGGCGGAACACCTGACATTGGCGCAATTCCAAGAGACGGTACATTATTCACATTTGGAGCGGATTGGGGTCAAGGTGGGGCAATTGCGGCTGCGACTCGTGAGAACGCATTGCCATAACTCATTACTTCCACTTTTCAAGCGATTCCCGCATAAAGCCGCGAATATCTACGCCGTAAACATCACTTAAAATCCCACTGTTTAAAACATCCTCTATCTTTCCACTTGCGGCTAACGTCCCGTTATTCAAAACAATAGCCGTATCTCCAAAAAGACGCGCCAGATTAAGGTCGTGAAATACGCTTATTAAAGTTTTATCGTTCTCCTTTACCCACGCTTTTAAAAACTTGAGCAATTCAATTTGATGTTTCAAATCAAGGTGATTACTCGGCTCATCAAGTAAAATTAAATCGGGGCTTTGCGCCAAAGTTCTAGCGAGAAAGACTCTCTGCAATTCTCCGCCGCTCAACTCGTCAATCATGCAGTCCTTACTGTCCCAAATGTCAAGTTTTTTTAAAATGTCTTCGATAACCGCTCTGTCTTCGTCGGAAAGATTTTTCAAAATAGACTGCGAATACGCATAACGCCCCATTGATACCGTTTCATAAACCGTGTAGGGAAAAAACACCTGTGCGCTCTGAGTCAGCAGGGCGATTTTTTTCGCCAATTCTTTACGTGAAACCGCTCTTATATCCTCACCGTTCATTAAAACACACCCACGGTAATCAATAATACGCGCTATTGATTTAAGCAAAGTACTTTTTCCGCTTCCGTTAGGACCGAGTATGCAAAGACTTTCTCCCCTTTCCGCTTTAAAGTTAATGTTGCGAATAACGTCTGCGCAATCTTTGATTGCACCGCTATTATATCCGGCGGATAAATTCTTAACTTCCAACATATTACACCTGCGTCTTGCGTCTCCGCCTAAAGTAGATCCACGCAAAAAACGGCGCACCGATTAACGCGGTAATCGCTCCCACCGGAAGTTCCGACGGAGAGACGGCTGTTCTTGCCAGCAGATCGGTCAAGACAAGCAAAGAACCGCCAAGAATAAACGACATGGGAATTAAACGCTTGTGGCTTGAGCCGCAGATTCGCCGCGCCGCGTGAGGTGCTATTAAATCAACAAAGCCGATAACTCCGCTGAGTGCGACTGCGGCGCCTGTAAGAACGGCGCAGAGAGCGAGTAGCTTTTTCCGCACCGCGTCTGTTTCCACCCCCGAAGATTTTGCCTGTTCGTCGCCAAAACTTAAAATGTCCATTTCCTTCGTGAAAAGGAAAATCCCCGTTATTCCAACGATAAGAAACGGAAGCAAAAGTAATACCGACGACCAGCCCCTCATGGCGAAACTGCCCATTTGCCATAGAGCGATACGCCTTAGATCGTCGGAAAAGACAGCGCTAAGCATGGTAAGCATTGCGCTTAAAAAAAGCGAAAAAACCATCCCACACAGAATTATTGTGTTATTCGACATTGACTTGTCTATGCGCGAAGAAAAAGTAGCAACGCAAAAAACTGCTGCCAGCCCAAAGACAAAGCCCGTCAGCGGTAGAGTGAAACCGCCCAACAATGGAATTGCAATTCCACTGATGATGATTATTCCCGCACCCAAAGATGCACCTGATGAAACGCCCAAAATGTAAGGAGATGCAAGCGGATTGCGCAAAATGGACTGACAAACCGCGCCGCTTACCGCAAGTCCCCCCCCGACAAGAAACGCTAACAAGACACGCGGTAACCGCAATAGCCAAACAATTGAAACATTTTTAGGGTCTATATCAAGAGCAAGCGGCAGACGGAAAATTTTATGCAAAATGATCATAACAGTGTCGCGCAGACTGATGGCGGAACTGCCCAAAGACGCGGCGGCAATGATTATGAAAAGTGAGATAATTGCACCTATGATAATTCGCGTTCTATTACTCATAATACACCACCTGAGACATTTGCCGCAAAGCTAAAATTATACGGCTTGAAGGGCGCACTGATGAATCAGTATCAATTTGATAAATGCGGTTATTAATAACTGCGTTGATATGGTTAAAACCGGGACGGCTCTTTATTTCCGCGATTGGATCGTCAATATAATTTACATTTGTAAGAATCACATCTGGATTGCGACTAATAACCGCTTCCGCACCCGGCATCACAAGCCAATTTTCGTCTCCAAAAACATTTTGCGCCCCAATAACGGAAATCATATCGTTAATGTAACTGCCCTTTCCAAAAGTCATCATATCCGGCGCTGCGGAAATTTCAAAATAAACAGTTTTTCTGCTCCCTGTGTTAGCTGACATCTGTACCGCATTCTGCGTAATTTCATCAACTTGCGCTTTCATTAAACTAATCAGCCGTTCCCCCTCTTTTTCCACATGCAAAATATCCGCTATAAACGCAATGTCATTGTAAATTTCATTAATACTCGCACTCATGGAAATATACACCACAGATATTCCCATTTCGCGTAACAGCATCAATGGGTCTTCGCCAGTACCCGTTGCATTATGTCCGCTAGCAATAATTAAATCAGGCTCAAGATTAATAATCGCCTCAGCGTCCGGGTAGAAAAAATCAAGTTGCGGCAACCCATCGGGAATCCCCGTAACATTTGCCGAATGTCTGTCAATGGCGACAAGTTTATACGCCTGCCCCAAGTCCGCTATTATCTCCGTATTTGACGGCGCGGTGGAAATTATGCGGTTAATTTGATTCTTAATTGTAACTGTTCTTCCCGAACGATCAATTATCTCCCTGCCCTTACTTGCATTGCACCCTAAAAATAATATTAAAAAGATCAACCACGAACCACACGAAAAACACGAACTTATCGTCCGAAATCTTGTCGCCGTTCGTGTTGGTTCTGCGCACTGTCGGTCACCTAAAGGTGACCTTGCTTTATTACAAACAGCGGCTTTTATTGGTGCTACGCTATGCGGCATTATTGATCTACACGGCTTTGCCATGCGTTTGTTTAGCGGGTTCGTGGTAAAAATTCTTTTTTTAATCATTTAATCTCCAAATTTGCACGTAACCCCATTGTCAGCGTAATCCCCGGCATGGGATAATCGCTGAATGATTCATACGATTCATTTAAAATATTTCGTAATACGCCAAATATTGTTAAATTTTCCCCGATTTTTTGATTAACCGTAGCGTTAAGCAGAAAATGCGGTTTCAACTGTGTAATGTTCGCTCTGTCATTATAACGCAAACTTTCAAAATGTCCGCTGATTATTAAAGAGCCGCTTTCCCAAGGGATCTCAAGAGAGCCGCCGATTGTATGCATGGGACTGTAAGGGATTCTTTTATCGTCTGCAAAGTCATAACCAAAACTTAACAGGTAACTTAAAAGGTACTGATACGAAATTGAGGGAATAATTTTTTTCACTTGTCCCATATTTACAGGTATTTCAAAACGTAATTTGCTGTCCAGTCCAAAGAACATCGCCTCTCCAACATTTTCAGGCCGCCAGATACCTCCGGCCCCGGAATACCAGTGAATTGAATCTTTTAACCAGTGTGTAAAAAACGTACTTTCAAAACTGAATAATTTTTTATAACGCCATGAAAAGCCAATATCTCCGCCCCAACCGTCTTCAGGTTTTAAGTCGGGATTTCCCCCGCTGCCGGAGGCTGCGCTAACATTACCGCCGTCACCCCAGTAGATCTCCTCAAAGTCGGGAAATTTAAAACTGCGGAAATAGTTGTTTTTTATGGCAAACGAATCTGTCACATTCCAAAGCAAGCCCAGTTTTGGAACTGCGGTAAATAGCGTGTCTCCTTCGCTTGTAAATACGGCTTTTACGGAGGGAATGATCATGAATCGTTGTACTGGTTTGAATTCCGCAGTCAGGTAGACACCGCCGTCATGCCGGTTTCGGTTGCCAATATCCGTGGAATCAAGATAGATAAAACGGTAATCAAAACCGCTTTTCAGAGCCAACTGTTTGCTTATATACCAATTCCAGCGGTTAATTACCGTTATGTTCTGTTGCTCGTGACGTGAAAAAATATCCGCAGGCGAGGTATAATCCCGCTTTGTAAAATACGATCCCAAAGACGCTTCCATTGCAAGGTTATCCCGAAAAATACGGGGCATATCAAGCATTATATTGTTACGCGAAATTATATCCTGCTGTGCGCCAACATTGCTTGAAAAGCCTGAGCTGGGAATATTTTTGTCATCGTAATAAAAGTTTGATGAAGCGATTAATTTTGAAAGATTGGGAAGCTCCAATATTGCAGATAACGCACCCCCGGCATCCCACACTTCGTTGTTGTCTTTTCTGCGGGTATAATTGTAGCGGTCGGTAAATAAAAAGTGATTCTGCGCCATGTTTGCAAATGCGTTAGCTGTAATTGAAAAGACGCTTCCCCCATAAGCGGCAGAAATGTTAATGTTCTGGGTATCAGCCAAATCTTCCCAATTTGGCTCCTGCGTTTGTCCGTCCCGACCACGGTATTCGCCGGGTAGGGCGCTGGTATTGGAAACGGAAGCGCCCAACACCAACCCGGGTTTTTGTTTCTTAACGGTGATAATGTTAATCACTCCGCCCATTGCGCCTGAAACATTGTATTTGGTATCGGAGCCACCGTAAATTACCTCAATGCGCTCGATTGAGTTAAGATCAATTTGCTCAATGTCGAATTTTCCGTCTATGGAAGAATTTATTGGTACTCCGTCTATCAGGAACGCCAACCGTTTTGAATCAAGCCCGCGCAGGTTAAGAAGAGTCATACTGCCGTAAGTTCCGTATCGTGTAATGTTGACTCCAAGCGTATCTTGTAGTAAGGTCGCAATGTCCGGCGCGTTACGGCGTTCAATTTCATCTTTTTCTATGATTGACATCTGTTGGGAAGTTTGAACAGTTCCCGTAACGGTTATGCCTTCTTCGTTGGAGAAGGACAGTTCATCTTCCGACTCGACGGACTGCCCTTTTATGTAATTGGGAAAACAGAGAGAAAAAATTAATAGTACCAAGACCGAAAAATATTTTCCGGTCTTGTGTAAAATGGGAAACATTTATTTGCTATACCCCGTACCCCAATAAGTGACATGGGTATCAACATTGTCAACGGTAAATGTGTTTTTTGCCTCAGCAAGCGTGTCTTTTAAAATGAGGGCATACGATCCGTCAATCGCATTTGCTAATAACACATGAGACGCGGTGTAATCCTTGTAATATACGCCGATGAATTTATTTGCCTGTCCTGTAGTAGTACTTGTGGTGATTTGTACTATTAACACACCTGCGTCTTGTGAAAAATCAATGGCTTCCTTAATACTGCCTTTTATATTTTCACCAGGATAGTCTTCACTATAATAAGCCGTGTAATATTCAAGTGAAGACGCGGTAATTTTATAACCACTACCATAATCATCCGTCCATTCGCCTACCGGAACAAAAGCAGTATTTACAGGATCATCATCCGTATTGCATCCGGTAACCAAAAACGCCGTTGACAGACAGAACATAACGGCAAGTGCGAAAACACTTCGCGCCCAATGACGGCGAAATGAACTGGAAACCTTACGGCTTTTGGAAACTACGTTTCCTTGGTGAAGTGAGTTGAACAAAAACATAGAGACTCCTTCCCCGAAAAAGACACGACTAATACAAGACCGGCATTATCCAATGAGAATATTATTTTGATTGGTAAATACGGCTTTTCTCAGGCTCTTCCTCGAAGCTAAGAAAAAATATTTAACCCCATACGGGATTAAAGCAACCAAAGGTTGCAGTATACCAAAGTTTCCTGGCTTGAGGGCAATTCTTCAGTCAACCTTCCCGATTTCTCAGTGGTTGTCTGCGACTGAATCTTCCCTGTCACAGTTACGGGTTAGCGGGGGATTTGGAACTAAAGTTCCGCACCCCACTTCCTTTGAAATATACGATTACAGTTTATGCTATTTTGAAAAAATTGTCAAGGAGAATTACAAAGAATTACTTACTTCAAAGCCGCAAGCGCCGCGGTAACTTCCGCTTCGCAACTTTTCATCGCGGTTAGAGTTTTTTCGATTAGGGTATCAAGTTCCCAGCCCAAAAGAGCGGCTCCGTCTTCTATGACTTTTCTGGAACAACCTGCGGCAAAGGCCGGGGTTTTATATTTCTTTTTTACTGATTTAACTTCCATATCCATAACGCTTTTTGACGGTCTGATAATCGCGACCGCCCAAATAAGACCGGTCAATTCATCACTGGCGTAGAGTATTTTTTCCATGACGTGTTCCGGTTTGTCATCCACGGTTGTAAGTCCGTATCCATGACTGCAAATGGCATGGATCAATTCATCGCTTGCGCCGCCGTCACGAAGCAGTTCTTTCGCTTTTACGCAGTGTTGTTCGGGAAACTGCTCAAAGTCAATATCGTGTAACAGTCCGGCAATCGCCCAAAAATCCGTTTCCCCGCCATACCCCTGATCGGCGGCAAACCATTTCATCACACCTTCTACGGTCAGGGCGTGCTGTAAATGAAAAGTGTCTTTGTTGTACTTTGTGAGCAATTCCCACGCCTGTTGTCTGTTAATACCGGCATTCATGATTTAACCATAATATTTTTGAATAAAAAAAACAAGTTACAACGCTCGTATTATCTCACACCTTTATTAATATTGAGAATTCCGTTTCTTTTTAACAATTGAAATGATTAGTACCGTAATCCCGGCAAGCAGAAACGTAAAAACACCGCCTAGGATACCCGCAAGAGTTGTTCCTGTCATCGCGCCTTCTTCGCCCGTGTTAGGAAAATTGTAATCGGGCAGAAAAGTGGTTTTTTTCTGTATGGAAGCCGCCCTCTCTAAAAACGAATTTTCTTTTTCAATCTCTGTTGAACCGGTTATATTTTTTATTGACCATTCAAGCCCGTCAGGGTGAGAGGAAACAAACAGGGACAATAAGCCTCCGATGATCAGCGTAATTACGGCAAGCGCAATAAGAACATTTTTTACCGGAGTTTCATTTTTAATCGCTGACCTTTCAAAACTGCTCTCCATAATTTCTGGACGCATTTTATACACAAAACAAAGTACCGTGGCAGTTACAATTCCTTCTATAATACCAATCGCAAGATGAATTGGCTGCATTAAAAGAACGAAGGCTGTAAATGGCAGCTCTGTAATACCGGAAAGCCATGTTTCAAGCACTACGCTAAATGCGCCAAGTTGCAAACTTACAATAACCGCAGAAATGGAAGCCGCTGTTATGTTTCCCAGTTTTATTCTTTTTTTTACAAACGGTTTAAAAAGCAAGGGATACGCAATCAAACATGGAATTACGCCCATATTGAAAATATTGCAACCGAGGGCAAGCAATCCCCCATCGGCAAAAAACAGGCATTGAATAATAAGAACAGCCGACATGGACAGCAATGCCGGAAAAGCGCCAATCATTGCCGCAAGTAAAATTCCGCCGCCAATATGCCCGCTTGATCCTGTGCCAGGAATGGTAAAGTTGATCATCTGCGCGGCAAAAACAAAAGCGCCCATCACTCCTATAATGGGAATTTTCTTTTCGCACAAATCGTCTTTTTTAACTTTTGAAACTGAAAAGGCGAGGGCGGCGGCGCTTACGGCGCACATTGCCGTTCCAACGACGGGAGATAGTAAAGAGTCTGTCATGTGCATAGTGTTTCCTCTTTACTGATGATCATCTCCCAGTTGTTAATTACATTTGTATCGATGCTCAAACGATTTCGATAATGCCGCTGTCGAGTACGTCATCTTTGGGTATCCATCCTTTCATTAAAAGTACCTTGCCTTGATATTTACTGTGGTTAATTTCTCTTAGGGCTTCCCGATCTTCGGGAGTTCCATCGCCATAGGCAACTACATACCCCATGTCATCTTCCGGTG
>Ga0268262_10005400_pt1 | contig 12696 bp, 14 predicted proteins | sample TergutNc150P3_FD_190354 | JGI IMG/M metagenome (GOLD analysis project Ga0268262, IMG submission 190354) | Nasutitermes corniger P3 segment gut microbial community from laboratory colony in Florida, USA - Nc150 P3 (SPAdes) (version 2) | ecosystem: Host-associated > Arthropoda: Insects >... | reverse complement strand
TAAAAACCCGCTCCAAGCCCCAGGATTACAATAAAGCCTTCGCTTTGTACTGTTTCTATGAGCCGTTTCGCTTCCCTTTTTGGATCCATCATCGAATGAAGCGGATGAGCGGCGCCTTGAGGGTCTATCCAATTCGGTATCATTTCTCCTGTGCGTGATTCTAAAAATTTATAGCGGCTTTCTTTGAGAACAATCTTTGAAAGCTTAATGGATAGGTCCGGGTCTCTTTTTGAAAGGGCAAGAAGGTTTTTTTCAAAAAGGCTGTTTTTACCGCTGTCTTTATCCATTTATTATCCTGCGTTAATAACATTCATTGATCGGATGACGGAAATCAATTCATTTTGTGAATCGGTACCGCTATTCAATGGAATAAGGAATTTTAATTCGTTTTGAAGCGCATCAGACAAGGCAGGATCTTTCAAACCGTTTTCCAGAACATGGAGGGCTTTTTCGCGCGGGCTGGTGCCAAAGCTCAAAGGGACGGTTTGGAATTTTAACGTAGTCCCTCCTTGTGCCCTGGCGCATGGAAGCGTTGTTTTTGAAGAATTAAAGACGGAATTATTTTTCCCTATCGGGTAAAGGGGTCTTGGGTAAAGGGAAAGCTGTTTCTTAAACCAGGAAGCGTAAATGCCATAGCTCCCGCCTTCTTTTAGCAGAGAAGACCTCCTGTAAGTTTGTGAATATGCGGGATCTGTTCTTATTGCTTTTTCTTCGATCAGAATATCAAAGCTGTAAGGCCGCGCATGTGAACGCATATCCCGGTTTTCAAGATCCATGCCGGCAATGTAAATATTTCCGCCGCTAAGGGCAAAAGCCAGATCCAGAGCGGCGGCGGTAACAGTTCCCCGCTGCGGCAGGATGATAAAGGGTATTTGCATTTCCCGTAGAATCAGCGACTGCCAAAGGCTTCCGTCGCAGATAACCAAAAGCGGCAATTCGCCGCATTGTGATGGAATTGCCGCTGTCAGCGTCGCCGCAATGGGATAGGCTTCTTTAGCTGAATTGCTTCTGAAAGAGTTATAAAGGTGAAGCCTCGCCCAATTGGATCCATCCGTGCTGATCGCCAAATCGGGCTTTAAACAGTTCGCTTCCAGAGCCGCTACGGACGAGGAAGACGCCAAAATAAAAAATGCGGTTCGCGACGTTTCATTCCTGATTGCTTGTTTGATAATCGGGATTGTGTCTTCCAGGCTCGGGCCCGCGCCTGTTACCAGAAACGGCCGGGAAACCAATGGAGAGTTACTATTAACTGGGTTTATGGCTGTTTTTATGATAGACAAGTTTTTCATAAAGTTCTTAAACCACCTGGGGCCGAAAGCTTTTGTTGTTCTCGCGTTCGCGTCCGAACGCTTTATAAAAGCTGCCGCTTCTTCCAAAAGGGCAAGGTACGATCGGCCATAAACGTTAAGGGCAGGCCGCCATTCCAAAAGGCGTATTTCAGAAGCCTCGGAATCCGGGATTTCAGTTTCCAGGAATTCCTGTACGGATACGCCTGTCTCCGGATGCCACTGTGAATCAGGTTTTGCGGCAGGCCCAATGGCCTCCGGTCCTTGGACTGTTGATGTCTGGTCGGGTTTTTCAACATGAAGCGCGATTACTTTCGCGTCCGGGGCTCTTCTTTTCAGAGGAGCGACCATGTAGCCCAGCCCGGGTTCAATCAGTATAAAAAAGCGGATTTTTTCATTCAGAGAAAGGGAATCAATGTACCGTTCGGCTTCCCCACAGGGATTGTACCTTGAATGTAAAGACGCGGTTTTTTCCTGGTTCATTTCTGCCAGGGAGGCCCATCAGGTAAGCCCCAATTCTTTGAAGAGCTTTTTATAGGTATCGTAGTAATCGGACTTGGCAAATTCTTCAATCTTTTCGTCAGGAAGGGCTTCAAGAAGCTGATCCATGTACGAAAGCACAGTCTTTAGCTCTGTTTTCAGGTTTGCGGGAATTCCGGAAATTTCCTGGCTGGAAGATTGATCTTCAGCAATGGCTTCGTCAGGAACAACCACAGCGCTGTCATCAGATACGGAAGGAAACTCTTCGATCGCTTCTTCCGGCATTTGTACAGTTACTTCTTCCGGTAATTCTTCCGCTATTTCGTTAAGGTTTACCCCGTTTTCAAGGATACCGCCGATATCATCTTCTGCTTGTATAGCTTGTATAGCGTCTTCTTCAAGCGGTAATGCGGCATCGTCATCTGTGGATTTTATTTCAATTGTATCTTTATCTCCGGAATCCAAATCTATCGAATTCAAATCCGAAAGATCCAAATTTATGGATATATCTTCAAGAGAGGGCTCTTCAAGAGGGTTATCATGGATTTCCGAAGAAAGGTCCGGCTCGTCAATAACTGCCCCGGAAAGATCAATGCCTTCATCGGCGCTCTCTTCCGGTAATTCCGGGGGGAGCTCTTCACTGTTGATATTTTCCGCCAGCGGATCTTCAGTGAGATAGCTTGTGTCCTCAGGTGGGGGGGCGACAACCATGGGCTCGACGCCGTTTTCGCGGATTTCGTTCAGCTCGTCAGTTCCTTCTGAGCTAAAGCTAATCACGGAATCATCAGACATTGGCATGTCTGTCGGCATTTCCGTTTCGGAGGAAACCTGGCTATCTCCTGCAGACTCTGCAGACTCTAAAGAGTCTGATAAGTCTGATGAGTCCGCAATGCCGATAGAATTTCCAAGTTTTGTTTCTCCTTCAAGGTTTTCCAAATTAGTATCGATTAAATCGATTTCCATATCCAAATCTGCGGTACTAAGGCTTAGATCCTCAGAATCATCTTCGTCGTCCGGGATCGCCGAAGCCGCGTCCGAGCCGGCTTCTTCAGTAAAATCCGCAGTATTCAGGATATTATTCAGCTCATCGCCGGTGAGGGAAATTTTTTCATCGTCTTCTTCTTCGAGGAAGTCCTTCTCTTTGCCTTCGGCTTTGGGCGCCGCAACCGTTCTGAGCCCTGAAAACTCCTTTTTAAGCATGCTTAATTCGCTTCTTATTGACGACAGCTCTTCGGCAATCTTCATTAAGAGCTGCGTTGAAAGATCCAGGCCCTGGCTTTCCTTCACTGTTACTTTTTCTTCTGACTGTACCGGCTGGAAACCGCTGGCTTTTGATATGATGTTTTCAGGTTCGGCGGCGAATACAGGGGCTTCGTCAATTGTGTTCTCGATATCGGAGCCCATTTCAATGGGTTCGTCAGACCCCAATGAGTCTGTAGAATCCTGCGCCCCGATAAATTCGTCCATGGAGATTTCATTGAACCCCGCGTCATCTGCTGAATCCGAGGCACTCGCTTCGATCGCTTCAGGCTCGGAGGGTACAATTGTATCCAGTTCCACTGAGCCCAGATTTTCTGAATCCAAATCCAGAGAATTCAATTCTACCGATTCTGTCAGATCCCCAAAATTAAAAACATCGCTATCGTTGTCTTCTTCAGTTGTTTTGCCATCTGTCTCAAAATCAGGCAAATCCAAATCGCCTTCCGAAATATCCGGAATATTTGCTGAGATATCGTTGTCAGAGCTAATTGCTCCCAATGCATCGAAGTCAGGGAGATCTTCCAAATTAGGGATGATCGTATCTGTATCATCGCTTTCTGGCATTTCTATGGAAAACCCGTCTGCTTCGGGAGAAGCCTGGGATAGATCCTGTGGTTCGCTTTTTACCCAGACGCCGTATTCATCCAGTTCATCAGAGGATCCTATAGTTCCGCGATCAGCAAATATAGAAGGTTCTTTATCTTTTGCCATGAAATGCTCCCGCTAAATAACGCATGACTGTAAACGAGTATACCTCTATAGTATTATCGGCTATAAAAGGCAATCTCCCAGGACATTTTATGGAAAAATTCGTATAATTCACATTATAAATGGTATCCCAATGCTTTTCCTGTTGTCAAGCTACAGGGTAACAGCAGCTACTTTATGACAATATTACAGCCGGACAGGGCGTTGCGGGTGAGCGGAAACATTTGGAAACGCCTACCTGGGCTCGGCGCCTGTGGCAAGCGCGCCGGTACAGCCAACTCCCGCGCCGCAGACAACGCCTTCACCACAACCTACACCCCAGCCTACGCCCGCTCCAGCGGTTCAACCGGCAGCGCAACCAGCAGCCAAGCCGCCTGAAACCCCAGCGCAATATAAGATAGGGGATCGCGGCCCTTCCGGGGGCATCGTTTTTTACGATAAGGGGAATAATGACGACGGTTGGTGCTATTTGGAAGCAGCGCCGGTTGATTTGCAAAATACCGGTTGGGGCTTATGGGGTGTGTCGGTAAATGGACTCAAAACCTATATAGATTCCGGAAAACAAAATACGGAACTTATCATTGCGGCACTTAGCCAAAGTAGAGAAAGCGGGAAAGCGGCGCAGTTGTGCAAGGCTTATACCTTGGGCGGGTACAGCGATTGGTTTCTGCCAAGCCAAGACGAATTGGATTTGATGTATAAGAATTTGAAACAAAACAATTTGGGTGGATTTAAATCAGGGTTCTACTGGTCTTCGTCGCAGGTCGGCACTAATAATGCGTGGCTTCAGAGTTTCAACTATGACATTCAGGGCAGCTACACCAAGAACGATACAGGCAGCGTTCGTGCCGTGCGGGTTTTTTAACCCTTTAACTATTTAACCCTTAACGCAAAGGTATCTCAACTGGCCGGGAAATGCACGGTATAGCTTTTGTGACTGCGGGAAGGCTTAGCTTCGGCTTATTGGGTAGGAAACAAATAGCAAATAATAAATAACAGAGAGCAAAGGTTTATGGGCTTAGGATTTGCATCCGTACTGTTGCATAATAATTCGTTTTACCCGATAATTTGAATGTGAGTTCAAATCGGAGACTCCGCGGCAAAGATTATGTTGGCTGCCTTGTTCAGATTATCACTATTATTGCAGGAATATTTGCTATTATTCAGGGAATTGCTTGGTTATTAGGAGGGAATAAATGAGCTGGTTAATTATTGGCGTGGTTTTGATTATAAGCGGGACAGTTGGTCTGATATTAAAAATTCAGGAAATTCGGGAGCGAAAGGCTACACAGTAATAAGCTGACTGACAGAGGACTCTACACATCGGGTTCCGCCTTGCCCGCAATGGGGAATAAACAAATGACAAATAATAAATAACAGAAAGCAATGGATCAGCCCTCACTGTACTTGTGATCTGGCAAAAGATAATATCATCACCGAGCAAGTCTATTACTACAAAAGCGGGGCGATGCTTTGCTCCAGTAAGGTCGGAAAAAGGAAAAGGAATAACGACGACATCTCCCTTTACAAATCTTTCCATGCCGTATCCTCTTCTGGTGAATCCCATGTTTTTCAAGGGAAGTCTCACTTAGAAGCATTGTCACTGGAGGAACCAGTATGAGTTTCAAAAAGGCCGCCCCGCTGGGTGTCGTGTGTGGCAGTTCCAAATCCAAACACAACCTGTGGCTTTCCGGAATAACAACAGTTTGTTCAAAAATCATGAATCAAAAATACATGGGATACTAAAAAAAAGCAACTTTCGAACGTTTAAAGAGGAGCGCCCATGAAAAAGTACCGTGATGAAATTGCCGAAGTATGCCACGAAATTGTGAAAGACGGACACCGAATTTGTCTGGCGCGGATACCCAGTATCTACCGCAAGGAGTTAGCCAAAAAGAGCAAAGTATAATTTGAACTTGGTATATTCAGGATAGGTAGCACATAGTTTGGGAGCAGCGAGCTTTCCTCCGTGAAACTCCGTGCACTCCGTGGTAAATTCTTTGGGTTTTCCCTAATCCTAAAGGATAATTGGGTAAATACCGTTAATTTATATAATGAAAATGGCAAAATACCTCTTTTCGCTCTGGGCAGGGGTTTTGATATATGCCTCTCTGTTTCTGATAACCGGCGCCAAAGGATTTTCCACCCACCGGCAGCTCGAAAATGAGCAAAAAAAGCAGGAAGCAAATATTGAATCCCTGAAATTATTAAATCAGGAACTGGAAGAGACCATGAATTCCCTCCTTTATGATAAGGATACGCTGGCTGTTTATGCCCGTGAACAAGGTTATGCTTCTTCCCGGGAGAAATTTGTGCGCATAGTCGGCCTTGGGGTAAATCAAAAAAACAAAACTTTCCCCGGCAAGGCAATAGCCGCAGCCGAACCGCAATACACCCCGGAAAAAACCATAATGATGATTGCTTTTTGCGCCGGCGCGAGTGTCTTTTTATGTATGGCTGTTTTTGATATCCTGAAGCTCTTCAACAAATAGCAAATAACAAATAAAAAATAGCAAATGGAAAAATCATTTTATTGCTATTCCAGCTTTACCCAGCTCTCTCGCTTTTTTTGCCAGTTCTTCTACTCTTTCGGCGGAAGGTTTCTCCATTTCATCCCAGGCGGGGTCAAGGCAGTTTCCGCCGGAATAAGGCCTGAAGTACCAGGGAGAGTCATCCGCCAGGGGGGCAAGCTCCTCGATATCGCTTTCGCTGAAATAAGGGCCGCCCAGCGCAAGGCTGCGGTATTCGTGGCGTATGCCGGCCTGGCGGATTAAAAGGGCGCTTTGGCTCAGCAGCGAGGCTGGGTCCAAAGAACCATACCTTCGGTTCTGTGCCGACTGAAGGTCGGCGGCAGGCGTTCCCGCGCCTTGCGGCAGCAGGTTTTTGTAGCGGCTTGGGGCGATTTTTAGGTCAAGGGCTATATAATCCGGCCGGCTTTCTTCCCGGCAGAAAAGTTTTTCCAAAAGCGAGGGAAACATTCCGTTTGTGTCCAATTTTACCGGCAGGCCAATTTTTTTTATTTCCCTGATGATTTCCGGAAGCTCATTGTAAAGGCAAGGTTCCCCGCCGCTTAATACCACTCCGCCAAGAACCTGTTTCCGCTTGTGCAAATGGGCAAGAGCCGTTTCCATGCTGATATCTTTTTCATCTCCGCCAGTGATTAACTGGCGGTTATGGCACCATGGGCAGCGAAGGTTACAGCCATAGAAAAAAAAAGCAGACGAAATACGCCCAGGATAGTCAACAAAGCTGGTTTTCCTGAGCTGTATCCTAACGCCTGCCATTGCTAAGAAGCGTTAAGCAGCCTGCCGATTGTTTCCGCGTTTCCTGCCCTGGCTAATTCTTCGCCCCTGGGGGAAATAAGGATTGCCGTCGGGGTTGACATCACATTGCGCCTGACTGCCTCAGCCATGCCTTCCGCCGTATCCGCGTTTACAAGCTCGACCGGAATCCCCAGCTTGCCGGCCGCGGCCTTGGCAGGGGGGCAGGCCGGGCAGGAGGCGCGGATAAAAAGCAGAAGCAGCGATTTTTCTGTTGGAAAAGGCCGGGGAGTAGCGGCGGCACGTGGCTCGTTTACGCGGTAAAGCTGCCGCTCGCCGTATTCCTCCCTTTTTCCCTTATTCCAATTCCGTACCGAACGGTAGTACCCCACGATACGGCTGTAAACTTCCGCAGGCGTCCCTTTCGTTGCCGAAAGGGCCTCCCTCGCCGCGGCCAAATCGTTATCAATGACCTCAAGGTTTCTCATATATTTCTCCTTTTAAGTTAAGTACTTATTCATAAAGCTGACGCTGTCAAAACAGCTTTCCGCTCTTCTTCCAATACCGCGATTTTTTCGCGGAGCTCGTTTTCTTTTTCTTCCCTGCATTTTGGGCAGAAAAAATGCTCGCCTTTCAGGTACCCGTGTACCGGGCACACCGAGAAGGTAGGCGATATTGTAAAATAAGGTATTCGATATTTTCCGGCTATTGTTTTGACCAGATCCCTGCAGACCCGCCAGTCTTCAATAGCTTCGCCAAGAAAGCAATGGAAAACTGTACCGCCTGTATATGCGGTTTGCAGCTTTTCCTGCAAGTCCAGGGCTTCAAAAATGTCGTCGGTTTCCATTACCGGAAGCTGGGTTGAGTTTGTATAGTAAGGCTCATCTTTTCCTGCGCTGATAATTCGCGGGTATTTTTTCCTGTCGTGTTTGGCAAGCCTGTATGAGGTGGATTCGGCGGGGGTAGCCTCCAGGTTGAAAAGCTCCCCTGTTTCTTCCTGGAAGTCCGCAAGCTTATTCCGCATAAAGCCCAGGACTTCAAGGGCAAAGGAACGGCCCCTGTCGGTGGCTATGGTGAATTCCCTGCCCAGGAAATTCAGCAAACATTCGTTCATGCCCACAAGCCCTATGGTGCTAAAGTGGTTATCCAGGTTTTTAAGGTAGCGCCTGGTATATGGGAAAAGCCCGCCCTCAAGAAGGCGGCTGACAATCTTGCGCTTGATCCTGAGGCTGTCCTTAGCCAGTACCATCAAATGCTCCAGACGGCGGTAAAAATCTTCTTCGCTTTTGGCAAGGTAGCCTATTCGCGGAAGGTTGATGGTAACGACCCCTATGGAGCCTGTAAGCTCGTCGGAACCGAAGAGGCCGCCGCCGCGCTTTCTGAGTTCCCGCTTGTCAAGCTGTAGGCGGCAGCACATGGAACGCACATCGGAAGGGTTAAGGTCGGAATTGATAAAATTCTGAAAATAGGGCGTTCCATAGCGGGAAGTCATTTCAAAGAGAAGCCGGGCGTTATCGCTTTCCCAGTCAAAATCGGGAGTGATGTTGTAAGTCGGGATAGGGTATTGGAAGCCCCGGCCTTCCGCGTCCCCTTCAAGCATAAGCTCGATAAAAATGTGGTTAACGCGGTTCATTTCTTCCTGGCAGTCCCCATAGCAGAAATTTCCTTCTTCGCCTCCCACCAGGGCTTTTTTCTCCTTAAGATCCGCCGGGCAGGTCCAGTCCAAAGTGATGTTGGTAAAAGGCGCCTGGCTTCCCCAGCGGCTTGGGGTATTTACCCCAAAGATAAAACTTTGAAGGCATTGCTTAATTTCCCTGTCGGAAAGGTTATCCGCTTTTATAAATGGGGCAATGTAGGTATCAAAAGAAGAAAAAGCCTGTGCGCCCGCCCATTCATTCTGTAAACAGCCCAGGAAATTCACTGCCTGCTGCATCAGGGTAGAAAGGTGTTTTGCGGGCTTACTGGTTATCTTGTCCGACACCCCGCCCAGGCCTTCTATAATGAGCTGCCTTAAGGACCAGCCAGCGCAGTAGCCTGAAAACATTGAAAGGTCATGTATATGAAAATCCGCGTTCCTGTGCGCCGCGGCGATTTCTTCCGGGTATATATTTTTTAGCCAATAATTGGCGGTTATGCTTCCTGAATTGTGAAGGATAAGCCCGCCCAGCGAGTAGTTGACATTGGCGTTCTCGTTTACCCGCCAGTCCGACTGTTTTAAATAGCCGTCCATAGTGCTGTCTATATCCAGCATTAGTTTTCTCGCGTCCCGCATTGCTTCATGGCGGGCCCTGTAGAGAATATAAGCTTTGGCTACTTTTGTTTCTTTTTCCTCGATGAGAGTGGTTTCTACGAGGTCTTGAATTTCCTCAATGGCCGGGATCGAATTGGGGTGCCGTAAGGACATCATTTCGCGGATTAAAACTTCTACCCTGGAGGTTATTTTTTCAATCCTGGTTTGTAAATCTTCAATTTTTTTTCCTGTTTCCACCGCGTAAAAAGCTTTTTTTACGGCGTTTGAAATTTTGGCCCGGTCGTACCCCTCTATCTCCCCCGACCGTTTGACCACATGCTTAATCAAACCTATCCCCCTTTTCTTCGTTCTTTTTGCCGTCTATTTTTTGAATTTCCCGCAAAAATTCGTCTAGATCCTCAAAATGCCGGTAAACTGAAGCAAACCTTATATAAGCCACCTTATCCAGGATGGCTAGCTTTTCCAGTACCAGATCGCCAAGTATCGCGGCGTCGATTTCGTGGTTTACCTTTCCAAGAATGGCGGCTTGATCCTCGATCTCGTTTACAAGGCTTTCTATGCCCATTTGAGAGACAGGCCGCTTTTCCAACGCGCGGTTTACGCCGCGCTCAATTTTGGCTCTGTCAAATGGCTCCCGGCGGCCGCCCCGCTTAACCACCATGAACTGCTTGTCTTCAGTCCGTTCATAACTGGTAAAGCGGTAGCTGCAGGAAATGCACTCCCTCCTCCTGCGTATGGCGTCTCCGTTTGCCAGGGTTCTTGATTCGATAACTTTGTCATCAAAGCTGCCGCAATGGGGGCAACGCATCTAGTGGTACCTCTAGAAATATATCGGCATATAGCGCCATATATATAGCGGATAATCTCTTTAATTTTCATTATATCACGCTATATCTTGTGTAGCAATAGGTAAAAGGGCAAATTTGAAAAAAAAAGAAAATTTTTGGCACTAATAAGCGTTTTAGTAAAAAAAGAAACTTCCTTAGATTCGGTTGTATTTTGGTCCTATGCCTGTTAAGCTGATACGATGAAGATAGGGATAGACACTTTTGCCTGCGATGCCGGCAAATCGGCAATAGGCGTCTATTTAATGAATATCTTAAAAAGAATACCTCCTTCCGGAGATGACTATTTTGAGCTTTTCGGCTGGGGTTATGATCGTTTTACCTACAGCGAAGCCGCGCCGGATTTAGAATTCATACCCAGGTGCTCCATAAACAGCCAATATGCCAATTCTTTTTGGCATATAGTAAGGTATCCCAAATTAGCCAGGCAGCGTGCCTGGAACGCCTGTTTTTTCCCTGCCGCGCATAAGAGGGTACCCTATAGCTCGCCCTGCCCGACAATCGGGGTTGTCCACGATATGGCTCCCTGGGTGGAAAGGAAAAGCCGCGCCAAAATAAAAGTTATCCGAATGTTCCTTCCAAGCGCCTTTCGGAGGCTGGACAGGATTATCGCAGTTTCTTCGTGGGTCAAGCAGGAGCTTATGGACATCGCGAAGATCAGGGAGAATAAGATCGATGTAATCCCAAACGGCATTGATCTGACAGCCTTTTATCCCCGCCCAAGGGGGGAGGAAAGCGTTGTGCTTATCCAGCCTTTTAGTTTCCGCCGCCCCTACGTGCTTTACGCCTCCAGGATCGAGCACCCAATAAAAAACCACATTAAGCTCATAGAAGCGTTCGGCATTTTTAAGCAAAAAACCAGATACCCCCACCGCCTGGTGCTTGCCGGCGCTGACAGCAAGGGCGCCGAAAAAGTGAAAGAAGCCGCCAGGGCATCCGCCCACCGGAACGATATTTTTTTTACCGGCCACTTTCCCGCCGCAAGCCTTCCGGAATTGTATGCGGGCTCTGATATCGTAGTTATCCCTTCGATATATGAAGGGTTCGGCATGGGGGTTCTTGAAGCTATGGCCAGCGGGGTACCGGTGGCATGCGCAAGGGCGGCGTCTTTGCCGGAGGCGGCGGGGCACGCGGCTTTTTATTTTGATCCCATGAACGCGGAGGACATGGCGGAAAGGATGATTACCCTAACAGCCAACCGGGATGTTCACCGGAATTGCAGGCAAAAGGGCCTTGAGCAGGTTCGCAACTTTTCCTGGGAGACATGCGCGAAGCGGACATTGGAAATTATTCGGGAAACCGCGTCTGAATTATAGATTCTATCCTTGGTTATAGTACCTGGCTCTTTCAAGGCAGTCTTTGCAAAGGGTGTGTTTTAAGGACCTGAGTTTTTTTCCGCACCTTGGGCAGCGTCCGCTTTCTTTTCGCTCGGCGTATCTTTCCCGCCTTTTTTCATTTATTTCATCCCGGTGGTTTTCCTGGAAACGCTGCTGGCGCAGGCGGTTTGCTTCTCTTTCATCTTTTGTAGGCATTGTTCAAAGGCTCCTTCCGGTACTTTACAATATCAATACCGGTTTTTCAATATAGCTTTAATAACCTTATTTTATAACGAATAAATGCAGCTAAGCTCTAAGCGTGCATAATCATGATGGCGGTTGTCGGAGACGATTTTATTTTTTTTTGTTATATTTACATTCCTCGTTTATCGTTTCTCTTACCGTTTCTTTTACAATTTGTTTTATGTCTGTCGCCATATTCTTCATTTCAGTAAAAATCTTCTTATGCAAACGCTCATCCTGCTTATTTAGGTCATTTTCAACAGTAAAAAGCTGGTGGGGTTCAATGCCGAGGGTTTTGGCAAACCGTTCCAACATTTCAGGTTTTGGAAAAGTTTTGCGAGTTTCTACCATTGCAACATAATGTGAAGAAACATTGGCTTTTTCAGCCAGTTGCTCCTGCGTTAATCCCTTTATTCGGCGGTTTTCTTTCAAATTTTCAGCCAAAACATCCCTGATTTTTCTCATTATATCCGTAAAACTTACCCTTTTGGTCATAATACTTACTATTTGTTAGTTGACTTATTACTGAAATAGTCATTATAATTTACCGCTGTAGTCAGTTTCGTGTGTTTTTTTGGGGTATACAGAGGAATTTTCAGGAATTCTGGTTATTAAGGGGTACACGCCAGGTGTCACCTTTTTTTAGGGAAACGGGCCGCCTGGCGGTTCGTAATATCAATAAAGGAGAAATACAATGAAAAGAGGTATTTCAATTTTGGCTCTCCTCGCGATCATGGCAACAGGGGCTTTCGCGCAGGGGTTTCCTCCTCCTATGTCGGCGGGCGGCGGCCTGCTTTTTGACTGGAGCTTCAACAACGGTATGGAAGCGTCGGGTCCAGGAGGAACTGCGTACATTGGTTTGCGGAACCTTTCCTTCGGCGGCTTCGGCTTTTTCGACGCCACCTACGCGGAACTGGATTTCAGTTTTGCCTATGGATCGCTAACCGGCGTTTCGGATATTGCTGGTAACAAAGATACTGAAGAGTTAGGCAGCGCGCTCCAGCTCGGCTTCACGCTCCTTGGCAAGTACCCCATCAGTTTGGCGTC
>Ga0268262_10005399_pt1 | contig 12696 bp, 12 predicted proteins | sample TergutNc150P3_FD_190354 | JGI IMG/M metagenome (GOLD analysis project Ga0268262, IMG submission 190354) | Nasutitermes corniger P3 segment gut microbial community from laboratory colony in Florida, USA - Nc150 P3 (SPAdes) (version 2) | ecosystem: Host-associated > Arthropoda: Insects >... | reverse complement strand
AATATTCCTTTGGCAAGCCTATAATTTTTCCTTTCACTCCCTTGCCTAGATGCTCGCCAAAATTAGTTGCAGGTTCGCACATCAAATCCAAGACGGGAACTAAATCTTTTACGCTGTTTGAAATTGCTCCAACTTGGTCCATGCTTTGGGCATAAGCTACCACGCCGTGGCTAGAGACTCTGCCATGAGTTGGTTTTATGCCAACCGTGCCTGTGCAAGCGGCTGGCTGGCGGATAGAGCCGCCTGTGTCCGAGCCTAGAGCCAAGGCAACAACTCCGGCTGCAACCGTTGCCGCACTGCCGCTGGATGAGCCTCCGGATATCCTGTCTGGTGCGGCGGGATTAACCACCTTGCCAAAAAAAGAGTTCTCACCCGAAGCTCCCATCGCAAACTCGTCCATATTTGTTTTGCCAACCACCACGGCTCCCGCCGCTTCCAATTTTGCCACGGCTGTAGCTGTGTATGGCGAGATAAAATTTTCCAAAACCTTTGAGGCGCAGGTTGTTCTAACGCCTTCTATGTAGATGTTATCTTTAACCGCGATGGGAACGCCATCCAAAACGGAAAGGCTTTTACCGCTCTTGCGCCGCTCATCCGCAGCCTTGGCCTGTGCCAAAGCCCTCTCCTTGCACAAGGAGATATAAGCGTTTAGCCCCTTTGTTTCCTCTATTTTTTCAAAAGTTTTTTCTGTGACTTCCAGCGCAGAACTGCTTTCAATTTTATTTTTTACTTCCTGGACCATTTCATTATGTATAGGGAAACCATTACCCCAACAATGCCCACTATGTTCAGCCTGAATGTAAAACCAAAGTTGAATTGCACCATATAAAGGTCTATGAGTAAGGGCTTGCCATCATCAGAATAGCCCAATTTAAACTCCCAGGCTTTTAAAAAGAAGTTGCGTACCACATTATCTTCGCCGCCAGCGTTCATAAGCGTACCTATATGCCCAAAGAGCCACCCTAGGCTCTCGCCCAAAATACTGCCAAATACCAAGCCCAGCACTATAAAAACGATTATTCTGCCGACGCTATTATTCCCATTATTAGCCATAGTAACAGGGAATATAGAAAAAATCACTGCTGTTTTACTATATTATGCCATTATGCAAGTTTTTCCCCTAAAACATAAGTGGAATAAAATTGTTTCTGTTTCCGTGGGAACATCGGTTGAAATCTGCGAGACTTATATAGCTGTGGATTTTGCCGTCAGGGAACCTCCTACTTGCTTTCGCCAAACCAAGGAACAGGACGGCGAGTCTGTATGTGAAGACTCCTGCGTGGAGATTTTCTTAAACATGTTTGATAGAAGCGGCCGCTATGTGAACTTTGAGTTCAACTCAAAGGGCGTGTGCTATGCCGCACGTGGCAAGGATAGGCAGAACAGAACCGAGCTTTCAAAAGACGAATACGCAACCATAACTAGAAACCCAAGCAAAGTATCCACCGAAGGCGGCTTTTTGCGCTGGACCCTTTCCGTGCAGATTCCGCGGGAATTGCTTGGGCTAGGGAACAACGACTTGCGTGCTTGCCAAATAGAAGGCAACATATATAAATGCGCAGACCTTGCAGAGGAGCCTCACTGGCTTTCTGCCTTCCCAATAGATACCGTTGAACCGGATTTTCACAGGCCTGAATATTTTAGCGACTTAAATCACCCAAGTTGGAATTCGTAAAGGGCAAGCTACCACTTTTTCCTGATTTGCCATACCCAAAAAAGAGTGGCTCCAATTAGCATAGTAAAGAGTACAAGCCAAAAAGCGCGATAATCTTCTGCATCAAAAGGATATTTTAAATTCATGGAAAATATGCTGGTTATAGAAGTTGGTATCATAATCACAACGCTTAACATATTCAATATTTTCAAAGAACCTACATCGCTAGAAGTAGAGCTTTCATGCGACATTTCGTGCGAAGACATCATGTTTTCCAAAACGCTTGAATAGATTTCCGTCAGCCGCTTGCACTGTGAATTTTCAATTATAATATCGTCCAAAATTTCTTGCTCGCTTTCGTCAAAATTCAAGTTTCTGCTTATTTGCATCCTTTTTAGCAAGGCTTCGTTAGAAGAGATGGCGTTCATATAATAGACCAAGCTCTTGCTGAGGCCAAAGACAATCAAGTATTCCTCTTTTTTAAGTTTGTAAATATGCTTTTCTTCCAATTCGTTGCTCATTTTGTTTATCACGCGTAGATGCTCGTAAAAATGCAAAGTGGAAAAACTGAGCAATTTCAGAGCAAGCATCTTTAGCGATGTTAATTTTGAGAATTTCTTTTCATCTCCAAGTGGCAGCTCTATATCAGATACTATTATGAGCAAATTTTCAAACAAAAAAATACCAGAAGAGGCTACTCTGAATTGAAAATGCTCGGCGGCGGAGTAATTTTTAGGGCGTTTATAAATTATGGCTATATGTTCGTCTTCGTATTCCAAGCGAGCAAGCTCGTCAGAATCGGAAACGGAGGATAAGGTATGCTCATCTATTTGGTAATTTTTTATCAAAGCACTAATTTCTTCCGGGTCTGGGGATACAAGCGCTATAACTTGTGCATCGCTCGCATCGGAGAGAACAAGCCGCCCTGCCTGTAACTTATAGTGCTTTGTCATAAGGGGAATATAGAAAAAGCCATATTACAAAAATACTACATTACAAGCCATTATATGTTGTATAAACTTTTATTTGGTTTTTTGGTTTTAATCCTCTTTGCGTGCGCGCCTCTGCGCCCCGTTGGGCCGCAGGGTGAGTTCCCTCCCTCTGCCGAGCCTGAACCAAGCCCCAAAGCGGAACCCGAAACAGAGCCGAGAATCCAGCCCCCTAGAGATTATGAGAGAAGGTATATAATAGACGTGGGAATCGCTTTTGAAAAAAAAACCGCGACAATAGAATGCCCAAATAAAAAATGGGAGTTTAAAGCAAAAGCCCAGCTCGGCAAACAAGAGATTCAATCAGACGGGGACTGCTCTTACGCGGGCAAGGCTTATAGGGGCAAATGGTCTGTGCTTTCAACAGATAGCGGAATTGCGGTTATAAACAGCTTGCCCGTTGAGGATTATTTAAAAGGCGTTGTTCCTCACGAAATAGGCAGATTAAAGCAGAACGAAATTGAAGCGTTAAAGGCTCAGGCAGTTGCGGCAAGAACCTACGCCTACCACCACTTGGGTTCTCGCAGGTCACAGGGTTTTGATGTTTACGCAGACACAAGAGACCAGGTGTATAATGGCAAAAACGATGAAGATTCCATTACAAACGAAGCTATTGCTGCTACGAGTGGCTTAGTGATTAAGAACAACGGCAATTTGATAGAGGCCTATTACCACTCGACTTGCAGCGGCAGAACGGATTCGCCGGAGGTTTGGGATTCGGGGAACAAGCCGTATTTGGTTTCCGTCTCTGATTCCGTGAACGGCAGGATTTATTGCGAGCTTTCAAAGTATGTGAATTGGGAAGAGAAATTCACCAAGGCAGAACTCGGAAAATTGTTCCCGAAAAATATGGCAGCTGCAAAAGTCGAAAAAGTTTTCCCTTTCAGCAAAGTTGAACAGGTTTTTATAACCGAGAAGTTCCAAAGCGGGCGGGTGAAAAGGCTTGTGGTTTTTACGGATAAAGGTTCGTTTGAAGTTTTTGGAGACCGCACAAGGTGGATTTTTCAAAGGGATGGGAGGGCTTTGCCGAGCGCATTGTTCAGCATTTCTAGGGAAAAGGATAATTTTACCATAAGCGGTTCGGGCTTTGGGCACGGCATTGGGCTGTGCCAAGTGGGAGCAATAGCAAGAGCTAGAGAAGGGCAAAAGTATGAGGAAATCTTGAAAGCGTATTACACCGATGTCAGCATTGAGGAGTATTGAGGCTTGCAAAAATTTCCTTTGCGAACTCCGCTAAACTTGGGTCGCGGGCGCCCATTAGCAAAATCACATCTCCGCTTTTTGCCGAGCTGATTATTTTTTTTAGGCACTCTATTCTGTTAGGGATAAAATTTGCATTGCAGCCTTTTTCTTTTAAGGCATCCGAGAGGATATTCGAGTCAAAGCTCTTGTCTGCTGTGCCACCTGCATAATATATTGAGCTGAACCATATTCCATCGTTTGGGCGCAGCGTTGCCGCAATCTCTTTTACCAAATCGTCTTTTAAAAATTTTGTGGGGCCAAAGCCATGCGGCTGGAACCATGCCAGTAATTTTCCCTTTGCAAAATTTTGGCAGGAACGGATGCTAGATGCTATTTTAGCGGGGTTATGAGCATAATCGTCCACAAGGATAATTCCGTTTTTACATTCGTAAATTTGGCTTCTGCGGTGGATGCCCTTCCAAGTTTTCAGGGTGTTTGCGCAATCTTTTAAAGATACCCCTGTGCTTACGCAAGCGGCAACGGCGGCAAGCGCATTTTCCGCGTTGTGCTTGCCGGGCATAGGCAGGTAAAAATCCGCTTTTTCTCCGTTGAATGAAATTTCAAATTTTGATGCAATTCCCTCTGCTCTGTAATTTGAACCTTTGACCGCGCAATTATTGCCCCAGCCAAATAGAACGCTTTTTGAGTTCGCCAATTTTTCCGCAAGAGGATGCGAACCGTTTACTATTAAAATTCCATTTGCTTTGCGAACATTCTCCGCAAATTCCGCAAATAGATTTTCCAGTTCGGAGAGTTCCTTGTGGTCTTTGTCTATGTTCAGAACAATGCCTATTTTTGGGCTATATCTCACCAGAGTTCCATCGCTTTCGTCTGCCTCTGCAACCAGCCAGCCATCGCCAGCAACTGCGTTCCCAATTTTACCTTGTTCTTCTAAAATGCTTAATCCAGCACCGCTTAAAAGGCTGGGATTTTTTTTGCAACTGCTGAGTATATGCCATATCAAGCCTGTTACGGTGCTTTTGCCGCTTGTGCCGCTAACGGCTATGGTTTGGTTTTCCTGCGTGATTTTTGCCAAAAGCTCGCTGCGGTGAATTATGGGAATGCCGAGTTTTTTAGCAGCTTCTGTGTCTGGGTTTCCGCTTTCTATTGCCGTGCTAACTACAACAGCGTTTAAGTTTTTATCTACTCCGCTTCCGTTCTGCAAAAAGCATTTTACGCCTGCTTCTTGCAACTGCTTTTTTATTTTTTCGCCTTCGCTATTTTCGAACCTTCGGTCAGAGCCCGCCACCTCAAGGTCTTTCCCAGCCAAGAACTGCGCAAGCGCGCTCATTCCCACGCCCGCAACACCTATGAAGAAGATGGAGTTCATTTAAGGAAAAGTAGATTTTTCTATTTTTCTTTCCATCAAATAGGAGATACAGCAATGAGAACACAACTCACTAAAATTGCACTCACCGCAAGCGTTTCACTTGTATTGGCTTTCACCATTGGCTGCGGAGGCAGCAAACCAGCGGTCGCAGATTCCGCTGTTACAGGAAATAAGCGTCTTGCTGATGCGCCTGAAATGGAACTGGAAAAAAAACTTTCGCAAAAACAGCGTGAATCTATTCCTTGGGGTATTGGCGTGGGTGTTTCCACAGACAGGCAAATGGCAAGAACAGAATCCGTTGCGCAAGCACAGGCAGCTACCGCCAGAAATTCCAAGCTCTTGGTCACGGGGCTTTTGGATGCTTTTGCAGAGAATGTGAACGGCGAAGCCAAAAGAATTACCGAAGACAAAATCAACAACTATGTTGATACCCAAATAGAGGGCAGCTATGTGTTTGAAACCATTATGGAGTACAATGAAGCGGATAAGAAATACAGCGTTTACTCCCTTGTTTTGCTAGACCCGGACAGAATCGCGGAAGCCCTGAAAGCTGCAATAAAGAGCCAGGAAACAGCGGAACTGCGTATTGCTTCGGAAAAGATGCAGGATAGGCTGGAACAGATGAAAGCGGAATACCGCGGTTTGAAAAAATGAGATTTATTGTCTATATAATTTTTCTGTGCTTTTTAGCATCTTGTTCCAGTGGACCGAAAGCGAAAGCCACGGATTCCAATTCGGGACAGGGAGCTGGCACGGATTTGAATAAGGTATTGGACGGTGTTTCTTGCGCGAATGTGGATGATTTTCGCGGAATAGGCATAGGTCGCAATGAAAATGAGGCTATTACTCAAGCTCGTTCAAATATGGCGCAGGAATATTTTGTTGAGAAATTGAAAACCATAATTGATATTGAAGGGCAAAATATAAATGGTGTAGCAAACACAAACACTTACACAAGCATAAGCCAAAATGCAAAACTCTTAAACCCAAGCGATGCCAAACTCCATTACTCAAAAAGGCAAGGCGACCAAATAGGCGTTGTAGCCTGCATGACAAAAGCCGATGCTGCAAAGAGCTTTATTGAGCAGCAGCGGCAAGTGGCAGATTCTCTCTCGCTTGCTTCCAGCATGTCATTAAACACAGAGCACCCCAAGCATAAAAACGAGGCATGGCACAGAACGCAAATGCTGCACAACGATTTTATGAGAATCCAAAACCTGCTTGAAGGCTGGGGCGTTAAAAGTCCCTATTCGGCGGATGAAATTTATATTAAAGCGAGAGAAAATTACAAGAATTATTGCCAAAGCGTAAAAGTTTTTTGGCAAGATGTAAAGAACAATTGTTCCGAGGCGGTTTTCTCAATACTTTCCCAAAAAATAAAATTTGAAAAATCTAAATGCTCTAGCGGGTTAAACTTGAGTTTCTATTGCTCTGAAAGATGCAAATCCGCTTCTTTTGGCATAGAGTGTTCTTACGACCCGTCTCTTGCCATAGAATCTTGCGGTGGGGAAAAGTATTTAATGCTTAAAGCCCCAAAGCCTGTTACTGGTGGCGATATGTACAACGAAACCAAAGCGCGGGAAGACCTAGCTAAAAATTTACAGAATGTAACTTTTTTCAATGAATGGGAAAAGGAGATAAAACAATGGGTACCGCAATGTTCAGATTGATATTTTTTGTTTGCCTAGCTTTTTTGGCAAATTTCTCTTTTGCCCAAAAAACATCGGAAAAAATTCCATTGCCGCATGAGTTGCAAAGCGAGCTTCCCTGGTTTGCCCTAGTTGCAAAAGATGATGGCGGAACTTACAACGGCGTATTGACCAAAGACAAAGTAAAAGCCATTGCTGCTCAAAAAAATAGCAAAAGGGTTGTTATGTCTTTTTGGGCAACTTGGTGCGAAAAGTGCTTGGAAGGCTTGGCTAAGATGAGCAACAAAGCAGCGGAGCTGGAAAAGAACGGCGTTTTGGTTGTGTTGGTGAACGTTGGCGAGGATGATTACGCCAAAGTGAGCAAAGTGGCTGGCAAATATGCAAAAAACGATTGGATGCTCGGTTTTGACAGGTTCAACAACCTGCCCGAAAATTTTGGGCTAAAACTCAGCGGCGAAATACAGCTGCCTAGAACTTTAATACTTGACAAGGATTTGCGCCCAAGTCTGCTAATAGGCTATGAGGGCGATGACTTCCCAAATGTCGCCTACCCGTGAAGAAATTCAGGAATTAAAGTCCACGCTTTCAATAACGGTTGTGGCTAAAAGGCTTGGGCTGAGTATTGAGCGCGGGCGCTTCCGCTGCTTTTTCCCGGAGCGGCACGCTCATGGGGATAAAACGCCCTCTGTTAGCATAAATGAAGAAAAGGGTTATTTTAAATGCTTTGTTTGCAGTGATGTTAAGGGCGATGTGATTTCCCTTGTGCAGATTGCGCTTGGAGTGCCTTTTTTAGAAGCGGTGAAATGGCTGAAAGGCGATGCCCCTTCTATAAAAAGAGATACGCAGCAAATCAATATCAAAAAAGATATTCAAAACGAAAAAGCAGAAGAACATCCCAAATTTTTTAAAGAGAAAATACTCTTTGATTTTTTGAATTTGCTCTCCCCCATACCGCTGAACAAACCAGCAGCTTGGTGGCTTGCGGGCAGGCATATTTACAAGCCGGTTTGGGACAAAGTTCTTTTGCGGTTAATAGACGACTACCATCGCGTGAGCAGGGAATTGCTCGCAATACATTCGCTGGAAGATTTGCAATTTGCGGGCTTGTTCAACAGTCAGGGAAATTTGCGCTACGGCAGGCATCCGCTAATAATTCCATACGTTGATGAGCAACGGCGTCCATTTTTTTTCCAAGCGAGAGCCATAGATAAAAGCGTAACGCCAAAGGAATTGAATTTTCAGGGAACAATCCCGTTCCCGTACAACAAAGAAGCCTTGGATGAAAAAGAAGGAACTATTTATTTATGCGAAGGGGCAATAGATACCTTAACGCTATTGGGGCATGGGTTTAGCGCGGTTGGCATTCCGGGCGCAAATTCCTTTAAACCTGAATGGGTAAAAATGTTTAAGAACAAAAAAGTTATACTGTGCCTAGATAACGATGTGGCTGGCAGGGCAGCGGAAGAGCGCATCACCGCTCTGTTTAAAGAAGCGGGATTTGAAACCCGTTCTTTTGGTTTATTGCCAGAAGGAGAGGATATAAATTCTTGGTTTAGCAGTCGCTGATTTTATTCGCTAACCTTAATCTTCATTCCGGGGTATATCTTTTTATCCAAACCAGGATTCCATTCCAAAAGCTGCTGAACGGTCACATTGTGATTGCGGGCTATTTCCCACAGGTTATCACCTTGTTTAATTTCGTAGCTCGCGCTAGGAGTGTTGTTCACCAAAGGTTCATTCTTCTTTGCAGTTTTTTTGGAAGGGTCTTGAAGATAGAGCCTTTGACCAATTACAATTTTGCTGCCCCGCAAATCATTCCAAGATATTAGGTTTTGCTGAGACACTCCAAAGCGTTTGGAAATAGAAGCCAAGTTATCTCCATTGCGAACGGTGTAAGTGGTACGCGTGCTTGCTTCTCCTCTTGTTTCCACCACTTGCGCAGGTTCAATAGTCGGGGCTACTGTAGCATCCTGTTTTTTTACAGCAGTGGGTGCCTGAGATGCCTTTGCACCCGAAAACATAGGGATAATCAGAGTTTGCCCAACACTGAGCCTTGAGTTCCTTAAATTATTTGCAGACTGAATATCCGCAACTTTTACGCCAAACAGCCTGGATATGATGCCTAGGTTATCGCCTCTTTGCACTTTATACTGCTGCCAGCGCACAAGCTGGGTTTTATCCATTTTGGCATAAGCTGCTAAAAATTTTTCCCTGGTGCCCTCTGGAACTTTCATCGTGTAAGATTTGAGATTTGGCGGTGTGCAGAAGCGAACAAGCTCCGGGTTCAAATCGCGTATGGTGTTGGCACTGGAGCCAACAGCTACGCCAACTTTATCCAAAGGTATGCAGTCTTTAACCGTAACCGTATCAAAAGGAAGAAGGCTCTGTTTTTCAACTTTAAAAGAATAATGCTCCGGGAAATGCCCTATGATGGCAGCTGCTAAAATTCGCGGAACATAGTGCATGGTTTCGCGGTGCAGTTTCAAATCCCAGTAAGAGATTTTTTTGTTGGGGTCTGTTTCTTGCCCTTCCTTCACAAACCTTCTGATTCTGCCTTCTCCGCAATTATAAGCTGCCATTGCCAGGTACCAGTCACCAAATTCATTGTATAAATCGGTTAAGTAATCCAAAGCCGCATCGGTTGCGGCTTCTGGGTTACGGCGCATATCCAGCCAAAAATCCACAGGCAAATCGTAGCGTCTGCCAGTTGCTGGTATAAATTGCCACACACCGGCTGCTTTTGCCCTGCTATAGGCGTTTACTTTAAAACCGCTTTCCACAAACGCTAAATAAATCAAATCTTCCGGCAAGCCACGCTCACGGAGCTTGGAATAAATCATGCTGTCCAAGGCGGTTTTGCGAGAAAGAGCGCCATCGGTGAATTTTCTTACGCTAGAGGTTAAAAAACGAATTTCCCGCTTCACCCTATCGTTTATCACAATGGGCAACGAAATTCTAGATAAATCCATTGTATCCAAAAAAACTTCTAGGGCTAAATTTTCCATGCTGTCCAAAGGAACATCTTTGAAATCGTTGAAAAACTCGTCAAACTCGTCAAATTCGTCGTAGTAATAGGTTTCGTAGTCGTTCCGTGTTGAGAATGGTTGTTCAATCCCTTGGTTGATGAGCTTGGGGTAGAGGCTCTCCAGCACGAGTATTATGTGCTTGGGCATTTCGGAAAAATAAACCGAATCCTCCGGCAAGCCCAGGGAATCCAACTGCTGCTCGGAATAAAGCTCATCCAAAGCGAGGTCAAAGTAGTGAATGGCGGTTAAAGGGTCTGTTTCAAGAGCCTGCATACCGGATTTGTATTCAGCCCAAGAAGCTTTGCCAATAGCCCCCTTAAGTTCAAGCATTCCAGGCTGTTGCGTACTGGCTACCGCGTAAAACAGAGATGCCAGCAGACAAGCTGTAAAAATTCTAAAAGATCTCATTCCTCTTCCTCTTCTTCATAATCAAACCCTAGGCGGTGAAAATGCGGCTTATCAAAATTTAACTCTTCGTCCAGAGCTTCTTCTTCTTCAACAACATCCTCTTCCTCCTCGCCAAGCTCATCAAACTCATCTAAATCATCACTTTGGTCAGACACGGGCAAAAACCCATCTCCGTTACCTTTTGGTTTACGTCCTAATTGCAAAGAGTATTTCATAACACTATCCTCCTGAAAAATCTAGAAATTATTTATTTTAATATATATATTTTTCCCCTATGCGTTACAAATTTATTTGTGAATATAATGGGTTGTTTTTTTCGGGCTGGCAAAAACAGCTAAAAAACGGCGAAATTAGCGAAAAAACCGTGCAAACCGAGCTAGAAAACGCTTTTTTTACCGCTTTGAGGCAAAAAATTAACATCGTTGGCTCCGGCAGAACTGATACCGGAGTGCACGCCAAAGGCCAGGTTGCGCATTTTGACATTGAGTCTGATGAGGCTTTTGACTGCCGAGTTTTGGAAAATTCCGTAAATGCCTTGAGCGATGAAAATGTTTGCATAAGGAATTTGGAACCCTGTGCCGAAGATTTTCACGCCCGCTACAGCGCAAAGGAGAGATATTACACATACACACTTTGCACAGAACCGATGGTTTTGGGGAAGGAATTGGTTTGGCAGTGCGGTTATGAATTAAATGCCGAATTTATGGAACAAGAGGCAAAAAGTTTTTTGGGTTCGCACGATTTTAATCCTTTTTCAATTCCCAGAAACGATGGCAAAAGCACAGAGTGTTCGTTGACGGAATTTTGTTTGGAAAAAATATCCATGCAGCTACGTTGGCATATCCGTGGCAACCGTTTTTTGCACAGACAGGTACGGTCAATGGTAGGTTTGCTCTTTGATGTTGGAAGGGGACGCCATGAGCTAGGAGTGGTGGATAAAATTTTCAGAGGGGATTTCAAAGGCGAGCGGACTTGGGCACCGCCGCATGGCTTGGTATTGGAAGGGGTTTTATACTAATTGGCTACTAACCGCCAACAACTATATTCACCAATTTTGTGGGCACAACCACAACCTTTACAATTTTTTTGCCAGCAATATTCGCTTTAACCGCCTCGTTTTGCATAGCGATTTTTTCCAGCTCGTCTTTGCCAAGATTTTTGGAGAGCTTTGCCCTTGCGCGGACTTTGCCGTTCACCTGGAACACTATTTCCGTAGCGTCTTCCGCAGCGAGTTCCGCATTGCCCACAGGCCATGCTACGCCGGTTAAACTCCCCTTGTGCCCAAGAATTTGCCACAATTCCTCGCACAGGTGCGGGGCAAATGGGTGCAGAAGTTTAACGAAAATTTCGCAAGGCTCGCGGTAGCGCACGGGCTGTTTTATCAACTCGTTGTTGAACACCATAAGCTGGCTTATGGCTGTGTTAAAACGCATATTTTCAATATCATCGCTCACCTTAAAAATGCTTTGGTGCATAAGGCGGGTTAATTCTTCGGGAGCTGTGTCGCTGGTATATTCGGGAGTGCCTTCATCACCTGCCACGGAGCGCATGGCTCGGCTCAAAAAGCGGAACATTCCCTCAATGCCCTGTGATTGCCACGGTTTAACCGCGTCAAGAGGGCCCATGAACATTTCGTAAAGCCTTAGGGAATCCGCTCCGTACTGGTTTATCACGTCGTCTGGGTTCACCACGTTTTTCAGGCTCTTGCTCATCTTCGCGATGATTTGCTTTAACTCTTCGCTTGTGTCTTTTCTATAAAATTTGCCGTCTCGCTCTTCCACCTCATCGCTTGGAACTTTTGCGCCCGAGGCGGTTTCGTAGGCGAATGCCAAAATCATCCCTTGGTTGAATAGTTTTTGAAAAGGCTCGTCTGTGGAAACAAAACCCAAATCAAAAAGAACCTTGTGCCAAAAGCGGCTGTAGAGCAAATGCAAAACGGCGTGTTCCGCGCCGCCCACATATAAATCAACGGGCATCCAAAACTTTTCCAAATCTTTAGCGACAAAGGCATTATCATTTTTAGGGTCTATATAACGCAGATAATACCAGCAACTGCCAGCCCATTGCGGCATGGTGTTCAATTCCCTTTTTCCCTTGCGGCCATTTTTATCCGCAACCGTTAGCCAGCTTGTTGCGCCAGCAAGCGGCGAAACTCCGCCATCGCCTGGTTTGTAATCGGTTAATTCTGGCAAAAGCACAGGGTATTCGGATTCGTCAACCAAGGATATTTCGCCATCTTCCCAATGAATTATGGGGAACGGTTCCCCCCAATAACGCTGGCGGCTAAAGAGCCAATCGCGAATTTTATAATTGGTTGTGGCTTTGCCAATTTGCTTTTTTTCCAGCCACTCCGTTATTTTTGCTATGCCTTCTTTTTTTGAAAGCCCGTTTAAATTCA
>Ga0268262_10005398_pt1 | contig 12697 bp, 17 predicted proteins | sample TergutNc150P3_FD_190354 | JGI IMG/M metagenome (GOLD analysis project Ga0268262, IMG submission 190354) | Nasutitermes corniger P3 segment gut microbial community from laboratory colony in Florida, USA - Nc150 P3 (SPAdes) (version 2) | ecosystem: Host-associated > Arthropoda: Insects >... | reverse complement strand
GCGGCTGGTAAATACTGACATTTCCGTCTGCCATTTTAAAGCCTCCTTACTGATTCGGCGCTAAACGAGCGTCTTTGAGAAAGATTGATTTGCTACGGGCGCTGTCAACCGCGTCCTCCCAGTTAGAACCATCGGCAACCACAACACGAGGCCCGACAAATTCGCCGGTAAGCCACGCCGCGCCTACGTCGTCCGCTTTGATGTCCTCCGCGACAACGGCATAGACAGCGTCCGCGGTAGTGCGCCATTTTTTAACCTTGCCGTCGTCATCATCGTCACGGTAGACAAGGCTACCGACTGCCAAATCCTCGCCAGCGGTAACCGCGTCTGTTGCGCGGGGAAAATCTCCGGCAATTAGTGCCGGTATGCTGGTACTGCCTATCGTATTTACTCCAAGGCTGTTAGACACGTTTTACCTCCTTGCCGCCTGCGGCTTTGAACCCTGAAACCATTGCGGAAACTATCGCGTCCGCGTTTTTATCGTTGTCGCTTGCGCTCGCCGGAACATCTCCGGCTTCTTTGGCATCCTCGTTATAATCCGTCGCGGCCTTTTTGATCGCGGCGTTGTCAGTTTTGATTATCTGCAAGGCAAGTTCGGAGGCGCTTATGGGCGTTTCAAACATCGCCTTTCTGACAAGGTCGGTATACCCAGCGGAAGCGGCTATGTCGTCAATGGCCTGAATACGCTCGCGCTCCTCTTTAGCCCCTATCTGCTTTACCGCATTAAAGAGCTTCGGGTTATTTGCAAGGAGCGTCGCCATTTGCTCCTCTGTAGACGCCGCCTTGCCGTCGCCCTTGGCTTTGGGCTTTGATTTGGCTTTGCTTTCCTCCTCCTCCTCGTCCTCGTCCTCTTTATCCAAATCCTCATCTTCGGATTCGGCTTTGGACTTGGCCTTGTTTTCCTCCTCGTCCTCTTTTTTTGTCGCTGACATATCTGTCGCTCCTTGTTTGGGTGTGGTTAAATTGACTAATTTTAAAAATTCTTTGTTTTCCCGCGCTCCGTATTTACCCTCTGCTACAGCCGCTTTAGCCGCCAAAACCGGTATAGCCTCGGATAATTCAGCGATTACGCCTTCCAAGCTGCCAACCTCGTCAGCCATGCCTACCCGTATAGCCTCTTCGGTGATAAGAATACCGCCTTTGCCGTATTTTTCGCCTACATACTTGGGCTTGCTACTACGGTTACGCGCTACGCTGTTCAGGAAAATGTCGGCCAGCGCGTCAAGCTCGGCTTGTAGCTTTGCCCGGCCCTCCGCGCTGTTAGGGTCTTGTCTTTTGTCGGGCGACTGCGAACTTACTACTTCGTAATCAATAATCCCTTGCTTTTTACGCGCTTCGCTCTCGTCCGTCCACGCCGCCACAACGCCTATGCTGCCAAGAAACGCGGTATCATCGGCAACAATTTTATCCGCTGCGGAGGCGATCCAATACGCCGCCGACGCGCAATAGCCGCCCGTATAGGCGACAATGGGCTTTTTACCACGCGCATTATAAATCGTGTTGGCAAATTCATTTATACCTACAATGTTACCGCCCGGACTGTCTACGTTCAACACAATTCCCTTTACATCAGGAGCGTTAAGGGCTTCACCGAACCGAAGCCCCAGCGTCTCAACGCTGGTCGCTCCGGAAATATCGGTGAATATATCGGCGTGAGGGAATATCGGGCCGTATACGTTTATTACCGCAACGCCATCACGCATATCTACCATGCCGCTTTGACGCCGCTCCGTAGGCGTGGCAAGGACGGCCTCCATGTCAGAGTATTCGCGGCTTGCTATGCCTATCATCATATCCAAGTGATTTGTTTCTATTGCCCACTTGTTATTGAATATGACGTTTACGGCTTTTCTATTCTTCGTTTTGGCCATTGTCCCCTCCTTGGTGTACTTGGATCGTAGGCACTACATCAAACGCTGAATTATATTCATCTTTTAGCCCGTACTTTTCAGCGAGTTTCTTTTCCTCGCCGCGCTGTCTCAATATGTCTTTGTAGTCTACGCCGCGCTTGCTGCACTCTATTTGCAGTGTTGACATACAACCTTTAATACGTATCATTGCGGCGTTGGCTTCCTTTACCTCGTCTATCTGCTTGCCGCTGTCGCCTACCCAGTACGCCCCGCAATACGCCAGCTTAACCATCGGGTCAGTGAAGAATCCCGGCGCTTTTATCCTGCCGCTTGTTATGGCCTCGGCTAAAAATTCTTCGTATATCGGTTGATTGAAGTTGTCGGCGAAGTCGTCGCGCATCCTCATTACGGTGTCGCCAAATTCCAAGAGCGCGGCCCGGCTCGCGGAATATGAACTGTCAAACTGCCCAACCAACACTTCAAATGGTATGCCCAACGCCATACCTATCTGCTTCATACAGGCCGTAAAGAACGGGTCAAAGCGGTCGCTGGGGCGCTCCGCGTTCACTACGCTCAATTCTTCTCCGGGCGCTCCGTCAATCCACGTGCCGACACCTAATTGAAGATTATCATCACGATTCCATGGCTCTTGGCCCGGCTCGTATTGTACGCCGCCAACTGTTGTGGTGTCGGTCGCCGGTCTCTTGATGAATACCGCAAGCATAGCATTTATGACGGCGGCGGATAGCTCCGCTTCGGAATACTTTGTTACCTGCTTTAGCGTTTCTATGACCGGCGCGAGAATAGGGACTCCGCGGCTTTGCCCGATTCGGTTAATGTCTACCAAGTGTAATACGTTCCTGCGTCCGGTTCTCTCTCCATAAAACGGGACGCGCCTCCACGTCGCCGCGATGTTCGCCGGTGAAAAGAGCGTTGCGCCGGGGTGCGGGGTGCGGATAAATATTGCCTTGGGTGTGCCGTTGGCCGCTCGCTCGATACCTCCGGCTACTTCAACACTGTCGGCGGCGTCATTGTTATTTACTACCCGTTCAGCTTCTATTAGCTGAACGCGCAAACCGTAAGGCGTAACGCCGCCCGTTTTGTACGGTAATAAAACGAAGCAGTCCCCGTTTGTGAGTTTTTCGCGGAATGCAAGCCTTTGGAGTCCGATAAAATTCAACTGCCTTGCATAGTCGCAATCTTTGCTCTCCGACCATATTCTAAATTCGTATTGGGCTTTTTCCTGCCACGCTTGCGCTTGCTCTTCCGTCAGGCGTAAAAATTCGCGGTCAATGGACGGTTGCAGTCTAAGGCCCGAACCTATGACTCCGGCAACAAGTTTTTCAATCGCGCCGGTGGCCGCAGGAGCGTTACGGGTAAGATCGCGGGAACGGTCGCGGAGTTTCTGTAGGCAGTTTAATATTTCAGCGTCGGCATCGCCGAAACCGACAAGCCAATCTACAAGAGACCGTTTGTCGCTCGCTCCGTTATAGGGCGAAGCGGACATAGCCCGATAGTTTTTCGGGTTGTTTTTCAGCGCGGTTGTCGGTTTATTTGTTTCCATATCAGTCATTTACCGGTACTACTCGCCTTATTGTACGTTGTCCACCGGTCAGGGCGGCTATTTGATTTTCCCAATATTGCAATAACTTCAACAGCTCCGATATGTCCATTGCGGTATATTGCTGGCCGCCTACTGTCCAGCTCTTTGCGCCGCGCTTTGTGAGGCCGTCGATTGCCGCAGTGGTATTCTTGCGCATTTCTTTGGCTTCGACAAGTCTTTCCGCATTTGTCATATTTTCCTCATGGCATAGTGAGAGCGTATCGCCGACAATGGAAATATATTGTAAGACGTGGGGATATTGCTTAAATATCTTTATATTTTTTGTATTATATAATATATCTTAATGTATTATATATTATATCTTTATACCATCTGGGCGACGTATAGTCTTAACCGTTGGCGCAATTTGCGTCTTGGCGGACGTACTAATTCCCTTTGATTTTGCGTATCTGCTTTCGAGAACGTCCCAGTTAGGATTAAGGAATCGTATCGCGTTTAGGTTGTAGACTCGCAAATCCAAAGGCTCGTTTCGGGCGGTCTTTGGCTTCCACCAATAGAATTTTTTATACCCCTTTACCCATTTAAATTGTCGGCGCTCGCATATCAAACCGGCGAAGTAGTCAGCGTTATACCCTGCCGCCTCATGGCTTGGAAAATGGCAATATCCCGGCCCAGCCTCGTCTATGCGTAGGCGGTCATAGATTAATTGCTTCGCTTTGTCCACGCCGATTATAAACAGTGCACAGTGATTACGGTTGTTTCGGGTGTGTTTGTTGAATATGGGTTTTCCCGACTGGCTACTACCTTTTACGGCATAAACGCGCTCCCTTTCCCTCGGCAAGGTGTAGGCATATACGGTATCGGTTGTCGTATCTATGCCGCCGCTATCTATCATAACGCAGGAAATTCTCATAACATACCCGTCCTCGCGGGTAAAATCTTTCTTGCGCACCTCGTCGAGCTGCTTCCATACGGACGGGAAGTCAATGTTGCCGCTGTCAAGCTCCGTTGTCGGCCCCTCTATTTTCCCATGTTCTATTCCCCAGCTCTCTTCGCCACGCGCCCAACCGCATACTTCGTACTCAAGCCACGTCTTTTGCACGTCTACCGACATCGTAAGTTGTAATACTTCGTTTGGTACTTGGGCGTTGTAGTGTTCTACCCGCTTTGTCAAATATTCTTGGGCGACACTCTCGCCCGTTTCTTTCCACGGCAAACCCAAGATGGTATTCGTGAAAGTCTGTAGGCGCTCCGGGTCGCTGCCGGCCTCGTCAAATTTACGGGCGACATCTCTCCATGACATCCACCCTATAGGGCTATATAGTGAGCTTAAAAAAAAGCCGACACGGGGATGGCCGGGATTTTGCGCCACCCATTTACCAGCGGCTAACATCTTTGTCTTGTGGTATTCTTCTATGCCCGTTCCGCAATGCGGACAATATAAGAGTACATTTTCGTAGTCGCCTTTATCCCAGCGTAATTGATCCATTTTTATTTCAAAATATCCGTCGTTGCCGTCAATACCGTGGCAGTGTGGGCAAGGCACCATGTATACCCTCTTGTCGCTTTCTTGGTAGAGCCGCCAAATGTTGGAAGTCTCTTCCAGTGTGGGCGTAGACAGGCAAAATAGTTTGGCGTTTGGGAATGTGGCGAGCCGCGCCCGTATAAGTTCGAGCGGATCGCCCTCGCTCTTTATTATATTGTAGCGGTCGATTTCGTCCGCTATGGCGTTTCCGATGGGCAATGACGCAAGCGCGGACGGGCTGTTTGACCCGCTCATTATGACGATTCCACCGGTATAGACTTTTTCAAGTAGGGAGTTGCCGGTTCGTTTTTGCATTTTTGAGCGTATGCTTTCAATGGCTTCTATTGACGGCGTGATCCTTTGCTTGCTCAATTTAATGGCGTCGCTCTCGGTAGGCATCACGCTTAAAAAGCTCCCTCCGCGTTGATCCATGTTGTACAAAAGGAAGTTTGTCGCGCTTTCGGTTGCTCCAAGCTGCGAACCTTTCAGCAGAACTATCTCTTTTGCCTTAGACTGCGGAGATAGTTCTTTCATTATTTCGACAAGGTAGGGGGTGCGGTCGTTCCTCCAAGGGCCGGGGGCTGACGAACCGGACGCAGGAAGTATGCGCTTTTGCTCCGCCCACTCCGCCACGTCTATCAACGGGCGCGGACGTAAGACGGAGGAAAGGCCCTCGTAAAAAGGGTATTCACTGACCATTATTAGCCTCCTTGAAAATTGTTTCGCCGGGCTTAAATATGTCGGGCCGGAGTCTCGCGGGGTCGATATTCAAAGCCCTTGCGTAGGCCATAGCCTTTTCTGCTGATATTTTTTCGTATGAAGCATCAACAGACACGCGGCTTGTTGTGCAGTTGCATAGTCCGGCAACCTGCTTGTATTTCAGGCCGCTCTCCTTAATGATTTCTTTGAGTGCGCTCATTTATCCTCCTTTGGCTTCCATTGGATTTGGTCTTTCTCGTCAAATATATCTGGACGTAGGCGGCAGGGGTGAACGTTCAAAGCCCTCGCGTATTCTATGGCCTTTTCTACTGATACCTTAATACGCATGACATCATTACACACTTGGCTAACAGATCTGCCCACTAACCTTGACAGTTCGGCGGTCTTAATACGGCGCTCAATCATAACTTGTTTGAGCATACTTATCACAGGCTTCATGTGCCCTCCTCTTTGGGTTTACCCTCGCATTTGTCCTTTATGGCGATTATTAGCGCGTTTAATTCGCGCTCAAGAAATAGCTGAATGTCATGTGAGTCCGCGTCTTTCATGGCGGCCAGCTCCGGGGCGAGGCGCGACGGAAGGGCCTCCAGTGTACCCATGATTATTTGGCCTACCTCCTCCCCTTGTCTTTTTGCCTCCGTTTTATCTATGTATTGCCCGCTCTCAATCTTCAGTTTCAACTCTTGGCGGCCAGTCTCTACAACCTCTCTTTTAAGTTTTATTTTGAGAAAGCCTTTTTGTAGTTCGGCACTCTCTCGGTTTTCAGAGCCGCCCTTTGCGCCGTCTTTGGTATCATCTTTGGGTTTGACCGGTGGCCGGCCACCTTGTAGCGGCGGCGGCAGTCCGCGGGCGTGGTTTTGGAGCTGGGCGACTTCCCGCGTGGCGGTGTGTTCTTTCTTTACGACAGAGGGATCGAAAAGCGGGTGGCCGTGTTCGTTACGTGCGGCCACGGTAAAGCGCCCGGACTTTACCGCTGAGTAAAAAGCTTGTTTACTCATGCCTAACATCTTGGCGGCTTTGGTGCTGGTAATAAGGTTTTCCATGCCTAAAGATATAATATATAATACATCGGAATCATTGATATTTGATGTTACATTTTGTAACATCGGACATATATGAAAATCAAAAAAACGTGATAATTTTCGCCAAATTTGGCGAAAACCTATAAAAAACCGCGTAAACCCTACCAAAAAGGGCGTAGGTTACCGGAAAACGCGGTCTTTTAGCGCCCGCAAATTTCAAAATCGCGAAAGTACCTTTTGATTTTTGGGATTCGGGCGGGTTGCTATGGCTATAGATTCAGGTTGAATCCTATAAAGCGCTATAATACATACCGCTATATATACTAACTACAATAACATATATACTTTTATATTTTTATAGTAACTATAGCAACCATAGCAACCTATGATATAAAACATTGCGCTTTTTTGCTACTCTCTGATGTTGCTATAAATTGTGCCGGTTGCCATATATAGCAACTTTTTTATAATCCCTACCTAATTAGTGGGCGTGTCCGTACTTATATGCAACGCTCGCGGTGCAGGGATTTTTGTCCAAAATTGGGTTCTATAGCCGCCAAGGTATGCCTTTGGCGGTGTCCCTCGTGATTATAGCCACCGCATAGCTATACCTGCGAATTATAAGCTATGTTACAAAATGTAACCATATTGTTGTAGTAAATAAACGGAAACGTTTGTATATTCTAAATACGGGCGGCGGTAAAAAATATCAAAATCTTTGTCTCGGATTTTGCCACCTACAGCCACGCCGCTTGCCCGTAACAAGTCAATGGCTAAGGTAAAATCCGAGACTTTTCATCTAAACCTTTACGGGAGGTAGTTATGTCTAAGTCAGATATGACCCCATTTTTATTGCGTAAGTTTGCCTCTGTGTGTGAAGAATGTAATTGTGCGTTGTCTGAGCACTCTTTCAGAAAGATATGTCCTGCATTTATTCAGTGTTTTGACGTGTATTGCAAAAGGGTATTGTCAAATAGTCAATGGTCTCAAGAGATACTTGACGAATACGAAAGGCAACGCCAAGACTGTGCTGAAGAGGTAGGCGATATGGCGAATCAAATAGACTTTGCAGGTATCAACAAAGGGTAGGCGATATGGCGAATCAAATAGACTTTGCAGGTATCAACAACCGCCTATTGCCAAACGCAAAGGGTCTTTTACAAGAGTGGTTGCCGGGTGGAAGATTTGAGGGTAATGAATATCTTGCCTTTAATCCTACCCGCGACGATTCCTCTTTGGGAAGCTTTTCCATAAATTGGAAGTACGGTTCATGGATGGACGGCGCGACCGGCGATAAGGGCGGCGATCTAATAAGTTTATATGCCTATATTAACAAGATGAAGCAGGGCGAGGCGGCTAAGGCGTTAGGCGGTGGGAGCTACAAAACGCAGGGCAGCCGTCCTAAACCGCCGCCAAAAAAAGACAATGTGCCTACGCTGTGCTTGCCCGTCCCTAAAGACGCGCCTGACCCGCCTCCGCGCCCTCACGGTAAAGCGCCATCAATGATTCATACGTACACGGATGCGGCAGGGCAAATAATGTGCCATATCTACCGTTTTGAGGCTGGCAACGGTCAGGAGAAAAAGAGCTTTTTGCCGTATACGTGTTGGCGCGATAAATCAGGCAGACTATTTTGGGATAACAAACATATCCCTGAAAACCGTCCATTATACGGGCTTGAGGAATTAGCCAAGTATTCTGACTACCCGGTATTAGTGGTTAGCGGCGAAAAGTGCGTAGACGCGGCACGGAAAAAGCTCCGCGGTTACGTTGTGGTAACATGGATGAACGGCGACCAATCGACAGGAAAAACGAACTTTACGCCGCTCAAGGGTCGTAGGTTGATATGGTGGCCGGATAACGATATAACAAGCAAGAACGCCATGAGAAAGATGGCCGACATATACGGCGGCAAGATATTAAATATCGGGGCCGATAAACCTAAAGGCTGGGATTGCGCCGACGCCGTCGCGGAGGGCGTGGATTTGGAAAGTATAATCGGGATAGAAGAAAATAAAACGACAGATACGGCCAATAAATACCCGTCTTTGGACATTGCTATGCCGCAAGGCCTATTTGAACATACAATACAAGGGCCAAAAGACAAGATAAAGATACAAGGAACAATTAAGAACGTTGAAACGCTTATGGAATACTATGGGATTAAAGTATGGTACGATGAGGTAAAAGATACGATATACAATACAATAGCGGGTAACGAATTAGACAACATAGATATATTCAATACAGAAGTCGAAAGCGCTTGTGTGCTCAATGAATTTCCAAAGTTCAACGTAAGAAATTATGTCCGGCGCATTGCCTACAAAAACAAGGTAAATCCCGTTGTAGAATGGGTAGACTCTTGTCCTTGGGATCGTACTATTCTATACATAAAACAAATATGCGATATAATACACTGCGACGACAGTCTCATCCAGCCCAAGCTCAAAGAGACCTTTATAAAAAAATGGATACTCAGCGCCTACGCTATGGTATCACGTAAAAACGCCGATGACCGGAGAACGCGGGGCGTGTTAGTCCTTCAAGGCGGTCAGGGTATAGGAAAGACCGAATTTTTGAAAAGTCTATGCGGCGAAAAATGGGGAGGGAATAGCGGTTGGTTTTTGGCGGGACACCAACTTGACCCATCCAACAGGGATTCTGTACTGACCGCTCAAAAGTCTTGGATCGTAGAGCTGGCAGAACTTGAAAGCGCGTTCCGTAGCCCAAAAGCACTGCCAGCGTTAAAGGCGTATCTAACCAATCCAACAAATACGGTTAGGCGGCTCTATGCGGTGGACGCGGAAGATTTTCACAGCAGAACAGTTTACGCTGGTACGGTAAACCAAAAAGATTTTTTGATAGATGATACCGGCAACGACCGGTTTTGGTGCTTACCGATTATTAGCATAGACAAAGAAGCGCTAAAAAAAATCAATATGCAACAGGTATGGGCAGAGGCCAAGTGGTGGGTGGAGGAATCCATCAAAAACGGCAATGATTATATTTGGTGGCTATCTCCCGAAGAGAGGGATCAACTCAATATCAATAACCGCGAATACAATGTTTGTAGCACGGTGCGGGACTATATAACCCAAAAATTAGATTGGAACGCGCCGGAAGACAAGTGGAGCGACAAAACCTGCACAATAATACTCAAAGAGGTTTGCGGTATGCCAAATGTAACTAACGCCGACGCAAGAAGCGCCGCCTATGTTATGCGTGAAATGTTGGGTATGGACAAAGCACCTAAGTTAGGCAGTCATGGGGCGCGTGTTTACCCGTGCCCACCGGCTAAGATTGAAATCAATGGCGCAGAATTACAGCAACAGCCCTTTACACATTGGGCGAATAATAGATAAATTTTCGGGCGCAGCCCCGCGAGGAACGGTAGACAAACAGGGAAACGCGGGGTTGCGCCTATCATATAACATAAACAAGCAGGAGGTAGTGAAATGGAGAGTTTGCGGGATTTGCTGAAACGGGCCGAGGCTAAATTGGAGTTCAACGAGGCCGAGGGCGCGACCGAATTGTGCTGGCGTGATGAGCGGCTAAGCAAAGTAGAATCCGCCTTTATGTGTGCGAACGGGATCAATATCATGTACCTGTTACGTGATAGGTGCGCCGCAGAAGAAAAAGAAGCGGCGTTGACTACCGAGTTTTTCAAAGCGTTAAAATTGGCGGACGCGGAATAGATGGAATAACCGGGGCGGTTAAGCGCCGCCCCCTAATGATGAAAGGGAGAGGTAATACTATGAGACCACTAATAACCTTAACATGGCGGCAACACACCCTCAACCATCTATCCACAACGTACTGTTGCGGCGACGGTCGCCCGTGGTATGTGTTGTTTTGTCCGCCAACGTTGGGTAAATGGAGTGTTTGGTGCAATTTCGACAAAGACCTCAAAGGCGTGTTTATGTTGATTGGCGAAGCGCAGGAGGCTTGCCGTAAACACCTTGAAAACTATGTGCGTGAGCATATAAATAAATTAGTCGAAACCTATGAGGAGGATTAGCCATGACACCGCTAATAACATTAACTTGGAAGCAGTCCAGATACGGAACGCTCCAAACAACGGAGGGCGCGAAAGACTTCACGGGCGGCCACGCTCCGTGGTACGATGTACACCTTAACAAAGAAAAGGGTACATGGCATATTTATTGCGAATTTGACCAAACCTTTCACGGCGGTTTTGTAACGTGTGAAGAGGCACAAGAGGCTTGCCGGCAACACTTTGAAAGGCTTGTCCGTAGAAACACAAACAAACTCATAGAGGACGGCGAGGTAACAATAAAAGAAAGGCGGTATAGGCATAGATGATTAGCGTACCAAAGATAATAAATAAATGCGACCGGCGCGTCATTGTGAAGTATTATTGCAAAGGCCGGGTGGGTTGCAAATTCTTTACGCCGGTCGCGGAAGGCGACGGCAATTACCAGCTGAAACGAATGAAGGGCTATTGCGGAGACTATATCGTCGATACCGGCGAATGTATGAGCCATACGGCGAAAGCCGCCGCAGACGATCAGGCCCAAAGGGGGCTATACTTTGCCTAAAATTATGATAAGACCCGACAGTTCGGACTACGCCGCATGGAGAGCCAAAAACGAGCGGCGGGGCGTAGATGACCACCCATTACGCGACACCTCGAAAGAATCATTTTTTGACGCAATGCTTTCAGACGAGGCGAACCCAGCGCGGGGCGGCTTTTTATCGCCGGAAGCGCTTAAAATCCTTTCGGAGTGATAGTATGTGTAGTGCGTTTTTAGAAAAGCATTTGGCCGAACTCGAAGAGTATTTGGCCAACCCGGAGATTATGGCTATAGTCAACAAGACTTTGCCATGCGACGGCGAGCCTATAGACTTTGGCGATTGGATGGGCTGCCTTAAAGAGTCTGTACGGGATCACAAGGCGGTTATTGATGAATGGGCGCGGAAGTAAAATCTTTATATGGCGGTGGGCTGGGCGTCCCGGAGGGCAGCCATTGCGTTCATGATTGCTTGCTTGTTTTCGGCGGTCAGCTGCCGGTATGTTGAAAGTAATTGAGCCTCGTCAGGCGACCGTAAAACATCGGGGATTTTGTGTTCGCTCAACACCTTGTTCATGTTGTTGATGAGCTTGGCCGATGCCGGATAAACGCCGTTTTCAACTTGCGTCAGGTATTGGTGCGATATTCCACAGGCGGCGGCAAATTGCGACCGGCTATAGCCGCATTTAAGGCGAGCCTCTTTGACCGCATCGGCGGTAACTTGTCTTGCGGCCTGTTTTTCAGTCTGTTTATCCATACTATAAATATAATACAAAATCGTTTAAAATGCAAGGTATTTTTAAATTTTTTATTTCTGTTCTGCATGGCGACGGCGAGAGGCGCGACGGCGCGATTGGCGGCTTTTTGTGCGCGCCGAAAAACCGCGTTTTTGCGGTCAAAAACCGCGTTTTTACGCAATTTTCAGGAAACATACCCCGCAACTCCGCGCACCGACCGACCAGCGCCGCCTTGCCGCCTGTTTTTCAGGGCAAAAACTGCGTTTTTAGGTTAATTTGGGCGTTTTATATTAAAAAGTAATAAAAAATAAAAAAATCTATTGCAAAATGATAGAAAATATAGTATATTATATATAGAAGGGGCGAAAGGGAAGCCCGGAAACGACAAACAAAAAAACAAAGGAGCAGTAAAATGAAAAAGAGCATGAAAGTACAGAGCAAGGTAGTTTGGGTAGGCGACCCGGAATACGCGGTAGACGATTTAGAGAAGCCCGAAGACCCGCTATACGGCGAAGTCTACGAAATCGACACCGAGGCGGGGAAAATCCTAAGCGCCCTAACCGAGGACACCGAAGCGGAATATACCGGCGAAGCCCGATATATCGACACGGAAATGGTCGCCCCGATAAAGTTCAGCGTAGAGAGCGGGCTTCTCGGAGTGATGGAAATCCCGAATCCCCAAGCCGGCCCGAAAACCGGCGACGGATGGGGAGCGATATTTCTGTTGGACACCCACACGGTAAGCAT
>Ga0268262_10005397_pt1 | contig 12697 bp, 10 predicted proteins | sample TergutNc150P3_FD_190354 | JGI IMG/M metagenome (GOLD analysis project Ga0268262, IMG submission 190354) | Nasutitermes corniger P3 segment gut microbial community from laboratory colony in Florida, USA - Nc150 P3 (SPAdes) (version 2) | ecosystem: Host-associated > Arthropoda: Insects >... | reverse complement strand
CAGAACTAAACGGCATACTAACAGGTATTTCCATCCGTATTCCAAGCAGCGATGTTTCCATCGTTGATTTAACTGCGGAATTGAAAACCAAGTTCGCAGACAAAAAAGAAGCAATGGCAAAAATCAACGCCGCTCTCAAAGAGGCTTCTGAAGGCGAACTCAAAGGCATTCTTGACTACACCGAAGACCAAGTTGTTTCCACAGATTTCCGCGGTGATTCCCACACTTCCATTTACGATGCAGACAAGAGCCTTGCCCTTGACGGCAACTTTGTGAAACTCCTTTCTTGGTACGACAATGAATGGGGCTATTCAAACAAAGTGTTGGAGATGGCTAGAGTTATTGCAAAATAATTCAACCCACGCTTTTTTCTAATTTGAGCGTAAGCAATGACCTTGCTTCGCTCGCAAATTCACCCGGCAATTCTTTAAACACATCTCGGCTAAAACCCCCAACTATTAGCCCAACGGCATCTTCTCTTGAAATTCCCCTTTGTTCCAAAAAGAACAGCATATCTTCGCTTATGCGGCTGGTGCTGGCTTCGTGTTCGGCATTTGCGGTTTTGTTTTGCACAATGACAGTCGGGAAAGTGTGCGCGGCACATTCGCTGCCAACAAGCATACTATCGCATTGGGTGTAGTTTAAGGCGTTTTCTGCATTTGCCCTTATTTCAACCAGCCCTCTATATGCGTTTGAGCTTTGGTCTGCGGATATTCCTTTGCTTATAATTGTGCTTTTTGTGTTTTTGCCGATGTGAATCATTTTGGTGCCTGTGTCTGCCTGCATTTTTCCATTCGTTAAAGCAACTGAGTAAAATTCGCCCGCCGAGCCATCGCCTTGCAAAATGCAGCTTGGATATTTCCAAGTAATTGCGCTGCCCGCTTCCACCTGTGTCCAGCTTACGTGGCTGTTTTTTCCTTTGCAGAGTGCTCTTTTGGTCACAAAATTATATATGCCGCCTTCTCCGGTTCGCTTGTCGCCTGCGTACCAGTTTTGCACGGTGCTGTATTTTATATTTGCGTTTTCCAAAGCCACAAGCTCAACAACCGCGCTGTGCAGTTGGTTGCTGGAAAATTCTGGAGCAGTGCAGCCTTCCAAGTAGCTCACCTGTGAATTTGCATCCGCTATGATAAGCGTGCGTTCAAATTGACCTGCTTCTTTATTGTTTATTCTGAAATATGTGGATAATTCCATTGGGCATTTTATTCCAGCGGGAATATAAACAAAACTGCCATCGCTGAAAACTGCGCTGTTGAGTGCGGAATAATAGTTATCGCCAGGGGGAACAACGGAGCCTAAGTATTCTTCAATGAGTTCGGGATATTCCTGAACCGCCTCGCCAAAGCTGCAAAAAATAACGCCTTGTTCCAATAGTTTTTTTTTGTGGCTTGTGTAAATAGAAACGCTGTCAAAAACGGCATCCACAGCAACGCCTGCAAGCCTTTTTTGCTCGTCTAGAGGAATTCCGAGTTTTTCAAAAGTTTCCAAAAGTTCAGGGTCAACATCTTCTATTTTTGCGTGTTCTTTTTTATTTTTAGGCGCACTGTAATAAACTATATTTTGCAAATCAATCGGGGCATACTTCAGCTCGCCCCAACTTGGAGCTTTCATACTCAAAAACTTTTCATAGCTTTTCAAGCGAAATTTCAGCAAAAACTCCGGTTCCTTGCGAATGTGGCTCGCTCTGCGGATAATATCTTCCGAAAGCCCTTTTTCAAAAGATTCGGTTTCCACATTGGTCACAAAGCCATATTTGTAAGAGTTGTCTAGTTGCATGGGCTAAGAGTGGAATATAGTAAACACGTTCCACGTTTACTAAATTCATTATGTGGCGAAAATCCTGTTTTTCACTTTTATGCTCGCTGGCTTTCTCTACGGCGCAGAAACCTCCATTTCTCGCTATGCACGCTCCGAGCAAGGGGTGCTTTCAAGAGAGTACGATATGGAAGGCGGCAGGGCTTATTGGATTAACGGGATTTCCATTTTGGGATTGCCAGATGCTGGAGCTAGCTTAGTTGGGTTTTCCGAGCCAGCAAGAAGACTGCCGCTTGGGTTTTCGGGGCTTTATTCGCCTGTGCCTATTTATGAACCTTATGGGCTTTCTTTAAACGCAAGCAATGGAAATTTGATTTTCAAAGAAAATTACAACCCAATAGACACGCCCGTAACCGCAATTTTATGGGAACGCTATGGCTTGGATGGCAACGCATTCAGGCTGGAATTCAATAGATTGCTTTTAGACTCAATTGCTTTTTCGATTGGGATTGCGGCGCATTCGGTTTCAAGAAGCGATAACTTTGTTTACAGCGATATTGTTCATCAACTTTATGTAGGAACAATAAAAAGAGATTCCAGCAGAGTTCCATTTGCCGGCAGAAACCTTTATTACAATTCCATTCATCTCACTCCGGCAATTACCTGGGTTTTTCCACATTCAAGCATAACCACGCAAATGAATTACCTATTTTTTGACAATGACGATGCAACTCGGCATTTTTTCACAAAAGATGCGGATGTATTCATAAATTTTCAGAGAAAACCTTACAATATAAACGGTAGCAGCGGTTTTTACGGGCTTATTTGGAATTACAATTTTTTGCCAGGCTATAATTTTAACATAGCACATCGCTTTGTCTCGCAGGAATTTAATTTTTCAAACCCAGATACGGTAGAAAGTTATCACGGGCAAAGTGGCGAAGGGGAAATTTCGCACAAAGGTATTTTGAACCCTAGCTTAAAAGTTAAGTATGAATATATGTGGGGAGAAGAATCTCTATACCAAGACAGGCAGCTGATTGTGTATGGCATAAAGGACACATTATGGAGGTTTGCCTTTAAGGGAGAATCTGGCTTGCAAAGAAATGCCTTTGCTTTTGACTCCACAGATACCGAGGATTTTGCGCCTGCGCTTTTTCTAGGTTTAACTCTGTTTTTGCCACATCATTTGTCGCTAAACACTTACTGGCAACAAGATACTCGTTTTCCAGATTTTACCGAAACACATATTCAACGAATAGGCAGAATTACCTTACCCAACGAGAAACTGAAAGCTGAAAAAAGAGAGAGATTTGAGATGAATTTGGAATATAAACTCAGCAAATATTTCTTTTATATAGCGGGCTACAAACACGAAAAAGCTCTGAATGCCATTATGCCATACTGGGCACTTCAAAATGAGAACTATTTAGAATCGCTGCCTGCAGACTCCGCTTTCAAATGGATGAATGCTCCTCAAATTTTATGGAGTCACGAACTTTTTTGGCGGCTTGGCTTTGAGCTTGGAAATTGGCGTTTTTATGCGGAGCGCGGGAAAAAAATTCTGAGAGAACCCGTGTTAAATGTTCCTGCTCGCTACTATAAGGGGGCGGTTTATTGGAGCAATCGCTTTGTGCAAGAGCGTTTAAAGGTGAGCGTTCAGTTTGATGCAGACTGGTTTGGCGACAGATGGGATTACGGTTTGGAAAACGACAGGACTGCCGCTCCTATTAATTTAAAAAAATACCTTTGGCTTAACTTCAAAAGCTCTATGCAAATACAAAACTTTAACATATATACAAAGATTGAGAATATGAACCACAGCATTATGGAACCAGAAGCAGGCTACACACCGCCTGGCATTAGGTTTGCTTATGGAATTGAATGGTCTCTGGGGGATTGATTTTCTAAATTACCCCCATGCCCAAATACGCACCGCAAGAGATAGAACCGAAATGGCAAAAATACTGGGAAGAGAATAACACTTTCCAAACGCCAGAACCTAAAGAAAAGGCAAAGAAATTTTATTGCCTTGATATGTTCCCTTACCCAAGCGGAGCAGGTTTGCACGTTGGCCACCCAGAGGGCTACACCGCAACGGATATAATTTGCCGCTATAAAAGAGCAAAGGGATTTCAGGTTTTGCACCCAATGGGCTGGGATGCTTTTGGGCTTCCTGCCGAGCAATACGCAATACAAACGGGCACGCACCCCGCAACAACCACGCAAAAAAACTGCGATACTTTTCGCAAGCAAATAAAAGGGCTTGGGCTTTCTTACGACTGGGAAAAAGAGATAAATACCACCGATCCAAAATATTACAAATGGACACAGTGGATTTTTTCAAAACTCTACAACACTTGGTTTGATGCGGAACAAAATAAAGGGCGGCCAATTAGCGAATTGCCGAAGGAAGAAAACATAGAGGAAAAAAGACTTGCATATTATGCGAATGCACAGGTTTGGTGGTGCCGCAAGTGTAAAACCGTGTGTGCAAACGAAGAGGTTTTGGCAGATGGTTCCCACGAAAAATGCGGGACTTTTGAGGTTGAGCACCGCAATTTGAAACAGTGGTTGCTCCGCATCCCTCTTTATGCAGAACGCCTTTTGAGCGGGTTGGAAAATTTGGATTGGCCTGCTGGCATAAAAGATATGCAACGGAATTGGATAGGGAAAAGCAAAGGCGCAGAAGTGGATTTTGCAGTGCCTGCCGGAAAATTACGCGTTTATACCACCCGCCCCGACACGCTTTTTGGCGCAACCTATATGGTGATAGCACCCGAACATCCGCAAACAGCAAGCCTAACCACACCGGAGCAAAAAGAAAAAGTTGAGGCATACATAAAAGCAGCCGCACTCAAAAGCGAGCTTGACCGCACAGAACTAGCAAAAGAAAAAACCGGAGTATTCACAGGCTCTTATGCGATTAATCCTGTGAACGGAAAAAAAATTCCGATATGGGTTGCAGACTATGTTTTAACAGGATACGGCACCGGTGCTATTATGGCAGTTCCCGCGCACGATACACGCGATTTTGAATTTGCGCAGAAATTTGACATTCCTGTTATTTGCATAATGGAACCCGATAACTCTTGCCCACCCGAACTCAAAGAAAAAGTTTTGGCTGGCGAGGCTTGCTGGACAAGCGATGGAAAATACATTCGCTCCTCAAACGATGAATTGAATTTGAACGGGCTTTCAAAAAAAGAAGGCATTGCAAAAATTACGGAGTGGTTGGGAAAAAAACAAATCGGCAAAGCGACCACCAACTATAAGATAAGAGACTGGCTCTTTAGCCGCCAGCGTTATTGGGGAGAGCCTTTCCCCATAATTCATTGGGAAGACGGCGAAATATCTTTGGTTGACGAAGCCGAATATCCCGTTATGCTGCCGGAACTCTCCGACTACAAGCCTGGCGATGGTGGAGTTTCGCCTTTAGCTGGAGCCACCGATTGGTTTAACGTAACAGACAAAAATGGTCGCAAGGGAAAAAGGGAATTGAACACAATGCCTCAATGGGCGGGTAGCTGCTGGTACTACCTGCGTTATATAGACCCTAAAAACGATAATGCTTTTGTCGCAAAAGATTTGGAAAATTTTTGGATGCCCGTTGATTTGTATGTGGGCGGAGCCGAACACGCCGTTTTGCATTTGCTCTACAGCCGCTTTTGGCACAAGGTGCTTTTTGATTTGGGTTTTGTTTCCACAGACGAGCCATTTCAAAAACTTTTCAACCAAGGGATGATTTTAGCCTTTGCCTACGAAACAGCCTCTGGTGCAAAGGTTCCAAGCGATGAAGTAGAAGAAAAAGACGGCAAATTTTACCGCAAGGGCACAAGCGAAGAACTAAAGCAAATAATTGCAAAGATGAGCAAAAGCCTTAAAAACGTTGTTAATCCAGACGATGTTGTGAGCCAGTACGGGGCAGATTCCCTAAGGCTTTACGAAATGTTCATGGGCCCTCTTGATGCAGTTAAGCCTTGGCAGCCTCAGGGCATAGAGGGAATGTATCGGTTTTTAAGCCGCGCCATGCGCTCCATTGCTGGTGACGAAGGCTCTCCAGAATATACGGATAGCACACCGCCCGAAGAATTAACTCGCCTTATGCACCAAAGCATTTTGAAAGTTAGCGATGATATTGAGAATATGCGCTTTAACACAGCCATTAGCCAGCTTATGGTGTTCAACAACGAGCTGATTAAGCAGCAGGTGCGCTACCGCGAGCCTTGCGAAATTTTTGTGAAGCTCTTGCACCCCTTTGCCCCTCACTTGTGCGAGGAATTGTGGCAAATTTTGGGTCATAAAGGGAGTTTAACAGGGGTAGCTTGGCCTGTAGGCAGTGCAGAGCTTGCTGCTGAGGCTTCTGTTGAGGTTGTTTTTCAGGTAAATGGCAAGGTTAGGGCCAAGGCAAACCTCTCAAAAACGCTCAAAAAAGAGGATTTAGAGGGAATTGCCCTGCAAAACGAGGCTATAAAGGCAAATATTGCCGGAAAGAAAATCCTAAAGGTTATAGTGGTGCCTGCCAAACTGGTAAATTTTGTTGTAAGTAGTTGATAAATTTAAAGTTACTATTTACTATATTGTACTCCCTATCATTATGAGATTTGTCAGTGCCCATATAAGTTTAGAAGACTCGCCCATTTCGGTGCAGATGAGTTTTCCGGGGTTTTTGCTATTTGTTCTAGGCGTATTTAAGCGCATAGCGCAGCTAGCACTGCTAATTCTCGTCATTAACCTGCTCGGCTACTTCACGTACAGGCATTTTATGGAAGTTGCCCAAGAGCAAAAAAACCGTTTGTATTCAAGATTTCAAAACCTAAACGAGGAAATGGACTCTTTAGACAGCAAAATATCCCAAACTTATAGCAACGAAGACTTGTTGTATATAAAATTCGGGCTTGCAGTACCAGATACAAACCTAAGGGAAATGGGCATCGGTGGTTCTCCTTTGCCAGATAGCTTACTCGCATGGTCTGCTGCTCCCATAAAAAAATTGAAATCCAATGTATCTGAGAGATTCCAAAGCATAGAGTCTAAAATGGATAGGTCGCGCAATTCCTATTTGAATTTGCAGCTTTATATGGAACGACTGCACGGAAATTTGCAACATACGCCTTCTGTTATGCCAACTGAGGGTTTTTTAAGTTCGCCTTTTGGATTCCGCACTCATCCCGTAACAGGTGAAACAGAAAAAATGCATTTGGGAATAGATTTATCTGCTCCAAGATGGACTATCATTCGCGCCACTGCAAATGGTCGCGTTGAAAGAGTTGCAGACAGCGAAACTTTGGGCAGGCACGTAATCATAGACCACGGCAATGGCATTGAAACACGCTATGGACACATGGAAAAACCCTTTGTTAAAGAAGGGCAAATGGTATCTAGATTTGATGTTATAGGCTACATTGGGAATACAGGCCGCACAACCGGAAACCATCTTCACTACGAAGTATGGGTGAACGGCGTGGCTGTGAATCCTATTTATTATATACTACCAGACCAATATTCGGTAGAATAAATTTTACCTAAAGAGGTTGATATGAACCCATTTATAATGGGGGCGGCAATGTTTTTATTGCCGGAATGTCCTTACTTTTATGAATTTTTGCCAGACCCCACAGATGTGGCAGATAACGAAGGAGAATATCTTATTGTGAAATGGGAAAGCACACCGGTTCCCTGGGACACTATTTACTTGCAAATGGAAGAGCATAATCCTTTTGCCGTTTACGTTCCGCCGGATTCTTTTTTCACTGAACTTTTATTGCACAGAGGTGCGCCTGAGGCTTGCCCCGTGAAAAAGGGCTTGCTGTGCGAGCCTCTCACAAGCACGGCTTTGCCAAATTCCAGAGCAAGTGTTTGGAATTTAAGCGCTGGTTTTTGCAGAGACACTGCATATTTGCCTATTCCAAAAGCGGGAAAAGTTCTTGTAAGGGATACGGCCAGCGGGGAGTGGGTAGTGGCTAGCGGCGGCAGTTCAAACTCAGAATCTAATTTGCTCAATTTGGATTCCATTGTTTCCATTTATGGAGAAATTCCGCTTTATATATCAGAGGTTGCGCCCTGCCCGGAAGAGGGAATTCCCGAATGGTTTGAGATAACAAACCGCACTGCACAAGCTTTTCCGCTAAGTGGAATTTCCGATTGCAAAGCCAAAACTCCGTTAAAAAGCACGGACTCAATTAAAGGCAAAAGTTCAATTTTGATAACAAAACATTCTGATGATTTAAGGGATTTTTTGGGAGTAGAGGAAATTCCAATTTATCAGGTATCCATTGCAACGTTGAAAAATACAAACGACACTTTGCGGCTTTGCTACAACGGCATTAAACTGGATTCCGTTATGTGGGGCAAGGCGGTGAACCGCCCCATAAAATGCCCGGGCACAGAAAAAATAAGCCCAGGTTTTGTGCCAAAAGTCACAAACAATCTGAGAAAAGTTCTGCAAATATCCGAAAGGGTTTTGGAACGCTCAAACAAAAAAGCAATGCTCAGAATTCGCATAAATTCAACCGCCAAATCAGAACTCAAATTAATAGACAGAGGTGGTGCTCATATTTTGAAAAAAATTGTAAACACGCAAATCAACGATTCTTGGATTGAAATTCCAGAGTGGCGGCGTTGCCAAAACGGGCCGTGCTTTATACACTTGCAAGGGGAGGGAATAAATGAAACGGCTGCTTTTATTGTTCGCCCTTGAATGTCACGCGCTAATGCTGCCATCACTGAATAGCCCAGCTATTTGGAATGCGCGAGATATTTTAGAAATTGAAAAAACTAAAATGTTCGCATTTCGCTATAGCGAGCCTTTTGATAACTTTCATAACGGCAAACTGGATATCGCTTGGAGCGATGGTTCTTTTTTGGCGGCTGCAGGTTTTGGAAGCGCGGCTCTGGATTCCATTTACAAAGAGCTTGAGTTTTCTGGGAATATTGGTTTTAAGCCATTTAATTTTTTATCCCTGAGCATAGCAGAAAACGCAAATATTTCTTGGATTCCAGAAAACGCCTCTTGGCAGGAACACAATATTTTTGCCGGAGCGAGTTTTTTTTACAGCGACTGGGCAAAAATTTCGGCTTTCCAAAAAATGAGCATTATCTCAAAAACTCCCATTGCTATTTCTTGGCTTTTTGCTTGCGGAACAAATTTCAGTTCGCTTTATTCATTTGGAATGGAATTGCCGGTAAATGCGCAAAACGAGGCGGACTTCAGGCTTTTTCAGAAAATAAGTTTGGGATATTTCACCATTTACAACTCTTTTGCATATCCTGGTCCTGTGCTTGGCTTTGGTTTTATATTAAGCACTTCCCATGCCGCCGCTGGAGCAGGGCATTTGCGAGGTAGCTATCCAAATGGGCACACGGGGTATATAATTAAATGGCAGGGACTGGACTGAGCAAACTCTCATTTATGTTGAAAAAAATGTTGTGGTAATGTTTTTCCAGCAAATAAATTGCTGTTTTTGAATTTGACCAGTCTTTTTTCACCCCAATGGTTTCAAGCCCTCTGGTCAAAAGTTGCATACTTTCTGGCAAATCGAATTTCCATCGCATTTCGTCCCATTTAAAAATAAGAATGGGAACTTTTGGGCTTTCTGCAAGACCTCGGCTGCCTCTATCGTTTTTCACCTCAAAAGGGCCGAGTTTTAAATCTTTTGCCCTGCGAAGAATTCCCTTTTCACCAAGGGCAAAACGAAGCATTTTGTAGTCTGGATATTCTGCAAGCACATTTTCCCTGAGCAGCAAGCGATAGGTCACAATAACCATAATTTCGTGGAAAGGCCTTTGCACAACAAGAGCGCTATCTTCGTAAAGGGCAGCCCGCTCTATGTTCTCTAGCCAATAGCGCGAATTATCCGTGAGCATCAGCAAAACGCTATCTGGCACGGCGGTTTTTGCTGGAATGTTCAGCAGGTTTTGATATGCCGGTTCCAGAGCCTGCTTTCTCAGTTGAATTTCGCTCTCTGTTATTTCTACTGGCGGTTGGTTGTGACAAGAAATTGTAAATGTCTGAACCAGAATGAACAGAACGAACAGAATTTTCCCGCAAAAACAAAGATGCCCATATATAAATGCTATACCAAATCTGCGGGCATACTTATTTAAATTGTTAGTCATTAGCAATTCCCCATTAGCAGTTTAAATTCGTTTTCCACCCAGCGGTTGCTCCAGCCAAAAAATGTGGAACGCCGGATTATTCTTTTAACTGTTTTTCTTGTTATTTTTTTCCCACCTTCGCTTATAACACGCAAATTATCTGCTGCCATCAGGCTAGGCCACAGGCAAAACAGACGCATCCTGTGTTCGTAGCGGGGCAAGGTTTTTATATAGTCTTTTGCATCTTGCAAATGTTTTTTTGCTTTTTTTGTTAATTCGCTTATAACTGAATTTTTCTTTTCTTGTGGGGCTTCTGGCGAAAAAAATTGCTGTACGGAATTTATACCGTGCTTGCGGCAAAATTCCATTGGCACAAAGCAAACATTTCTCAGGAAATCGTCTTGCACATCTTTTATTATATTCACAAGCTGCAAGGCAAGCCCAAAAGAAACAGCTCTCTCACGCAATTTTTTTTGCCGTTCCTCATCAAATTTTTTGCCAGCAAAACAAAATAATTCTGTTAGCATATTGCCAACAAGCCCCGCCACAAAATAGCAATATCTATCTAAATCGCTTTCGCTTTCTATTGTAAACCATTTGTCTGTTCGCTTGCTTTGCCGCAAAACAAACTCTGCCATTCCTTCGCACATCTCCTCAACGCCTTTTTTTATCGCATTTGAAACAGGCTCTGCATATTCAGAGAGCAAAGGTATCACGAGCCTCGCATTGCAGCATAAAAAGCAATCTTCTTTTCTGTTGTTTTCCCAACTCTTTGGAAGTGCCTGTGTAAATTCATCTATGCTTTGCCCGCCAGCACTTACAGCTTTTGAAAATTTTTTAAGCAAAGAAACTTTTTCTTCAGCAGGCAAATCTGGGTCGTCTTCTATTGTGTCTGCCATTCGCATATAGAGATACGCCAAAAGAACGGGTCTCTTCAATACTCTCCCCAAAACTTTGATATTGAGTGCAAAAGTCCGCGAAACTTTACCAAGCGTTTCTTCTGCGTATTCCCAAGCTTTTTTATTCTCAGTTTTCAATTTCGGGTTCTCAATTTAATCACAATTTCGCTTCTCCACGCAAAAACTGCAAGAGCCTGCCCTGCTTATCCGCTAGTCTAAGGTCGTTTTGCTGCTGCCATTGCGCTTTTGAGAGTAGCTGGCTATCGGAAATTTCGTCTCCTTTTGCCAGAGCCTGATTTGCTAAATTGGTATAAATTTGAAAATATCTGTCTTGCTGAAGGCGAATTATCTCGCCCGTTCCATAAAGACGGATTTTAAATTCCGCAAATACGGCTATTAAAAAACCGACAAACAGGAATACAATATGCTTGTATGGAATTAGATAGTACAAGGCGCAGGCAAAAGATATGTTCCCCAGCCAAAAGAGGAAAATGCTCGCTGAACGAATAATTCTCTTTCTTTTGCCTTTCCAGTACATTGGCAAATATGGCCAATTTCTTCCGCTTCTAATATGATTTTCCAAATCGCAAGGATAGTCGTAAAACCTGCACCAAAAAAAATAAGCAGGCAGTACCAGCACGGGTATCCAAAATAATGACCCAAAACCATACACTTTATCTAAGAAAAATTCAAAATCCACGGAATATAATATAGAAAAACCACAAGGGCAACCACATTTTGCCTGCCCTAAATGCGAAATGATTTGCTACGCCCTAATCCTGCACACAACGAACACTGAACAGGTTGCCCTTATAGTTGTCGCTCCTACTGCTTACTTTCTCGTCGATGTAAATACGCCTGCGCCAAGCGAAGCCTCCTCCATAGGACTCAGTGGAACTCCACCAGTAGCCACCGTCGCCGACATTGTAGAAACCATCCGAAAGGCCGTCGCCGCCCGGCAGAGCCGAAAAACCGAACTTATCCTCGCCGTTCGATTTATAATAATCGTTCCAGCCGCTCTTTGACTTCAAATATTTGCCCGCAGTTGTGCTATAATAAGTGCCGTCATCATCATCATTATGACCATCCCCACCAGTATCATTATCCACATAAATAAGCAACTCATCCCATTCGTCATTGCTAGGTATATGCCAACCACCGGGACAAATGCCTTGATGCTTTACATCACTTCCGTTCCATTTTTCTTTATTGTATTTTGCATCTATGCCCATAGCTGTTGCCCAGCTGTATAACCTACCATAAATCGCACAGTTGGCTTCTAAGTCGTCATAGCATCTACTACCACTTGCATTGTAGTTAAGGTTCTCCGCCATCCAAGTCTGTTTGCCGATTTTAACAGTCTTGTATGTTTTGCCCTGATATGAAAGTGAGCTGTTGCCACCACCATCGTCATTGCTAGAGCAAGAAAAGACGAATACCAACGCAAGCAAAATGCCTGCCGAAAACAGAACAAATTTAACATTGTTCATAAGAACCTCCATTGTTGTTGTTTTGTGAAAAGAATTTTTTACAAGCACCCTGCCCACGGAGCCGATAAAATAGGCTAAAATGGGGGGGGGGGGGGGGGGGGGGGGTGCAGAAACAGCGGATTTATTCGGCTGCTTTGGCTGGTAGTTAGTTTGGAATGACTTGTAGAAAACACATTCAGAGAGCTTGCACCGCAAGCCCTAGCATTAAATGTTGTTTCGCCAAAAGACATATTTGATGTAAATATAGAAAAATTGTTTCGGTAAATTTGCAAAATAAATAGAATGAACCTCATTTTTTGGCTTTATTCTTATAAAATGGATTTTACTCACCCTGCCATTTTCACTTCGTGGGCAGGGTTCGCCCTTCGGGCTGTCCTACGGACATTAAAAAAATCCTAACAATGCCTGTTTTCTTGGCATAGCTTTTGGACAGGCACGGATTTTTTTTCTATATTA
>Ga0268262_10005396_pt1 | contig 12698 bp, 10 predicted proteins | sample TergutNc150P3_FD_190354 | JGI IMG/M metagenome (GOLD analysis project Ga0268262, IMG submission 190354) | Nasutitermes corniger P3 segment gut microbial community from laboratory colony in Florida, USA - Nc150 P3 (SPAdes) (version 2) | ecosystem: Host-associated > Arthropoda: Insects >... | reverse complement strand
CAATGACCCACGAAAGCGACAGAAAATTTTACGATTTGCACAAAGCAGCAAACGCAATTTTAATAACAGGAAACATAAAACATTTCCCAAAAGAAAGCACAATAATAAAACCTGCGGATTTTATATTGCAATAATCATAAATTCGCATTTAGCCATAAATGCGGTTGTTTTATTTCAAATTTACTATATTTCCCTTATGACTTCCCAGTACTGGATTCTTTTGGTTTTCCTTTTTTTAGGCGCATTTATAGCCGGTGCTGCTATAATAGTCGGCAAGGTTTTGGGCTTCTCTTCAAAAGATGGCAAAGCCAAGTACAGAGCCTATGAATGTGGCATGGAAGCCTTTGGAAATGCAAGGGTGCAGTTCAAAGTTGGGTATGTGGTTTTTGCACTTATATTTTTGGTGTTTGATGTTGAGGCTCTTTTTCTTTTTCCAATAGCTGTGCATTGGCGAGGCGTTGTTGATGGAACGCTTGGTATTCCGGTTTGGCTGGCTTTTGTGGATTTGGGAATATTCTTTGCCGTTTTGGCAGCAGCTCTTGCTTATTCTTGGAAAAAGGGCTGGCTCAGGTGGGAGTGAGTGCGCATAAACCAGTATATAGCGCAATGCGCAGTAACTAGCAGGCGGCGCGCAGAGGCTTTGGTTTTGGAGGGCAAGGTTTCTGTAAATGGCGTTGTTGTAAAAGAACTCTCACGCAAAATTAGCGAAACAGATATTGTGGAAGTAGAGGGGCAAAAAATTTCACCTGTAAAGCAGCATATAACAATAGCATTCCACAAACCGCCCGGCGTTATATGCACCTCCACAGACCCACAAGGGAGAAAAACAATCTACGACTTATTGCCAAGCGGTTTTTCAAGCCTCAAATACGCAGGCAGGCTAGACCTGCAGAGCAGGGGTCTAATTTTGCTCTCCGATGACGGCGAACTCATTTACAGGCTAACACACCCAAAATACCAAATTGAACGCAGCTACCTCGTTTGGACAAGCAGGGAACTTTCGCGCCGCGCAATGGAAAGCCTGCTCGCAGGAGTGGATATAGGAGATGGAGAAATAGGCAAGGTGAAAGATATTTTTTTAGACGATGGCTTTGTTGAGCTTGTACTCACAGAGGGCAAAAACCGAGAAATTCGCAAAATGCTCCACTCTTTGCACTACCATATAGAAGATTTAAAAAGGGTTGGCTTTGCAAATATAGAGCTAGGCGACTTGGCAGCAGGCGAATACAGAGAAATAAAAGGCGAGGAATTAAAAAAACTAAGGGAGCGAGTGGAATTTTTCTAAATTAAACCCCTAATCCATAATTGGAGCAAAATGGCAGATTTTATAAACGAAAATATTCGCAACATAGCAATTATTGCGCACGTTGACCACGGAAAAACAACACTGGTGGACCAAATTCTAAAACAGTGCGGGGCTTTTCGGGAAACCGAGGAAGTTGCCGAGCGGGTTATGGATTCAAACGATTTGGAACGTGAGCGCGGCATAACAATTTTATCTAAAAACGCAAGTGTTTTTTACAAAGGGCATCGCATAAACGTTGTTGATACCCCCGGTCACGCAGATTTTGGCGGGCAGGTTGAAAGGGTGCTTGGCACGGTGGATGGTGTGCTTTTGGTTGTGGATGCCTTTGAAGGACCGATGGCTCAAACTCGTTTTGTTACCCAAAAAGCCATTGAGCTGGGCTTAATCCCTATTGTGGTGGTGAATAAAATAGATAGAGATGGTTGCAACCCAGACGGAACATTAAACAAAGTTTTTGATTTATTCTGCGATTTGAACGCAACCGAAGAACAACTGGATTTCGGGGCTGTTTTTGCAAGTGGTCGCAAAGGAACCTGCCGTTTAAATATGAGCGATCCTGACAGCGACTTGCGCCCTTTGATGGATATGATTTTGCAGAGAATACCTGCACCCAAAGGCGATCCAAATGGAACACCGCTTTTGCAAATAGCCTCTCTTGAATATTCGTCTTTTTTGGGCAGGCTTGCTGTTGGTAGAATACAAAGAGGAACTTGGAAAGCAGGGCTTATGGTTGCTCAATCTCTTCCAAACGGGAAATTCAAAAATCTGCGTATTCAAAAAGTTTTGCGCTACGAGGGTATTATTCCCAAGCCTGTGGAAACCGCAACCCCTGGTGATATAGTTTTGCTATCGGGTTTGGAAACATTTGATATAGGAGATACTCTCTCCTCTGTGGATGCACCGGAATCCCTGCCGCGTATTCAGCTAGACCCTCCAACAATTTCAATGCTGTTCACGGTGAACACCTCGCCCCTTGCAGGCAAGAGCGGTGGAAAATTTTTAACAGGCAACCATCTTTTGGAACGTTTGGAAAGAGCTAGAATGGCAGATCCTGCTCTGTTCGTTGAAAAAACAGATGGCGCAAGTGCGTTCAAGGTTAGCGGTAGAGGCGTTATGCACTTGACAATACTCATTGAAAATATGAGGCGCGAGGGCTACGAATTCACAATAGGCAGTCCGGAGGTTATTTTCCAAAAAGCCGAAGATGGAAGTGTTTTAGAACCCATTGAGCAATTCAAAGTAGAAGTTCCCGCCGAGTTCAGCGGTGCCATTATTGAGGAACTCGGAAGGCGCAAAGGCGAAATGACAAATATGCTTCAAGACGACAACAACCGCGTTTTTTTGGAATATAATGTGCCGAGCAGAGGTTTAATAGGAATAAGAAGTTTATTGCTTTCACTCTCAAAAGGTTATGCAATAGCCCAGTCCATATTTTTGGAATATCAACCCCATAAAGGCGAAATCCCAAGCCGCGTAAATGGAGTTTTAATTGTAAAAGACCCCGGCGTTGCAAGTGCCTACGCTCTGTGGAAATTGGAAGAGCGCGGCTATATGATTATACCGCCAGGCGCAGATGTTTATGCAGGAATGATAGTTGGCGAACACAACCGCGATGTGGATATAATAGTCAATGTGACAAAATCAAAACACTTGACCAATATGCGAGCCTCCGGCAGTGACGACAATATTTTGCTAACTCCCTACCGCAGAATGAGCCTTGAGGAATGTGTGACATTCATTAACGAAGATGAATGTGTTGAAATTACCCCAAATGTTTTGAGGGTTAGAAAAAGCGAGCTAGACGAACACAGACGAAAGGCTGCGGCAAAGTTGGATTGAAAATGAAAAAGAGCTTAAACTAGGTCAATAGCCCTTTTATTCAAAAAAATCTTCACAATCACTAGGTTCTGCATCATCGCCATAAAGATAAACATCTACTCCATTAATTGGGTTACACTTATATCTATATCCTGGCTGGCAAGAAGAAGTCTGAAAACTAACAGGATTGCCAAAGTCCATACCTATTCTTGTACATTCGGAACTGGACACAGGCTCTAAACAGAAGGTTTCTTCCCAGTATTCGCTAAAGTAAGAATAGCACGCTCCTCCTGAATTGGGGTTGCTTGCAGAACTAGAACTTGGCTCTGTAGTAGGACAACTATTTACAGGTCTGCCACCCATATCAATACAACTCTGTACGTCGTAATCTGATGGTATTTCTTGGCAATAATGCTCAGTACCATAGTAGTCGTCGAAAATGCAATAGCCTTGATCACCACCTTGGCTCCCTTTGGAACTAGAGCTTGGCCTTGTTGTGCCACCCGCAGAACTAGAGCTTGGTTCGTCATCTTCGTCATCTCCCATAATATCTTCGCAAGTAGCACCTCTAAACCCTGAGCCATACGCATACATATATAAGGTTCCTTCAAAGACTTCTTCATCTTCTCCCTCGCATTTTAATCTTTGTCCAGATGGGCAAGAATTCATAAACTCAGCAGTAAAGGCATTCGGCATATCTGGATCAGCATTCATCTCTTCAAGAAACGCGTCACAATCCGATCGGGTTACAGATCTTGATATACCTTCTGCGCACAAATTTAAATAGTTTTCTCTACCAGTAAAGGTTAAATAGCAAGCTCCAGATTTGGAATCTGGACCACTAGTCGCCCCTTTGGAACTAGAGCTTAGTTTTGAGCCGCCCTTAGCGCTAGAACTGTATTCGTCATTGTTATCATCGCCGTTTGAGCAAGCGGAAAATACTAGTACTGCAAGGATAGTGACAAGATAAATGTAAATGTTCTTCATAGAACCTCCTTTATAATTAATATAGTAAAAAGCCGATTTTTCAAATTATCTCATATCCATAACCCTGTTCTGCCAAAAACAGCTGGCGGTTCATGGCAAATTCCTGCTCGCGGGAATCTTTTGTCACAAGGGAATAGAACATTGCGGGGCGGCCGTCTTTTTTCGGACGCAAAACCCTGCCTAGCCTCTGCGCTTCTTCTTGCCTGCTGCCAAAGGTACCCGAAATTTGGATTAAAACGCTTGCATCGGGTAAATCTATCGCGAAATTCCCCACCTTGCTAACCATCAAAATTCTAATTTCGCCGCTTCTAAAGCTATCGTAAATCCGGTCTCGCTCTTTGTTTGGGGTTTTGCCGGTTATTAAAGGGACATTTATTTCTTTTGCCAGTGCTTCCAACTGCTCTATATACTGCCCTATTATCAAAATGCGGTCGTTTTCTTCGCTGTGTTTTTCCAGCAGGTTTTTCACAATGCTGAATTTTTCTGGATTACAGCCCGCTATGGAAATTTTTTCGCGGAGCGGTGCAACAGCATAGGATATTCTTTGCTCGGAATCCATTGGTACCCTTATCTCGTGGCATTTAGCCTGCGCAATCCAGCCCTGAGCCTCTAAAACACGCCAAGGAATATCGAATTTCTTTGGACCGATGAGAGAAAAAACCTCAGTTTCTTTATGGTCTTCCCTAACCAAGGTAGCCGTTAACCCCAGTCTTCTGGTAGCCTGCATATCCGCAGAAAATCTGAACACCGGAGCCGGCAAAAGATGTACCTCATCGTAAATCATCAGTCCCCATTTTTGAGATTCAAAAAGAGAAAAATTGGTGAATTCCTCGCTTTTACGCTTTCTTTGCGTTAATATTTGATATGTGGCAACCGTCACCTGCCCAATTTCTTTTACATCGCCGGAATATTCCTTAACCTGCTCTTTTGTAAGAGTTGTTTTTTGCAGAATTTCCCTTATCCACTGGCGGGCAGCGGTAACGCTCGGCGTTAAAATAAGGGTGTGAGATTTTACCAAAGCCATCACCGCCATACCTATAATGGTTTTGCCCGAACCACAAGGCAGCACAATAACGCCAGACCCGCCTTTTTCCGAACCTGATGCGTGAAAAATCTGAGCCGCATCTCTTTGGTAGTCCCTTAGCACAAAACTTTGATTTAGTTCCATTTCCAGAGGCTCGCCCCGAACATAACCCGCTATGTCTTGCACGGGAAAGCCCAGCTCCGTGAGCACTATTTTGAGTTTACCACGCACAAGCGGGCTAACTATCGCAGCGGTATTTGATATAAAAGATTCAATATATCCTTGAATTTCCTTTCTTTTGCAAAGCTCCAAAAACAAAGGCTCGCTATCGGATTCCAAAACCAAATTGCCATTTGAGAGTTTTAGTCGCAAAATTCCATAACGCTGCATATATTCGGTTATTTCCACAACAACATTCGCTGGAATTTCGTAAGCACTATATTTCTTTAATATCTCCAAAACATCTTCTGCCCTGAGTCCTGTTGAAGCTGCATTCCAAAGGCTCAAATGAGAAATGCTATATGTATGAAAATGCTCTGGGCTTTTCACAAGTTCCGTGAATGGGGCAATGGCATCCCGCGCTTCGTGATGCTGCTCGCTGTCCACATTGAGCAACACCTCCATATTGCTCTGAACTATAACACAGGGATTTGGCATATTTTATGAGAGAATATAGTAAGTAAATTCATATCCCTTGTCCCCTGTCCCTTGTCCCTGAACACTTGAGTATGAATTAATGTATTTTCTATATTACCACCATGCGTTACTTTTTCATTTTTTCGCTTATACTCTGTACCCTAGCACCACAAGCCTTTGCAGAAGGCAAGGTTTTTGGCAAAAACTATACTGGCATAAAGAAAATAGAAGCCATTTTAGAAACTCACGAAGGTACCATTACTGTGAATTTGGCTTTTAAAGAAGCCCCGAACACAGTGGCAAATTTTATAGACCTAGCAAACAAGGGTTTTTACAACGGGCTTCCATTTCATAGAGTTATTCAGCGTTTTGTTATTCAGGGCGGAGACCCAAACGGCAACGGCTCTGGTGGCCCTGGCTATTCAATAGATGACGAAACCAACAATTTAAAGCACGTTCCAGGTACACTTTCCATGGCAAATTCCGGACCTAACACCGGAGGCTCGCAGTTCTTTCTTGTTCAATGGAATCAACCGCATTTAGACGGCAAGCACACTGTTTTTGGAATGGTGGAAAAAGGTTTAGATGTGGTCTATCGCATTGAACCCTACGATCCCATTATAAGCGTGAAAATAACGGAAACAAAATAAAAACGGAATTTCTATGCCAGCCAAAAAAAACGCGCCTAAAAAAACCGTTGCCAAAGAACCAAAGCCCGCTAAACCACCAAAGCCTGCGGTTGTCAAAGAGCCAAAGGTCGCTTTGCAAAAACCTTCGCAACCGAAAATTGAATCTTGTTTAATGATTCAAGGAGCAAAATTTTTAAAAGTTCCTTTTTTTGTTGATTTAAAAAAAGATGATATTTCTGGCAGGCAAAAATTACCAGAAAAACCAACGGCTTGCAGCAGGCCAAAGATAAATGGAGCCTTAGACAGCAAAAATTTGGTTGAGCTTCTTTCTCAGCAGTTGGAATTTGAAAACAGAACCTACTTTGAAGGCTGCGAAGGGCAAATTTGCGTTAAATGCAATGTGAATAATGTTGACCAAAAATACTATGTTGACAAATCCCTCGGTTATTGCACAGACTGCGCTCTGCTACTTGGGCTTGGGCAATCCAAAGAAGGCGTGTTTTCAGATGCTCAAATGGAACTCATGCGGCGTTCAATGGAAAAATCCAAAGATATAGAAAGCGAAGACGATATAGAAAGCGCGCTTGGCGAAATGGATTTGGAACTTGAACTAGAAGAAGAAGCCCTTTTTGCAGAAGAAGATCCCGCGGAATTTAATACTTGATTTTGGGAGTTTCATTTTTAGTTTGCATAACATAAAAGCTCTGTGCAAGGCATTAGGCAAGCCGCAAAAATCATTTAAAAGTATTCACATAGTTGGCACAAACGGCAAAGGCAGCACAGCCCTTTATTTGGCAAATATTTTGCAAGCCCACGGAATTAAAACCGGACTTTTCACAAGCCCCCATTTGGTGAACCTCAGAGAGAGAATTAAAATAGACGGAAAAATGATCCCGCAAAAAAATATTGATTCTATGTTGGCTCGCATAGAACAAGCTGCAAAAACCACAAATATCAAACCATCTTATTTTGAAACCTTAACCGTTGCTGCTTTTTTGTGGTTTAAAGAAAAAAAAATTCAAGTTGCCGTTTTGGAAGCAGGGCTCGGCGGCAGGTTAGACTGCACAAAAATCGCAGAAGGGGATATTGTTGCGCTCACAAGCATAGGCTTAGACCACACAGAAATTCTTGGAAACACAAAGGAGAAAATTTTAAGGGAAAAACTTGGAATTGCAAAAAAGGGCGCAGTTATAATCACAAAGAGAAAACGGGTTTCACCGCCTCTTGCGGTTGGGAACTATGGGAAAATTTATGTTAGGAATGCGGAACTCTCTTGGGGGGTTGCTAAAAGATTTTTGGCAAACGATTTTAATGAAAACTTGGCAAGGGCTGCTCTTAAAAAAAGTTTATGGCAGGGCAGGATGCAAATGCTTTTCAAAAATGGGAAATTAAAAGCCATTTTAGATGGGGCGCATAATCCGGCAGCAGCCAAGGAGCTTGCAAAGTGTTTAAAGGAAAAAAATATAAATTCGCTGCCTTGCATTTTCGCTTCGCTCACAGATAAAGATACTTTCAATGTTCTTAAAGCATTAAAGCCGCATATATCAGTTTGCTACACGGTGCAAATTGATAATTCAAGGGCAAGGAGTGTGGAAGAACTTTGCGATATTTGCAAAAAACTGAAAATAAAAGCAGAACCGCTTGCGGGTTCCATTAAAAATTGCGTTCTGAAATCAAAAAATCCGATGCTGATAACTGGCTCGCTTTACTTGGTTGGGAAGGCTATTTTTGTGCTGCGCGGTGAGTTTGGTGAGTTAGCGGAATTTAGGGGATTGAAAGAGACGGTGGATTAGACAATAAAACAATTTCTACCTTACACCCTATATGTCACAGATAAACCTAACATTTCCAGACGGTGCTGAAAAATCCCTTGAAAGCGGGATTACTGGATTGGATATCGCAAAAAGTATTTCGGAAGGGCTTGCTCGCAAAGCCATTGCTGTTAAAGTCGGCGAAAAAATTTTAGACCTAAATCGCCCCATAACTACAAATGGCACATTTCGCATAATAACCGCAAGCAACGAAGATGCCGATGCCCTTTATGTGTTGCGGCACTCCTGCGCCCACGTTTTGGCAGAGGCAATTTGCGCACTTTGCCCTGGCACAAGGCTCGCTTATGGACCCCCTGTGGAAGACGGTTTTTACTACGACCTTGCTACGCCCGAACCTTTGACACACGCGGATTTTGAACGCATTGAAAAAAAGATGGCAGAGATAATAAAAGAAGACCGCCCATTTACACGCATTGATGTTTCAAAAGAAGAAGCCCTTAAACGCACAGAAGGCGATAAATACAAAAGAGACAATGTTGATAGAGCCATTGAACGCGGAGATACTGTTTTTAGCTTTTATGCAAACGGAATTCCAAATGAAGGCTGGGAAGATTTATGCGCAGGTCCGCACGTTCCAAGCACGGGCAAACTAAAAGCGTTCAAGGTACTCAGCCTTGCCGGAGCCTATTGGCACGGAGACCAAAAAAGCGACCAGCTCACCAGAGTTTATGGAACCTGCTTTGCAGACAAAACGGGTTTGGATGCCCATTTGAAATTTTTGGAAGAGGCAAAGAAAAGAGACCATCGCCGCCTTGGGCAAGAGATGGATTTATACCACATAGAAGACCACAGCCCCGGTATGGTGTTTTGGCACCCGCACGGAGCGGTGCTTGTGAATGTGTTAAAAGACTTTGTTCGCAAAGAAATCACAAAGCGAGGCTACAAAGAGGTGATCACACCCGAAATAGTGGATAAATCCCTTTGGATAAAAAGCGGCCACGCAGACAAATACGATTCCAATATGTTCAAAACCTTGGCAGGCGAAAAAGATATGGCGGTAAAGCCGATGAACTGCCCCTGCCATATTGAAATTTTCAACCAAGGCTTGAAAAGCTGGCGCGACTTGCCGCTTCGCTTTGCCGAATTTGGAAAATGCCACCGCAACGAACCTGCCGGCACAATGCACGGCTTGATGAGAGTTCGCGGATTTGTCCAAGACGATGCTCATATATTTTGCACCGAGGAGCAAATCACTCAGGAAGTGAGCGATTTTTGCACATTGGTAAAAGACCTTTACAAAGTTTTTGGCTTTGAAAAGATAACCGTGAAATTCAGTACCCGCCCAGAAGTGAGAATTGGCTCAAACGAGCTTTGGGACAAAGCGGAAAACTCCTTGGAAGAAGCCACAAAACTCGCAGGTTTGGAATACAAGCTGAACCCAGGCGAAGGTGCATTCTATGGGCCAAAATTAGAATTTGTGCTTAAAGATTCTTTGGGCAGAGATTGGCAATGCGGCACAATTCAGGTGGATTTCAATATGCCCGGTCGCCTTGGCGCGGAATACGTTGGCAAAGACAACCAAAAACACACGCCCGTTATGCTACACCGCGCCGCCTTAGGCTCACTTGAACGCTTTATAGGTATTCTAACCGAAGAATTCGCAGGCGATTTCCCATTTTGGCTCGCTCCTGTGCAAGTTCGCGTTCTGCCCGTTTCCGAAAAATTCTCGGAATATGCGGAGAAAATTCGCAAGGAACTCATAGAAGCAGACATTCGTGCGGAGATAGACAACTCAAACGAAAAGGTAGGCTACAAAATTCGCCTTGGCGAGTTGGCTAAGATACCATATTTGCTTGTTGTTGGCGAAAAGGAAATTGCCGAAAACGCCGTATCTGTTCGCAAGAGGAAAGAGGGTGATTTGGGAAAGAGGAGCTTGGGGGAGTTTTTGAAAGAGATTGCCCTCAGTTAGAAACTTTCAAAGTTCCGTTTTCCGCTACGAAAATTACAAGGTCGTTTCCTTCGTTTTTACCCCATTCGGTAACCAAAAATAAGCCTTCGGCAACTCTTCCAATGAACTGGAGATTCCAATATCCAGGATCGTCACTCACACCTGTTTGCCAGTTCGCTTTTCCCTCATATAACTGGTAGGGATAATCGGCAGTGAAGTAATCGTAATTTTGGTCTCGCAAAACGATTTGGAACAGCCCGTTATCGGTATTTTCGTACAACATAAGCATTAGACTGTGTGGTTCTCCACCAATATCAAAGTTGGCAATTACTTCCGAATGAATGATTTTGCGCCCGTTTTGCTGTTTTTCCATAGCCTCAATATCAGCCCTGTAGGCAGTTGGACGTTCATGTTCGTAAGGATAGTAAAGGATGTTATCCGGTACTCCTCCCCACTTCACAGAATCGTTATATAAGAAAAAGAAACGATTTCCGCAAGACCCTTCGCAGCCAGTAGTATCAAAATGGACAATTTCATATTCCGAGCCTTTCGTAGTCTCATAATTGGGGAAATGGGCTTCCATCTCTTCGGGTTCTCTTGCCGTTTCCTTTTCTCCAATATATTTAATTCTTAATATTTTGTCTTGATAAACGGCACGGGTATATTCTTTGCTTGAAGTTGTGTTGCTCTTGGTAACGACAAGACGTGTAGGGGGTGTTGCATAATTACCGTTGGTTCTGCCTGTACCCCATTTCGTTTCCGCAATCGAGCGCAGAGGTGCTGCCTTTTTTTCTTCGCAGGCAAAGCAAAAGATAGCCAGCCAAGCAACAAGTGTCAATTTCACGATTTTTTTGATGTTTTTCATACTTATTGTAAAGATATAAAATTTTTGAGCAAACAGGGCGGTTAATTGCAACGGAAATGAGAAAGTTTCCTTATTTGAGGGAAAAAAACACAAAAAGTTTCCTTATTTGAGGGAAATTTTGTATATTTATATATATGAAGGAAGTTTTAAAAGAAATCATTGTCGAAAGCCAAGGCAATTTGCCTGCGGAGGCAAAAGCTCGTTTTTGGGAAATTCCAATGGATACGGAAAAGGTGATAACCCTTCCGGGGGTTCGCCGTTCTGGGAAATCTTCGCACTTTTTTTTGGCGCAAAACAAACTTTTGCAAAATGGAATCCCAAAAGAAAAAATTTTGTTCTTGAATTTAGACGATGAAAGGTTGGATTTTTCTGAAAATAATATAGGTTTAATACTGGAAGCCTACAGGGAATTGTATCCAGAAATTTCAATAAAAGAGGTTTACTTTTTTTTAGACGAAATTCAAGTTGCAGATGGTTGGGAAAAATTTGTTAGAAGAGTTTACGACACCATTTCAAAGAACATTTATTTAACTGGTTCCAACTCCAAAATGCTCTCTTCGGAAATAGCCACCGCCCTTAGAGGCAGAACTTTGCAATTTGAAATATTTCCACTGTCTTTTTCTGAATTTTGCGATTTTAAGAATATTGAAAAAAATATTTACAGTCCAGCAAAAAAAGCTGTTTTAATAAATGCCTTCAATGAATATCTTTTCAAGGGCGGTTTTCCAGAAATTGCGCTCACTAAAGATGTTTTTTGCGAGCAAATTTTGCAAGAATATTATCACGTTATGATTTTCAAAGATTTGGTTGAGAGATATGGCATAAAAAACACAAAAGTTCTGCGTTATTTAATTAAAAGGCTGCTCGCCAATTTAACCAAACCAACTTCCGTAAATAAAATTTTCAACGAAATAAAATCTGCCGGAATCGCCATTTCCAAAAATACAATTTACGAACTTATAGACAGGTTGGAAAGCATATATATGTTTTTGCCCCTGCCTAAATTTAGTGTTTCTCCAATCAAGGAATTTTCGGGAATGTCAAAGTATTATTGCATAGACAACGGCTTTAATTATGCTTTGCAAGGCGCGGTTTCTGAAAACAAGGGGGTATTTTTGGAAAATGCGGTGTATTTGCATTTGCGGAGAAAATATCCTTTTGGCAAAGGTTTGTTTTATTTTAGAGAAAAATATGAATGTGATTTTTTGTGCTTGGAAAAGCAGAGCGTGAGCGAATTAATACAAGTTTGCTGGAGTTTGGAAAATCCAGAAACGGAGAAAAGAGAGATAAACGGTTTGATAGAGGCGGCAAAAGCTACTGGCTGCAAGAATTTGAAAATTATAACCACTGATGCGGAAAAGCATATTAAAATTGGCGAATTTGATGTTTTAGTGCAACCTGCTTGGAAGTTTATGATGGGTTGAATTTACTATATTTCCACTATGGCTCATAGCAACAAATTACTGGAAAATCTTTCAAAACATTTGTTTTGGGATTACGATATTGCCAAATTAAATGAAAAAAGCGATAAAAAATTTATTTTGGAGAGAGTTTTCACCAGAGGCTTTGAGAAAGATGAAAAACTTGTTTTTTCGTATTATGGGGAAAAAGTCATAAAAAATACGGTTGTTTCCATTCGCAATTTGGATAAAAAAACATTGAATTATTTGAGCGTTATTCTCAATATTCCCAAAAAGGAGTTTAAATGTTACA
>Ga0268262_10005395_pt1 | contig 12700 bp, 26 predicted proteins | sample TergutNc150P3_FD_190354 | JGI IMG/M metagenome (GOLD analysis project Ga0268262, IMG submission 190354) | Nasutitermes corniger P3 segment gut microbial community from laboratory colony in Florida, USA - Nc150 P3 (SPAdes) (version 2) | ecosystem: Host-associated > Arthropoda: Insects >... | reverse complement strand
CGGTAGACCAACAAATAACCCCAATGGGGATATTAAAGAAAACCCCAAGAAAACCCCTAATAAGAATGTAAATGTAAATGTAAATGAAAATGCTGATGCTGATGTAAATGGGCAACCAGCAGAACCAACAGCAGATTCTTTTTATATTCAAAAAATAGCAAAGTCTTTGGGCTTTAACATAACGCCCCGGCAGGCGCAGTCTTTCATTACAAAATTGGATCTGTCGTGGTTAACTGGAGAAAATAACTTTTTAATATTCATAGCCGAGAAGGTTAAGTCATCAGGAAAACCGCCGGAAGATTATGAGCGTTTATTTGTTAAGGCTTATTTACAAGACTTTTACCTGAATGAATATCCAGTGTGGCTTGAAGATAAAAACAAGGAAATTATCGAGAAAGCCAAAAAAGCAGAGATTGAAGCCGCGCAGAAAAAACACCCTACAAAGTGCGGGTTTTGCGGACATGAAGACTTACGGCATTTTGACGGCTCTTTTCAATGTAAGAAATGTTATGCGATAAGCTCTTTCAATAAAGATAATTTAAAATGGGAATGGAGGGAGTAAGGAGTAAAATGAACAATACGAAGAACAAACTGACAAATTTGCAAGACCATTTATTCAGCCTTATGGAGAAACTGAACGATGACGACTTAAAAGGCGAAGAATTGGAGACAGAGATCAAACGATCCGCCGCGTTTTCAACTCTTGCAGTAATCGCTGTTAAAAACGCAGAACTGATAGCGAAGTGCGCTGAGGTTTACGGTTATCCAGTATCGGGCGATCTGCCATTGTTACCAGCAAGCCCCGGAACGATAACTCCCCCGGATAAAAAAAGCCTGTCAAGAAAAAAGGGATATGACGATGTGTAGGAGTATTACGCTTATAGGCAATAAAAACAGCAAGAAACATTCCGATGAGCTGCTTGACTTCGTAAGGGTAAATACTAAAACCATGTCCGACAGCGAATTAAGCGAGGCGATAAATAAACAGTTTAATTTAAGTACGACAAGAGAGAGCGTTAAATCAATGAGGCTTTTTCATAGAATTATGAAAGGGCGCGAGAACTGTAAATATCATGGCTGTTATACTTGCGCTGTTTATGAAGAGAGACAAAGAAAAAACGATTATGTTCAAGTAAAAATTGGAAAGAACAAATGGGTAAACAAACAAAATTTTTTATATGAGCAGGCGCACGGTAAAGTACCGAAAGGTTATTGTGTGATCTTTCTTGACGGCAATATAAATAATTTTAGCCTAGATAATTTAGCGGCGGTCGCAGTTAAAGAACAGCTTGCGCTTTCAAGATATAAATTACGGTTTAGTAATCCTGACTTAACAAAAACAGGAATTAGCATCGTGAAACTGAAAAATAAGATCAGGGCAAGGAAAGGTAATGAAAAGAACGCCTGAGAGCAAAACTTTAAAAGGTTGTCTCAAGTACCTGCAAGCCCGGCAGATTTATCATTGGCGGAATAACACCGGGGCGGTGCAAGTGCGCCCCGGAAAATTTATACGTTTCGGCAAAGTAGGCAGTAGCGATATTCTAGGAGTACTCCCCGGCGGGCGGCTGTTATGTGTGGAATGTAAAGCCCCGAACGGCAGGCTGTCCCCTGAACAAAAGAAATTTCTTAAAGAAGTCCGGGAACTGGGAGCGTTTACCGCAGTAGTCCGGGGCTGGCGGGAGCTTGATGAAGCGTTACGACAAGAAGGTTACGCAAAAAAAGACATGGAGCTTTTTTATAATTTTTAGGAGGGGAACTATGGCAAAAAATATTTTCAAAAACGCGGTATCGAAAATTTCGAGTATCTGGAGTAATCCTAAAGAACAGGATTTATCTAAACAAAGCGGCTTTACAATACGTCCGGCTCCTGTCAGACTGAAAGGCGGTCTAGCTTCCAACGAGAAACTACTCAAGGGGATTTATACTGGAGCCAATCAAGAATTTGCCTTATCTTCATACTTAGTCGGCGGAATGATTGACGTACCTAAAAACCTATTAGGAGTACCGGGCGTTATTCCAAACGAAGGGCAAGATGACCGATTGATCAAAGAGCTTAATCCACTTATCGTTGACGAATTCCCTGTCATGGTCGGGACCATGCTTATTCAAGGTACGGCATGGAGATGGGCAAGATGGAGCGATAAACTTCATAGGCTTGTGTGGGAAGCTATACCTGATTCAAGTGTTACTCAGATAATTCTTGATTTAGATACAGGAGAAATTGCTGAACTGTGGATTGAAGAACAAATCGAATATAACAAAGGACAGACAAACACCGCCTATACTACCAGAACACGACACATAACCAGAACACTTATCACTGAAGAATGGAAAGGCGGAGAAAATAAATGTGTTCAGTACAAAAACCCGTTTGGTTTCATGCCGGTTCCATTTGGTCATAATTGTTATGAATCCGAATGGCGGGGAAATTCTGTTTTCGGTCGTGTTTTACGATGGCTTAAATCAATCCATGACATAGCGTATAAGCGAGACGAGATATTGTCTGACTTTGAACCAAAAGTAGTTCAAACCGTTAAAGATGTACCGACATGGATCAAAAACAATACTCCCACAAGCGAGATAGGAAACAAAAACTTTGTTCTTGATCCGTTCGGGGCTAAGCTGTTTATTAATCAGGTAGAGGATAAGACGGAATTCTTATTTCTCAGTTCTGATGCAACATCACAACACACAGCGGCAATAAAAGACAACGAAAGAAAAGTTATCTTAGGCAGCGGTATTCCCGAATTATTTTTCGGCGCTCTTGCGACAGGAAATCATGCGTCAACCGAGGCAGATAAATTACTTGCTCTTGAACACGTTAAAGGGATCCGCCGAGAGTTAACGAAAGGAACGCAGGAGCTTGTAAATCAATCCCTTACGATACTCGCTTTTATGCGTTTTATTCAACCACCTCAAGTGTCTATTCAATGGGGCAATATATCCCTGTTGTCTGAATTACAGAAGGCGCAGATTATGGGCGCATACGCTTCGGCGATGGTTTCGCTCTTGGGGAATGGCGCAATATCTCCAGAAGGTGCTTTTTATCTCACAAAAGAACTGTACCCTAAGTTTCCAGCGGAGGACGCAGATCATTTAATGACCGGCTTGAATAAAATGATTCAGTTAAAGAAAAAAGGGGAGTAGGAAAGTGGAAAGTATTTTAATTTCACAATATCCGGGAAGAATTTTCCGTTTTAGTTCAGCTGCACGTTTTACAGGCAGAATGACTGTAGAGGGTCAACCAATACCGCCCCTACCGGCGAGGAGTATTGCTGTTATTGTGTGGCCGCCGGAAATTCCCGATGCGCCCCAAAGAACGCCTAAAAGAGATGGCTATAATGATCATTGGAATGGCTGGTATCCGCAATGTAAGCCGGGAATGGAGTCGCCGTGGGACAAAGCAACATGGGGAAACGAGCCAAGTGTTCTGCCTAAAAATTTTTCTCCCTGTCCGCCTGTTTGTTTCTCCCAAGAAAAAGCTTACCCGCTAGGAAAAAATGAGTTATTCCCTATTATAAAAAGAACAAGAACGATGTTTGGTCGTGATTTTTACGGCTTTGTCTTGTTATTTGAAATAATAATATCAGGCGGTATAATAGGCTATACCTACGCCGAAAATTATCGGCTTGTAGGAGATTTTCAAGATGGTTATGAAGGTTATCCGGTTATTGATATTCAAGGAACAGCTTTATGAAAAACGAAACGGATCAAATAGTTGACGCCATGCTAGATCATGCGCGGAAAGTATATGACACGGAAACCGTCGTATTAAAAGAATGTTTAGTAAAAGTAACTCCGGGGCTTGAGTCGTTAACAGCGTCCATGAACGATCCGCAATGGATTCTTGATAAAAAAAAGGCATTGAGCGCTTGCCATATGCTTATAAGAATCGGGCTTGAAGACGGCGGAATGGAAGAGGGATCAGTGGCGCATTTGTTGTCGCTTCGCTTGTATGATTATATTAATCACGGAATAAAACAGGAGTAAATTTATTGTTATGTGTAATAATATAATTTTATTTGATATTTTTTTAATAATGAGGTATAATATCAAAGTATGAATGAACAATTAGAAAAAGATTTTTTAAGTAAGGTTAACACTTTAAAAGACAAGACAAATATTTTGCATTTTTCTTGTGGTGCTGATGCTGTGGCTTGCTATCTAAGACTTAAAGAATTTGGAATTAAACCCATTCTTGTATACCACTATTTTATTAAAGACTTGCCTATTCATCAAAATTATATAAATTGGTTTGAAAAAAAGTTTAATGAAAAAATATACCAGTTCCCAAGCACATTATTTTCGGAATTGCTTTACAAAGGGCTTTATCAATATCCAGTTAAGGCAAGGGAAAAATTTTATAACATGATAGGTTATATATTAGATGGGCATACTAAAGAAAAATTTGATAAGTTCCTTGCTGATGCTGTAGGTGGTGATGTTGTTTTTCATTTAGGCTTAAAATATACAGATGGATTAAGACGTTACCAGTATTTAATGAAAAATGGGTGTAGTTATGGAAATAAGTTTTACCCCATTGCATCTTTCCAAGTTAAAGACATTCAAGATATACTTGAAAAACATGATTGCTTGTTACCCATTGAATATAAATTATGGGGAATTAGTTTTGAAAAACCAAGAGCATGGAATATTTATTTAATTAAAGAGCATTGCCCCGTAACCTATAAAATGATATTAGACTGGTTCCCATTGGTAGGGGCTGAGGGGTTAAGAGACAAATTTAATAAATTGAATAAGCATTTTAAGCAGAGAGTTACTCAGTTTGGAAAATACGCAATGCCAAAGGAGATGTATAAAACATGGTAAGGAAATTAGTTAAAGAAAAAAAAGGTATTGAAAATTTAGAAGCTCTTGAAAATGAGACAGAATCTGAGATAAAAAAATATAATGATGTGAGAAAACAGGCTTTTAATGATGAGCTTAATGCTGGTTTCTTTTTCTCTGTGGTGTTTGACACAAAGGAAGAGAGAGACCAGTGGCTTAAAAAACGCAACTTATCCCTTGTAGAAGATTTTTTTATAAGGGCTAAGAATTTTAATGTATAGGAGGGGACTATGTACTCAACAATTAGAAGAGGCGACGGATCGGTAAGACCGGTTCCGGGTTGGTCGGGTAGCGGCGCAAGCAAGACTACCCATGAATCAACCTAAGCGGATATCGGGGTACGGTTCGCCCTGCCCCGATTATTCAACGAAGGTAAACAGCGCGGTACAGGATTTGTTAAAAAAATAGTGTTTCGGAATTAAACGGTTAATCTGTCAATGATTCTGATAAGACACTTGAAACACGGATTTTTAAGGCAAGCGTTTAAGCGGATTCGTTAAAAATAAGTAAGGATTTTATATGGCTATGTTTGATAATGACTCGGCTCTTGCCGAACAGATGAAAAAAGAACTCGCAAAAAAAGAGTGCAAGCTTGAGGACGGCTCCACGGTTACTAACCTTGAGGGGATATGCCAAGGATTGATAGGCAGGGCGCTGGACGGCGATCTGAACGCCGTAAACGTGATTTCCGAGCTGATAGGCGGTAAGGGGTGATTTTCGCACTATGAACGATAAAATTAAAGTCGGCAGACCGATCAAATACTCGTTTACAGAGAAAAATAAACTCTTGGAAGCTCTGAAATGTTACATTGAGACAGAAGAATACCCCACTATGCCCGCTTTCTGTGTAAAGCATAAAGTAAGCAAGCGCAGAATTTATGAATGGGCAAAGGGCGACAATGAGAACACCGACACAAAAAAGAAATATCCGTTACAAGAATATTTTTTGGAGCTGATAGAAATAATGAATTGCAAGCAGGAACAGTTTATCGAGAAAAATGTCATGCTTGGGAATATTACTCCGAGCTTCGCTATTTTTAAATTAAAGCAGCAGGGAATAAACTGGACCGATAAAGCCGACATAGGCATTACCGGCGATATGTCTATTTCCATCGGGTTGCCGCCTGAATTTAAAAAATGAAAATTGATTTTACCACTTTACCGGCTTGGATCAATGACAGTTTCCTGCCTCTCTGGACTGATTCCAACCGCTTTATTGTTTGTAAGGGCGGCGCGGGTTCAGGAAAGAGCGTAGACGCGCACCGAAGGGCGTTATACAGGCTGATTGCGGAGCCGGGGCATAATTACGCTGTTGTTAGGAAAGTCGGGCGCACCTTGGGGATCTCGTGCATACCGTTAATAAGACAGGGCATTACAGAATGGGGAATGTGGCCGCTGATTACTGAGAACAAAACAAACCAGACCATGACTTGTAATATTAACGGCAACCAGATCAAATTTTTAGGGCTGGATGACATTGAAAAAGTAAAATCCATTACGTTTGAGAACGGACCGTTGACGGATATTTTGATCGAGGAAGCAACGGAGATCACGGAAAAAGACTTTAACCAGTTGAATCTCAGGTTAAGGGGAAAAGCGAAAGTTCCGTTTCAAATCACGATGTTACTTAATCCTATATCGGATACCCACTGGATAAAGCGGCGGTTTTTTGACAATCCCGGAGCGCAAAAAGAAAAAATAACAATCCATGAAAGCACGTACCTAGACAACAGATTTTTAGACAAGGAATATATAGACGAGCTGGAAGGGTTAAAATTTCAAGATAGGGTATATTACGATATTTACACTTTAGGAAAATGGGGCAGTATCGGAAACCTTGTTTTTAGGAATGTAGTTTATCAGGAATGTCCGTATAAGCCGGAAGATTTTGATCAGATAATCGCCGGGCAGGATTTCGGCTTTCGTAATTACAACGCCATTGAATTAATCGGACTTAAAGACGGCAATAAATACTCATTCAGGGAACTCTTTGTCAGGCACATGACCAATGACGAAGTAATTACAGAAAATGAGAAACTTGGCATACTGGATAAAAAACAAAGTTGCATAGCAGACAGCGCGGAGCCGAAGTCGATCAAGGAATGGCAACAGGCTGGCTATAACGTAACGGGCGCAAAGAAGGGAGCCGACAGCGTTAAGTGGCAGATTTCACGATTGAACCGTGGAACATGGTATATTGATCCTGTAGCCTGTCCGGGGCTTGTCTCTGAGGTTTCCTCTTACAAGTGGAAAGAAGACCGGGACGGCAACCCGCTTGACGAGCCGGTAAAATTCAAAGATGACGCTATTGCCGCCTGTCGTTACGCCGTGGAAGATTCCGAAGGGTATCAGGCGCTTGATGAAGAATCGCTCCGTTTTTTTCATGGGAAAGGTTATTAATGGAGTTAAACAGCCAACTACAAGCCGAGATAACTAAAATTTTCCGGGGCGTTCAGTACGGGCGGATTACGTTTTTCTTCTCTCCCGAAAAAAAGACGCTAGACTACTCCGTGGAGATAAGAGGGAAACTGCCGATAGAAAATGACAAGGAAAAAACAGCCCGCCGATAATTTTAAAATACCCCTTATTTTGATTCACAAGCCCCCGCCATTGAATTCTATGGGGCTTTACCCCATCAATCTACCTCTACACATTAAACGATGCTCTGGCGGGCTTTTTTTGCGTTTTTAGTGTTAAGTGCAATAAGCGCAATATGCGCATATCGTGTCATTTAGCGCATTAAATGTATTTATCAGCATTTGACATATTTAAGCGAAAATAGTAAAATGAGAGCCGGAATGACGTGGATGAAGTTCCGGCTCCCTTAAAGTTTTATTTACATAACACCTCCGTTTTTAGCTTTCTCTCCGCTTTCAATGGTAGCGGCTCCATTCCTGCTCTTATAAATATTTTTGATAACCATTCATCAAGGTCTGCCGAATCAACTACACGTTTTCTGTATCCTATGGGATACCATTTGATTGGGAATGTGGCATTATTCATATATTTTTCAACCCACCTTACACTAACCCTCAAAAAAGAGGCAACTTCTTTGGTTGTCATAAGGCGGCCTTTGACCGTCTTGAGTCCGATTTCTTTACCTGTTATTGCTTCATTCATGGTTTTTTCCAAAGTGAGGAGAATTTATCCCCTCTCCCCATTTCCAGATCATCCATAACCTCTTGTGCGCTTTTTAAGTAATCTTTCAAAATTGAAAAAATAGAAATTAGTGATCCCTCGGTTTCTGCTTTTATTACAAAATCTATAAGACCTTGTGCCCATATCAATTTTGAATATGCATCTGTAATTTCTTTTTTTGTGTATTGTTCTTTCATAATAAACCTCTCTTGATTGCTTTTCTTAATGCTTTTAAGGGTACGTCTTGATTAACAGTAAAATGTTCTATCTGTTCACTGTCAGGTAATAAAACCCTGAGTAAGCCAATAGCATCTTTTTTTGTTGTTATGTGTAATGTTTTCGGAAAGTCCACTACACAAGCCGTGTCAACAACCCCACCTAATTTTTTTACAATTATCCTGTACTTCTTTTCTGTCATTCTATTACCTCCATTGCAATATCAAAACCATATAATAATCTTTGTAGTTCTATGTATATTCCTATGGTTTCCTTTTCTTCAATGTTAAATTCTTCTAGGTTAAATTCTTCTGGTGGTTCAATTTGCATTTTTTATATACCTCTGTTTATTATAAAATTTTCTCATAGCTATTTGTTTCTCATCTTCATTATTCATTCCCTTAGTCATTGCTTTTAGTGTTGCTAGTCTATGCCTTACAATGGCTAGTCCTGTTTTTGTTACCTCCTTATTGTTTGTGTGGAAGCCATATTTTTTTAATAAAATAGATTCTATCTTAGAGACACATTCAAGATTTTCTAATTCAAAATTTTGTTTGTTATTATCAAGAAAGATTATCCTGTAGTTTTCAGGGATTTTTCCGTGTGCCTGTTCCCATATAAAATGGTGTTTTAAAATCCAGTTATCATATTTATTTTTTCCATCATTAGTAAATTTAATAAAAGTACCATTTTTTTTACTTGTGAATTCTGCTCCTATTTCATTGCCTTTATTTCTTATATGTGTATATTTTATGTTTCTCAAAACCATAGCTTTATAAATATTTTTATGGCTTAAATTAGTGTTAAATTCTTTGTTAAATAAATCTGTTATAGTTTCTATGCCTTTATGCTTTATGGCAAGTTCTTTTAATGTGTCTATCATTCTTGGTGTTAGTTCTAATTTTCTTTTTTTATAGGAAATTTTATAATTATATAAAGTTTCTGTTATTCTTCTTGTTGTTATATTTGTATTAAATTCTTTGTTAAATAAATCTGTTATGGATTTAATTGTATAACTAGGGGAATTATCTTTTAAAAATTTTATCATCTCAGAGGTGTATACTTTTTTCATATAAATATTTTATCCTTATCCTTTCCCCTATCTGGTAGACTTATTTTTTTATGTGCTATCAGGCTTTTACATAATGCCTTAATAGATAAGGGTTTAAATGTATGTCTCAATTTAAGTGTTTTTAATAATGGTTTTTTTATTGAGACATACATTTTTTTCATTCTCTGCCTCTTGGCAAATTTACAAGGGTTTTTTTCTTGGTTAAAATTACTGGTGGATCTCCCTTGCTTGGTGGTATTAATGGGAGTTCATCAGATACAGGCAACCCATAGAGGGTATCTGCTGCCTTTACCATTAAGGCTCCGTTTGTAACTGCTGTTTTTGCCAGTTCATTTAAAGCCAGTGATCTTTCAATCTCTTGCTTTAAATCCTCACCCTTTAAATCTGCACTATTCAAGGTTTCAATCATCTCAAAAAGATGATTTTGTAAATCAATTAAAGTATTTTTCATTTACTACCCCTATTAATTGATTTTCCTTAATCCATTTTATGACCTCTAATAAGTAGGTAGCTGTGCCAGTTAAAGACAGAGTGCCCTGCCTAAAAGACCATAAACCATCTTCTACTAACAATTTAACATCTGTATTTGTTAGTACTTTTTTCTTTGCCATGTTTCTCATAGCCTTATACATATTTGCCCCCTTGCCAATTCTTTTTAATTGGCTGTTATATCTTATAAATAAAGTGTAATGGAGAAATTACACATAGTCAACTAGTTTTTATCAAAAAAATAAAGATTTTTTTAAATTTTTTTTGATATTTTACTTAATGACTGTATAGTATAATGTGTAATTATTCCGTTACATATTATTTGACAAGGTATAATATTTATTATATAATATGAGTATGCAAGGAATGACGCTCTCTGAAATATCTAAAAAATTAAATGTTCCAGTTAATACATTAAGACAACGCATGTTAAGAATGGGAATAAAACCAATAACTAAAGAAGCTTTGTATTCTGAATCTGTACTTCCTTTGTTATCCAATATAAAAATGGGTAGGCCGGAAAAAGCTAAACCAACAACGCCTAAGACGAAGGGAAAGAAGTGAAATATTTTATTTAGAGGTATCAGTAAAGGAGACACCATGAAAAAACGGCTTTTTATACTTTCGCTGTTCCTGACGCTTGTTTTCATAACATGTAAAGATGAGGGAACTCCCGCTGGCGGCTCACAGGAACCTCCTCTTACGCTTGACCAGCGGCTTGTGGGCGGAAGGTGGTATTATTCGCCTCGGTTTGAGATGCCGCAGGAGTATAACAGAGGCTATTATGAATTCACAGCCGACTCAAGATTTATACAAGGATATGATGACAGCGAAGTTCCTTTTGATAAAATACCTGTTTATTCCAAGAACGGCATTGTATATTCAAGAGAATATAATCATGAAATATTACGTTACGAGTTCAATAAAGTATTTACTCGTGATGACGGTCTTTTGTCTCACGAGCAATATTACGTAAACCTAATCTCAGAAAAAGGCGATCTGATAATCTGTTCTACTGGTGGGTATTCTTTATACCCTGACAATACCCCAGATTCACGGAAATTTTTAATACGTTTCAAAGCAGACAAAACACCATATCAAGTTTATGATTAACGTTCAGCCCATGCTTTACTTAGTTCGGTAACACGCGCGTCAATAGTAGTAACACATGAATGTGTGTCTTTAGCAACGCCCCGGACCGCCTGCCCCTTACCCACCTTTTACCCGTCTCAGCTGGGTACTGGACGGAGGGTGGGAAAGACTAGGCAACCGCTATTTTATCTTGTAGCTTCTGTCAGTATACCGGGGTTATTGACTGCATATTTAAGAACATCGGCCATTAAGCCGGTATAACCGCTGCCCATTGTTTTGTAACTTTCCAAAACGTCCGGGGCGATGCGGATCGTTATTGTTTTTTTCTTTTTGCGCCTGTTGCGTTCAGCCGCCAAGTGCGCAAATTCTTTTAATGCTTCCGGGCTGGACTTCGGGCAATCCTTAGTATAGTGAATAGGCTTTTTCGCTATTTCTTTTATACGCTTAATAACTTCTTTAGGTGGCTTTTGTCCAACCCTTACCGTCGATCTTATAATACCCATTATAACTTCTCCTCTCATGTTTTTCCGCTATCCGTGCGGATATGATACGTTTATTCTCTCCGCGCTCCGTATAGACCACAAAGAGAACCTTTCCTACCATGCCTAAAGTTTGCCATCTTTCTTCACCCGATGTGTTTTTCTCACTTTGATCAAGGCGTTCAAGCCTTTCAGGGTCGGTAAAGACATACTGGGCATACTCAAAGCCGAGCCCCTCATGCTCTTGTTTATTGAGCACGTTTTTTGCTTCGTCCCATTCTATACCGATCAACTTCATAATTATAAAGTAACACATATCGTCTTACTTGTCAATAAAAAAATGACGGGAGAATGTCGGAAAAGTACAGATAACTACAGAAAATTATTGACAAATAAAGATAATTACTGCATATATAAATATAGGAAACAATGGTGAGATTTGATAATTCGAGTCTCATCGCCGGCACACAAACAATCACTACTTTAATTGAGCGGCTTTCTTTTTGGCTTCCGGTATTGATTTTTTAAGCTGATTTATACGGGTTGTATCAGAAGGATGGGTACTTAAAAATTCGGGGACGCTGCCTCCATTTGCGGCCATCCGTTCCCAAAAAGGTACAGATGCTTCGGGGTCATAACCGGCGATTGCCATCAGAAGAAGTCCGTAATGATCCGCTTCGCTTTCATGTTTGCGGCTGAAAGGGAGCGTCCCGAAAAGAGCGGAGCCTACGCCGTAAGCTGTCATAAAAAGCGCCTTGCTTTTTTCCGATTTTCCAGAAACGGCAATAGCCACGCTTGCCGCGCCAATTTGCTGTAAAACACCGGCGCTTACCCGCTGTTGTCCATGGTTGAGCAGAGCGTGGGCAACTTCGTGACCCATTACAGTAGCAAGCCCATCCTCAGTCTTGGTAAGTGGAAGTATGCCCGTATAAACTACGATTTTTCCTCCCGGCATACACCACGCGTTCACTTCTTTGGAGTCAACCAGGTGGTATTCCCATTTGTAATCCTTTAGGTAACTGGATTGACCTTCGCTGGTAAGCCACTTTTCCGCAGCCTTGCGGATATTTCCGCCGATACGCTCTACCATCATGGAATCAGATGTTCCGGTAACGACTTTATTTTCAGAGATAAACTGACCATATTGCTGAAAGGATGTAGCAAAAAGTTCTTTGTTACCCACAAGAGCCATAGTGTTTTTTCCGGTAAGCGGGTTGGATATACAAGTAGCCAATAATTCTATGCATAAAAGAATTAATAACAAGAATTTTTTTTCTTTCATAAAAATAGTATATTAATACAAATTACGGGAGTCAATTAATTATTAACAATTTTTACAACTAGTTAACACGAATTACAAAAACAT
>Ga0268262_10005394_pt1 | contig 12700 bp, 13 predicted proteins | sample TergutNc150P3_FD_190354 | JGI IMG/M metagenome (GOLD analysis project Ga0268262, IMG submission 190354) | Nasutitermes corniger P3 segment gut microbial community from laboratory colony in Florida, USA - Nc150 P3 (SPAdes) (version 2) | ecosystem: Host-associated > Arthropoda: Insects >... | reverse complement strand
ATTTTCCATAAAAAGCCTCCAAAAAATAGTATTTTCCGAACCTTAAAAAAAAAGGTTCACATATATATATTGCGCGCAGATGAATGGCGCTTTACTTTAGCGGGAGAAAATTGAAATATTTTTCACTTGAAATAATAATCATAGAGGAGTATAATTCACTATGCAGGATATGTTGGCAGAAAAGGTTATCACGCAATTAGAAAACACAAATAAAAAACTGGACGTGATAATCGGTATAATGAATAAACCTGAAAACAGGTTCGGCAAAATTCTTGAAACTGCCGGAGCCGTAGTTAGTATTTTTGGTATTTTGAGTATTATTGAAATAATACGAAATTGGCTTAATTTTTAGGAGGACAATATGTTTTTTCAATTGATTGTGAGTATAGCTATACTGGTTATCGGTATTTCTCTTTTTATGATTGGCAGATACATGAGAAAACATACATAACTGGATATGCCCAGATGTCAGTCGCCCAAACTTGATGGCTGACACCGCTAGTGAGATTAAAAGCGAAAGGCTTGCGGAAACCCCGCAAGCCTTTTTTATTTGCCGTTTTGTGGTAAAAAAATAAAAATAAAGTAAAGCAAAATATATCTACGCACATATATATAGGTATAGCTTTCTTTTGAAGGTTATCATTTTTTCTTTTTTTGAGGTGTTTATGAATAAGAAAAATCGTGTTTTTATGGAAATTGGCAAAGTTGCGGTCAATTTTGGCAGTCTTACCTTTGCAAGTTTGGTACTTGGCAGTATAATAAAAGGAGACTATGACAGATTGGCGTTGCTTTTGGTTGGCGGCTTCTTTGCCGCGCTATTTATAACGGGAGGAATAATTATGCTTACAATAGGAGGAGAAGAATGGAAATAATATATCTTTTTTGTATACCATTAGTACCGTTTTTAGTTGTCTTCATTTATATGTTGGTAACAAAGTCAAAAGAATCAAAAACAGTTTAGGTTTACGCCCCGGTGTCAGTCACTCAAACCTGATGATTGACACCGCTAGTGCGTAGCGTGAAATTAAAATCAAAAGGCTTGCAAGTTTTCCGCAAGCCTTTTTTATTTTGTCAAATTCTTGGCGATTATCAGCGATATCCATTTCGTTCTATTTCTTCCAAAGACAGCCCTATGATTTCATGCACAAACTCAGGAGTAGAGCCCTTTGCGAGTAAATTTTTGGCGATTATTAGCTTCTCTTTTTCCATGCCCTCTTTTCGTCCTTCTTCACGCCCTTCTTCACGAGCTTCTCTGCGGTTTACGGCAATATCCATTTCTCTGTCGTATTCGCCAAAAATCATATTTATTACCTCCGAACCATGTTCGATTAAATAATCTTTTAATATATTATTCTTTATGCAGTATTCTATCACGGGGGTTATCAATTCTTCAAGAGTTAAACCTTGCGTCTGGTATTCACGTATCTTGTTTATGAAAAAACTATAACCGTAAAGGCTGTCGCATTTTTTTAATATTTCGGGATTATGCCCTTGGTTTATATTGTATACAGGCACAATTAACTCCAGCGGTATTTTATCAATACCTGTCAATTTTAACCCTTCAATGTCCATAAAAGCGTCGGAAAGCTTTAATTCCGTATAATCAGGATATTCGTCTGTTCCGTTGTACAAGACGATAAATTCAGGTTTCGGGATTTTCATAAGGTTCTTTTGATATTTCTTCTCTTTATCAACTATTTTCTCATATATCCGTGTTACATATTCAAGCAAGCGATATGGCAAGTTTTCGTTAATTGTTGACTGGTGTTCGATAAGTACGACAAGCCGTTTGTCCAGTAAGAATGAAACGTCATTTATCTGCTTCATAAACAACACGTTTGAAAGGGTATTAATATCAATGGGTATATCAGGCGGAATAGGTATCCCCTCGATAGCCGAGTAGAGTTCTCTTAGAACGTCCGGATTACTGAACAGCGAGGAAAAGACGCTGTTTTTGTGGTTTCTGTTAACATTTTCCATGAAAAGCCTCCAAAAAATAGTATTTTCCGAACCTTCAAAAAAAAGGTTCACATATATATATGCGCGGCTGTGTATTTTGCTTTACTTTAGAGAAGAAAAACCTTTGAAAAAATCGGTCAAAAACCGGCGATTTTCCCGTTTATAGGGCGGTTTTTTCTTAAAAAAATCGTAAAAAAACTTTGTCATTTCCTTGAAATCCGGAATTTAATTTCTTAAACTTATAGTAATGGACTTTAAACTATGGTGAAAAGGCTTCTTTTTTCGTTATTTTTAATGTTTTCTCTGCTTTTACCCCTTTTTGGGCAGGTAAGATTGGGGAATTTCAGCCAGAAAGGGGCGGCTACTCAGGAAATGAAAGATCCGGGTTTTGCCGCCGCCCATTCTTCGCTGCCGTTAAATTCCAACGTAAAAGTAACAAATACCGCCAACGGTAAAGAAGTCGACGTAAAAATAACCAACAGAATATCCGTGTCATCCGCCCGCGTAATAGATCTTTCGGCGGCGGCGTATAAGGCCTTGGACCTGAAACCGGGCAATATTGTTATTGTTTCTGTCAGCGCGGCGCCGCCTAAAGTTGCCGCGGCTAGTCCAAGCCCCACTGTTGATTTACCGCCTCCTGCTCAGGCAGTTGCAGCTCCTGTTGCGGTCTTAGTACCTGAAACTCAGTCGCCGCAGGCTTCTGAACAGCCTTCTGCAAGCAGACGGTCTTCACAAGGAGATGGATCGTTTTTTCCTATGCCCTCGACAGGGGGGCGTTCAGAAGACAGTGAATTTCTTGCTTGGATGATGGCAATGTCGCTTGATATGCGCGATTCAAGGGAAGCGCGTGAAGATCGGGATATCCGCCAGGGGCGGGAAGAACGTATTGCCCGTGAAGAACGCGAGGCGAGGGAAGCCAGAGAAGCCCGGATTGCCCGCGAAGAACGCGAAGCCCGTGACGCAAGGGAAGCAAGAGACGCGCGCGAGGCTAGAGAAGCGAGGGAAGCCAGAGAAGCAAGAGACGCTCGTGAAGCCCGCGAAGCAAGAGAAGCGCGCGAGGCAAGGGAAGCCCGTGAAGCAAGAGAGGCGCGCGAAGCAAAAGAGGCAAGGGAAGCAAGAGAAGCCCGCGAGATAAGAGAGGCGCGTGAATTCCGCGACGCGCGCGAGTTACGGCCGTCTGTGGCTGCCGCTCCTCCCCCTGTATATGCAAATCCGCCTGCCCCAAGGCAAGAACCGCCTCCGAGACAAGAGCCTCCTGTAAGGCAGGAACGTCCGTCTGTAAGACAAGAACAGCCGCCTGTCAGGCAGGAACAGCCTGCCGTCAGACCAAAGCAGCCTGTTAAAACAGAGCCGCCTGCGGTTAATAAACCGGCTCAAAATGACAATTTGGACAAATCCTCAATTCCGATTCGTACGGTTGAGCCGGTGCAGATTTTTCCGTCTGCGGTAAAACCCGAGAATGTCAGGATAATTCCTGATTTACCGGACCGCAATTCCAATAAAACGTTCCGTTTACAAATAGGCGCTTATTCTACGCAGAATTCGGCCGTAAAAGTCGCGGAATATTTAAAATCATCCGGTTTTCAGGTGGAAATAGAGGCCGCGGGCTCTATTTCCCGCGTATTGGTTACCGGCATTGCCGCTCCGGATGTCTATTCCGTCTCCATGAAGCTTGGGACGCTTGGTTTCGGTGAGATTTGGGTTAGAGAATAATTGGGCTTGAATATTATTGGATTTAATGATAAAATTGTAAAAAAAGGGAGGAAGGCCCAATGGCATTACGTAAGGATGTAGAAAAATCTGAGTCAAAACAATTAGTTACTTTCCAACTCGGAGAGGAATTATACGGCGTTAACATAATGGACGTAAAAGAAATTGTCCGCGTACAGGAAATTCGCGCCATTCCCAATGCCCCTATCTATGTAGATGGAATATTCAATTTAAGAGGCGAAATTATCCCTATTATCAGCCTTCATAAACGGTTCCATATTAAAAAAATGATAGCTTCCGAGGAAGATGAATTGTTGTCCGGGTTTGTTATTCTTGATATCGAAGGCATGAAGCTGGGAATAATAATTGACAGAATTTCCCGTGTAGTAACAATTGAAAAAGAGGAAGTTCAGCCGCCGCCTCAGATGTTTTCTGGCATTGGAGCCGAGTACATTCAAGGGGTTGTAAGGCAGGAAACAGGTTACCTTATCATCCTTGATATCAGAGACCTCTTTAATCCAAAAGAACTGCAAAAAATTGCCGAACTGCGAAAGTAGGTTCGCGCGGGTCTTTAGAGTAAATTGATGAAAATAGAAGTTTATTCTCCCACCATCAGACGTAAGGAAATGGATGCGGTGTTAACCGCTATGGTGGAAGAAAAAATCGGAGTCGGGGATCGAAACCGGCTTTTAATTCAAACCGCCAAAGAACAGGTAAAATTTGATTACGCTATCGCTCTGCGAAGCCCTGCCGTGGCTTTGTACCTCGCGCTTAAAGCGGCGCTGAAAGCGGCGCTTAAAACGGCTCTGAAAGAGCGGAATGTTCAGGCGGGGCAGGCGGTTGTAATTTCCGCCCTTTCGCCGCGTTATTATTATCAGGTTATCGAGGATTTACAGTTAACGCCGCTTTATTGCGATGTGTCTTATGATTTTCCGTGTATGAGCCGGGAAACGATTGAAAACGCGGTTTCCCAAAAACCGTCCGGCGTTGAAATTTGCGCTGTTGTTTTGCACCATACTCTTGGTTTTCAGCCCGATTCAAAGGCTATCGCCGAATTGGGTTTTCCCGTAATCGAAGATGTTTCCCAAAGTTACGGAAAGCTCATAAAGAAAACAGACGCGCAGGACGGCGCCGGAGCGGCCGCGGATGGTAACGCTTCCAAAGAAAAGGAAAAAGAAGAGCCGCAGATAAAAACAAACGGCGGCTTTTGTATTTTAGGGCTTGAAGAAAGGGATATGCTTACATCAGGCGGCGGCGCTTTGTTATTCGCCATGAACAGGAAGGATGGTTCGGAATTGCGTAACTTTGCCGGTATCGCGAATGAATACTGCCTGCCGGATATTAACGCCGCCCTTGCCGTTGTTCAGTTCAAGGAAGTTCAGAGGAATCTCCAGAAGAGGCGCGAAATCGCCGGTGTTTACGCTCAGGCAAGCCTTAGGACAAGGCACAAGCGTTTTATTCCTCTTGCCGAAGACGACTACAACAACTATTCATTCTCGCTTGTTCTGGAGACGGGTCTTAAAGATGTAATTGCTTACGCGCGAAAAAAAGATATTATAGTAGAGAGCGCTTTTGAAAATACGCTTGCGGCGTCGGGGCTTTGCGGAAATTGTCCTGTCGGCGCTTCATTGGCTCTGAGGACAGTTTTGTTTCCCCTGTATCCGCGATTGCGCTCCTCTGACGCGGAACATGTGGCGCGTCTTATTATGACCTTACCCTAGAGGTTTTAAATGGGAAAAAGGGCGGTTCTGTTTGTTAATACTCACAAAAAAAACGCGTCTGACGCGGCAAGGCAGATACGCTCGGAGCTTGAAAAACGCGGGCTTTCTGTAGCTGTCTATTCGTTTGCCGGAAAGCCTGAAAATCCGCCGCAAGGCGCGTGGGATATCGCTTTCTCGCTCGGCGGAGACGGCACTGTTCTTTATACGGCGAGATGCCTTTCTCCTCTTGGAGTGCCGATCCTGCCCGTGAACATGGGTTCGTTGGGTTTTATAGCGGAAGTGGATAGGGACGATTGGCTTTCGACTTACGAAAAATGGGAAAAGGGCGAAATATCCGTATCAAATCGCTGTATGCTGGAAATATCCGTAGAACGCGGCGGCGAAATTATTATGAAAAATATCTGCCTTAACGACGCCGTAATTTCCGCGTCAGGAATCGCCAAACTTATAAATCTTGACGTATCAATAAACAGGGGAGAGAATGACGCGGACAGCGCCGCTCTCGGCTCGTACCGCTGTGACGGGCTTATCATCGCTACACCTACAGGCTCTACAGCGTACTCAATGGCGGCGGGAGGTCCCATCCTTGATCCTGAAATGGAAGCGGTGATACTTAATCCTATTTGTCCGTTTGCCCTTTCCAACAGGCCTTTTGTGCTTCCTTCCCGCCTGCCGGTTGTTATAACAGTGCCGGGACAGCTTCGTTCAGGCGTTCTGTTGACCATTGACGGACAGGATACCTGCGATCTTAAAAGCGCGGATAAAATTTACATTCAACAGGCGGCGCAAAGCGCGCGGTTGATATTCGCGGACAGGCACGCTTATTATTCCGCGCTAAGATCCAAGCTTTTCTGGTCGGGAAATCCTTTGGAGGCCGCGAATGCTTGAAGAGCTTTCCATCAGGAATTACGCGCTGATTGATTCAATAACACTTTCTTTCCGTCCCGGGTTTAACGTTCTGTCTGGAGAGACGGGAGCGGGAAAATCAATAATCGTAGGCTCTTTAAGTTTTTTATTGGGGGGCAAGGCTGAAACTGACGTTATACGCACAGGCTGTGATGAAGCTAGCGTGTCGGCGGTTATTTCTGTTAAAAAAAACAACGCGGAAGTTACGGACTGGCTTAAGGGACGCGACATTGAATGTGAAGAAGATACTGTTATTGTTAGACGAAATATCAAAACGTCAGGCAGAGGCTCGGCCTATATTCAGAATGTTCCCGTAACAAGGCAGGATTTGTCAGAATTTATGGCGTTTTTGTTTGATCTTCACGGGCAGCACAACCATGAATCCTTGTTAAAAAAAGAAAACCACCGCCGCTACCTTGACCGTTTTGCCGGAATCGAGGACGAGGTTCTCGCCTTTTTCAAAGTTTTTCTTGAATTGACGGAAAAGCGCAAATCTTTGGAAGCGTCTTTGAAAAGCGACCGCGAAAGGGAAGAAAGGCTTGAAATTTTAAATTACGCCGTAGACGAGATTGGTAAAGCCGCGGTTCACGCGGGGGAAATCCGGGAGTTGGAAAATGAGCTTCAAAAACTTTCGGATTTTGAAAAACTCGCCGGTCTTATCAATACCGCGTCGGATAATTTTTTTGACGGCGAAAATTCCGTGTTAAGCCTTGCGCGCAGAACTAAAAATTCCGTAGACAGCGCAAGTACGGTTGACGCGTCTTTAAGTGAAATCTACAGAAGGCTTGAAAACCTTTACTACGAAGCCGAGGATATCGCGGGCGACTTTCGCGCTTACAGGGACAATTTAACTTTTGATCCCCGCCGTCTGGAAGAAGTAAACGACCGCCTCGCCTTGTTGTACAAACTGAAAAAAAAGTACGTTAAAGCGGAAACGCAGGCGGGCGGGGAAGAAGAGGCGATTCTTTCTTATCAAACAGACGCGCAGGCTGAAATTGAGGCGCTTTGCGGAGCGGAAGAAAACAGGGAAAAACTTAAGACCGAAATCGCGGCGATTGAAAAAGACATTAAAGCAAAAGCCCAAAGTTTACGGCAAAAAAGAATAAGCGCCGCCGAGAAACTTGGGCAGTTAATTACGGGTATCTTAAAAAACCTTGGAATGCCGAACGCCGGCTTTCAGGTGAAAATAGTTCCAAAACAGCAGGACGGGCAAGCATCCCTTGGCCAATGGGGAGCGGAAGACGTGGAATTCCTTATTTCCGCCAATACGGGAGAGCCGCTTAAAGACCTTGCCCGTATAGCGTCGGGGGGCGAGCTTTCCCGCGTAATGCTCGCGATAAAAACGGCGCTCTTGTCAGAAGGGCAAAATGAGGCCGAAGGCTCAGGCAATATGTCTGCTGAAACCCTTGTCTTTGACGAGATAGATACGGGGATTGGCGGGGAAGTTGCCCTTAAAGTAGGGGAGTATCTGACAAAAATCGGCAATTTTAAGCAAATTTTTTGTGTTACACATCTTGCCAGTATCGCTGTAAGAGCCGATAATCATTTTAAGGTGGAAAAAAGAACGGAAGGCGGCAGAACTTATACCGGAATCGGACCTTTAAGCTCGGAAGGCCGCAGGAAAGAAATCGCCAGAATGTTGGCGGGGGACGCCGGAGACGCCGCGCTTGCCCACGCTGACGATCTTATGAAAAAATACGGTAAACGGAGCGGTTAATGGCAAAAGTTAACGATCAAGATCGGGGTCTTTATAATGAAAAAGTCTCAACTTATGTTAAGATGACCAAATCATTGTTGGATATCGAGAAAAAACTCGCGAGTGAAAGCAAAAAAGACACGCCCGAAGCCGCTCTTAATAAACTTACTCTTGCCGATGAAATGCTCAACCTTACTTCCAATTATATTGCGATTAACGGAATTTCACAGACTATCTTAAAATCAAAAAACGAAGAAGTTTTGAACGATGCCAGAAAGTCGCTTTACAAAGCGATTATTTATCTTGAGGAAGCGGTAACTAATTATATTGACGTTCCTTTTTCCGATTATGAAAATAAATTAAATTTACTGGAGTCCTTTGACGAAAACCAGCGTTATCAATTAATTAGAAAGGTGGGGCTTGCTATTGATCTTCTGGAACATGCGTACGGAGACAATTCAAAATGGAGATGGACATTCGTTGAAATGGAAGGGCGTTTTGCCACCGTTTCAAAAAACATAATGGACCTTCGTCATGTTATGGAATACTCGACTTTTGAGTCTCCGTATTATGATTCTACAACTTATCATCTTAAATTGATGAAAAGGCTGCTGTCGCAATCGGCGGATCGTTACCGTGAAAAATACGAGTTGAGTACCGGACAGATTCCCGATTTTAAGACGGGCATTTCATACCTGGGCGCGTTAAGAAGGCTGCACGTTCTTCTTGCGGAAAGCGAAGACGCGGAAAGCGTAAAGAAAAAAATCGCGATTTGGAAAACCAAATTAGAGACAGACCATAAGAGACAGGAAGATGCCAAAAAAAGAGCATGAGCCGGCCTTCTGCATCCTTAAAAGAATATAAAACCCTTATTCCCTATATCGCGCGTTACCGTATACAGTATGTTTTCGGTCTTGTCTGCCTTATTATCGTAGACGCTGCCCAAATAGCCATTCCGCAGTTTATCCGCAAGGCTGTAGACCTTATCTCAAACGGTAATTTCCAATGGCGGCAAATAATAACGCTTTCCCTGTACATGGCGGGCGTTATGGCTGTTGTATCCGGCGGCCGTTTCCTGTGGCGTTATTTTATAAGCGGCTCGTCAAGGCGGATAGAGACGCAATTACGCGAAAATCTTTACAGCCATTTACAGACTCTTTCGTGGGATTTTTACCAGAAAAATAAAATAGGCGACATTATGGCGCGCTCAATTACAGACATTCAAGCCGTGCGGATGTCTGTCGGCATGGGGGTTGTAGCGTTCTTTGATTTTGTTTTTATGTCTACCGCGATTTTGATAATTATCTTTGTACAGGACGCGCGTTCCGCTCTTGTTTCGATTATTCCCCTGCCCCTTGTTTCGGCGCTTATTCTTCTTTTCGGAAACCTTGTCGGGAAAAAATTCCGCGTTGCGCGCGAAGCGTATTCAAAGTTAAGCGATAACGCTCAGGAAACATTCGCCGGTATCAGGGTAATAAAATCGTTTGTAAAAGAATGGTGGTTCATTAAAAAATTTGCCGATTCCGGCGAAGACTACCGAGAGGCGAATATGCAGCTTGTGCGCCTGTTCGGATTCTTCTTTCCGTTTATTCAGTTTCTTTCGGGTTTTACGGTACTGATCATGCTCGCTATCGGCGGTATGCGCGTTATCAACGGCTTAATGACGCCGGGAAGCCTTGTCTCTATGTTCCAGTATCTTAATATGCTGATCTGGCCGCTCATGGGGGCGGGCTTCATGGTAAACATGATACAGCGCGGAGCGGTATCGTTAGGCAGGATAAACGAGATTTTTAATACGCCGCCTTCGATTAAGGATAGTGAAAGCACTTCTTTAATATCGCCGTCCGATTCTATTCCCGCTCTGGAATTGTCCGGTTTGACATTTTCGTATAACGATACAAATACGGCTCTGGACGGCATAACCTTAAAAGTTAACCGGGGCGAATGGCTTGGAATAATGGGAAGGACGGGATCGGGAAAATCCACGCTGATAAAAACCTTTACCCGCATGATAGACCCTCCGCCGGGAAGCGTGCGCATTTTCGGAATTGACGCGCGAGACTGGCCGTTGGAAGAATTGAGAAAACTTTTTGCCGTAAGCCCGCAGGACAGCTACCTGTTTTCAGACTCGATAGCGAATAACATATCTTACGGTTTTGACGGAACGGATACGCGGAAAAGCGGCGAGGTGGAAAAGGCTGTTGTTTTTGCCTCTTTGGACAAGGACTTGGCGCTTTTTCAAAATGGAAAGGACACGCTGGTAGGGGAGCGAGGGATGACTCTTTCCGGCGGGCAAAAACAACGGACGGCGATAGCGAGAGCCTTTATCATGGGCAGTGAATTTCTGGTGCTGGACGATTCGCTTTCCGCGGTGGATAACGAAACCGAAAGAAAAATACTGGAAGCGTTAAGAAAAGAGAGGCATGGGCGCACAACGATAATTATTTCCCACCGCGTTTCAACGCTTAAATACGCGGACAAGGTTCTTGTTCTGGATAACGGGAAGACGCTTGAATACGGAAGCCCTGAACTGCTTGCCAAACAAGGCGGTTTTTACGGCAGAATGGCGGCGCTCCAGAAACTGGAACCGCGGACGGAGACGGAAAATGTCTGACAGTTATTTTGATACCGACGATGTAACAAAAGAATATGACGGCAGAATTGTCAGGCGCATTCTAGCGTATCTTAAACCCTATAAATCTCTTGTCGCCGTTACCATTGCCGCGCTTGGCCTTTCCACTCTGGGAGAGCTTTATGTCCCTGTCTTGCAGCAGAAGATCATCGACAAGGCGCTGTTGGGAAAAGATATTCCTTACCTTGTAAAAGGATGTATTCTGTATCTGATAATTCTTGTAGTTGTTTTTGTTTTTACTTTTATTCAAACATGGACGGCTGCCCTTATGACACAGCGCGTAATGAAGGATATGCGCATACGGCTTTTCAGTAAAACAATTTCGCAGTCTACCGATTTTCTTTCGCGCCACCCTGTGGGAAGGATCGTTACGCGGTTAACGGGCGATGTTGAGACAATGGACGAATTTTTTACAACAGTAATTATCGCCTTTCTTAAAGACATTTCTATAATGGCGGGCGCTGTTATAACAATGTTTATTCTTTCTCCGCGTCTGGCTGTTGTGGTTCTTGTTACCCTGCCGCCTGTTTTGGTTATTACGTTTATAAACCGTATTAAGGCGCGGGATGCTTTCAGAAAGCAAAGAACAGCTTCGTCTAAAGTTTTTTCGTACCTTTCGGAACACCTTGCCGGTATTCAGGTAGTACAACTTTTCAGGCAGGAGAAAAAAAGCAGGGAAGAATTCCGTGACGGCAACAATGAGCTTCTTGACGCTAATATCAAAGAGATGTATGTTTTCGCGACATTCAGGCCGCTGGTCGAATGGTTTGCGGTTTTTACCGTTGCGGCGGTTATTGTTTACGGAAGCAAACTTGTTTTTTCTCTTTCTATTTCATTGGGCGTACTAATAGCGTTTATCAATCTTGTACAGATGTTTTTTCAGCCCGTAACCGATATTGCCGAAAAGTACACCATGCTCCAGTCGGCGATGGCGGGCGGCGAGAAGGTTTTTAAGTTAATGGATACGGACGAACAGATTCCCGATACGGGAACGCATAAGTTTAACGCGGATGTACGGGGCAGTATTGAATTTGACAATGTGCGTTTTGCCTATAAGAAGGGAGAAGATGTGTTAAAGGGACTTAGCTTTGCGGTGAAACCGGGGGAGATGACGGCGATTGTCGGTTATACGGGAGCCGGTAAAACAACAATTATCAACGTTCTTGCCCGTCTTTGGGATATAGATTCAGGTGAAATTCGCCTTGACGGAATCCCCGTGAAAAATATCCCTCTTGACGATCTGCGTCGTTCGATAATGCCCGTTATGCAGGATGTTACTTTGTTTTCCGGTACAATAGAAGAAAACATAACGCTTGGTTTGGATTTTTCCGCAGAACAGATAATTGAGGCGGCAAAAACAGTTTATGCCCATGATTTTATTTCCGCCCTTCCCGGCGGATACAAAACGGTTCTTTCCGAAGGAGCAGCCAATATTTCCACAGGCCAGCGCCAGCTTATAAGTTACGCCCGTGTAATCGCGCATAATCCGCGTGTCGTTGTCCTTGACGAGGCGACAAGTTCCGTAGACACCGAAACGGAGCGGCTTATTCAACTTGGAATAAAAAAAGTAATGTCCGGCAGAACTTCCTTTGTAATAGCCCACCGTCTTTCCACGATAAAAGGCGCCGACCGCATTTTGGTTCTGTCCGCCGGCCGCTTGGTAGAAGAAGGCACTCACGAGGAACTTATAGCGCGGGGCGGTTTGTACGCCGGATTGTATCGTTTACAGTACGAGGAATGAGCGTTTAAAAATATTCCGTTATATGCTGAGGGCGTTCCGTAAAGACCGCTTTTAACGTTTCCAAATTACCGTGAACTTCAAGTCCCTCTCGTCTTGAGTACAATGCGTTTTCCAGTGACCTGTAGCCTGTGACAAGCTGACTTAGCGTGAGAATGCCGCAGGTAATATCGGCGTCTTTCTTTGTAATCGAAACTTTTGATCCCTGCGTCCCAAACTGAACAAGGTATTTGCCACTGTTAGCTTCGATGTTTTCATCCTTAACCTCAATTACATACTCGCCGTCGCTCTTGGGGCGGCGCATTAGCTCAAGGGCGGCTTTAACGTTTACCACCCTT
>Ga0268262_10005393_pt1 | contig 12701 bp, 9 predicted proteins | sample TergutNc150P3_FD_190354 | JGI IMG/M metagenome (GOLD analysis project Ga0268262, IMG submission 190354) | Nasutitermes corniger P3 segment gut microbial community from laboratory colony in Florida, USA - Nc150 P3 (SPAdes) (version 2) | ecosystem: Host-associated > Arthropoda: Insects > Digestive... | reverse complement strand
CTGCCGCATGGAGACCATGCGCAAAATAATCCTGGCCTTGGGCTATACATTGGAAGACAAGGACAAGATTTTCGCCGACACTTTATAAATTCCGGGGAGGCCGGCCTTGGCCGGCCGCAAGGCGCCCCGGAACGGCGGGCCTTAAATGGCCGGCTTATGGCGGCGGAAACAGGTGTATCGTTCTCATCGGTCCTGAAATTTTAAAACTTTAATCTTGGCCGCGCCTGGTGAAAAGGCCGCGCACCAGACAAGGCGGAAATTTAAAAGCCGGGCAACTTCTGGCCGCGCCGGGTGAAAAGGCCGCGCCCCAGACAAGGCGGAAATTCAAAAATGTCGTCAAGTGTTTTGGGCCTGGATATCGGCTCTTACGCCGCCAAGGTGACGGTTCTGGGCGGAATCAAGGGCCGCCAGGCCAAACTCCTGGGCCTCGGCCTGGCCCAAGTGCCCATGGACGCGGTCTTGAACTGGGAGGACGACCCCGTTCCGGCCAAGGCGGCCGTAAGCCAAGCCATGAGAAACCTGGCGGACCGCTTCCGGCTGCCCGCCAAATACGTTTCCACCTCGGTCAGCGGCGATTCCGTAGTGTTGAAAAAAGTCAACCTGCCGGAGTTGGATGGTTCCGCGCTTCAGGCGGCCGTCCGGAGCGCGGCGGAACAATGCCTGCCCTTACCCTTGAGCGAGGTCAACCTCTCCCATCACGTTCTGGTAAGGCGTCCCGGAACGGGCGGCTTGGTGGTGCTCTTGGCGGCGGCCCGCAAAAAGGTGATCCGGAACCGTCTGGAGGCCGTGGCCGCGGCCGGGCTCAAGCCGGCCGTCATCGACGTGGACGGACTGGCCCTCTGCAACGCCTATGATTTCGTCAACCCCGGCCAACGCGACAATGTCGTTCTGGCGGATATCGGGGCCAACAAGATCACCACCGTTGTCCTCGCTCACGGCTTGCCGGTGGTCATCAAGGATGAGCCCGGCGGCGGACAGCGCCTGACCAACGAGATCGGCGACCGTTTCAAACTCAACCGCGCCCGGGCCGAGGCGGTCAAGTTCGGGGCCGAGGCGGCCCCGAATCACGGTGAGGCGGCCGAGACCGTGGGCCGGGCCGCGGCCGACTGGATGGCCGCGGTGGAACGGGTGTTGGAGGCGGTTCGCCAAAGGGCGGCCGATTACCAGCCCAGCCGCATTTTCCTCTCCGGGGGCAGCAGCCTCATTCCCGGCCTGACCGACGAGTTCAGCCGGCATTTCAACATCGAGACCGGGATATTCAACCCGCTCCTGGCCGCCACCTACAACCCCAGGAAATATGACCCGGGCTACCTTTGCCATGTCGGTCCGCAGATGGCCGTGAGTTTCGGCCTGGCCCTGAGAAAGGCGGAAGTCCGGTGATCACCATAAACCTTCTGCCGGTGGCCGACATCCGGCGGCGGCTCAAGACCCGGGCCTTTCTCATCGGCTACGGGCTGGCCCTGGTCTTGGCCGCGGCGGCCATGTTAGGGGTGAAGGGTCTCGTGCTGGACCAGTCCCTGAAAAAACTGGAGGCTGAAAAGAGCCGGACGATAGTTTCCCTTAACGAAACCAGCCGGCAGGTGACAGAGGCCTCGGAGGTGAACGCCGCCGCCGTCACCAGGTGGAAGCAGTTGGCGGCCATAGTGGAACTTGAGGAGCGCCGGCGGGACCAGACCCGACTTCTGTTTGAAGTGGAGGAGCTTCTGCCCGCGGCCAAGGCCTGGCTCGTGGGCTTGAGCCACGTCGGCGGCCTGATGAGCCTGGAAGGGATCTCCACTGATAAGGAGACGGTCAGCCAGTTCCTGACCAGCCTGGAAAACGCCGCCTATATCGACCGTTCCAGCGTCACCCTGGTGCGGATAAGCCAGGACCTGATCATCAACGGAGTCAAGCTGACCAAGTTTTCCATCAACGCCAAAACCAGTTTTCCCAGGCCCGCCATTTTAGAGCGCGGGCTGCCCGACTTCGGCCTGCCCTCGCGGGACGACTTCGTCAAGGCGGTCCTGGCCGTGGGCGGGAAACTGGCGGCAGAACTTCCGGATGGCGAGTTCTCCGCCCCGGCCGAAATGGGTTTTGACGCAAATGGGCTTTGATTGGTTTATGAAACTCTGGCGGCCGCGGCCGCCAGGGCATAAGTCGAGGCCGGTGACCAAGGCCTGGGCGGAAAAAATCGGCCTGAACCGCCTGCTCGAACTGGCCGTCCAATGGCCCAAGGCCGCGAGGGCGGACCTTTGGCTCGAACTGGCCGTCCAAGGGCCCCCGTCCTTCAGGGCGGGCCTTTTCGCCGGCACCGCAGTCCTGGCCGGGATCGTTTTCGGCGCCTTGATTTATCTGCCCTACCGCTTGGAGAAGTCGGGCCTGGAAGCGGACCTCGCCGCAGCCGTGAGCGAATTGAACGCCCGGCGGGCCAGCCTGGAGAAGCATCAGACCTTGGGCCGGATGAAGGAGGCCCTTGACTGCGGCTATGAATACATGCGGCAATATCTGCCCCAGGAAAACGAAATGCCCCGGCTGGTGCGGATGGTTTCCGAAATCGGGGCCAAAGCGGGCTTAAGCGACGGGGTGACCCTGTTCGCGCCCCAACTGCCGGCCAAGGTGCGGCCCAATTACGCGGAAATACCCTTTTCCCTGAAGCTCCAGGGCGAATTCACCACGGTGCTGAGTTTTCTCTACGACTTCAGCCGGATGAACCGCATCGTCAACATCACGGAAGTAAAAATCGGCTCGCCCAGGATGATTAACGACAAGCGGGACATCATGCAACTGACCGTGGACTGCTCCGGCAGCACCTACCGCAGCCTGACGGAAGAGGAAATGGCGGCTGTCCCCGGGGAAAAAAGCGTAAGGTCGATTTTTTAGGGGTGAGGTAAATGCGCGTGCGGATTATGGCGAAGATCTTGCCCGGGCTGCTCCTGGGGCCGGCCTTGGCGGCTTGCCCCGCCCTGGTCCTGGCCCAGCCGGACCAGGGCGAACCTACGGCCGTAAACGGCGCTCCGTCTTTCGAGGTTTTGAGTGTGACGTCCGGGTCCGGTCCCCGGCGCCATGATGATAAAAATGGCCTGCGCGTGGAAATACTGGAATTTCAGCCCAAGAATCCGTCCGAGGCGGCCGAGGCGGCCCGGACCCTGGCCGAAGCCGACCCCGGCCTGGCCCCGGCCCAGCGGGAGGCCAAGGCCCGCGCGGCGGCCCTGGAAGCGGCCCTGGAGATGTGGCACAGCCGGACCTTGGCCGAGTATGAGCACAAGATCGCCGGCTTGCGGGACCCCTTCATGCCCATCCGGACGGTCAGGGGCCAGCCGGAGCCGGCCGAGTATTACGACCCGGTGGAGACGGTCTCTCCGCTTCTGCGCCTGGAATTGGACCAACTGAGGCTGGTGGCTATCACCACCCGTTCCGGCATCCCCGGGGCGGGGGGCTCCCTGGCTTCCTTTGAGGACCAGGCCGGGGCCAGCTATATCCTGCGGCTGGGCGACCGCATCGGACGCCGCCGGGGCCACATCATCGGCATCACGGAGAACACGGTCACGGTGGAGGAACCCCCGCCGTCGCCCGGCATACCGTCCCGGGTGACGGAAATAAAACTCGGCGGCCTCTATAGCGGCGGCCTGCCTTCTTTGGACGGCCCGGCGGACGACCTGGCCCTTAACGCCGACTCGGGCCAAGACGAGCCGGAAACAACCGAAGACCCGGAGGCCCCTTGGCTTTCAATTTTACCGAATTTATAAAGATGATTTAAATTTCTAAGGCGGCGGCCCCGGCCGGCCGATACGAATGGAGCCGGGGAGGGCCAGCGGGACCTGGCGGCCTTAGCCTGGGGGCGACAAGGAGCTTCAATGATGATGGTCCGTCTCAAGCGAGTTTACATATTAGTGTCCGTGGCGGCCCTCCTTGGCTTGGCCGGCTCGGCCTTGGCGGCCGGCGGCTTGGTGGTGTTCCAGGGCGGTTTCGCCCCGGCGGGCCAGGCGGCGGCCGAGGACAGGCCCGCGAACCCAATCCCGCCAAGTTCCTCGGGAGCCGTCAATTTCGACGGCCCCAAGGTTTACAGCGGGGAGCGCATCTCCCTGGATTTCCAGAACGCCGATCTCCACAACATCATCAGGATAATCGGCGAGGTCTCGGGCAAGAACATAGTGGTCTCCGACAAGGTCACGGGCAAGGTGACCTTGAAACTGAAAGACGTGCCCTGGGACCAGGCCCTGGATATAGTGCTGGCTTCCCGCAACCTCGGGGTGGAGGAGGCCGGCAATGTCCTGACCATCCATGACCTCCAGACCTTGAACGGCCTCCGAGCCGACCGGGACCGCCTTGACGCCGAGCGGAGCGCGGCGGCCATCCAGGCCCCCCTCGCCAAGAAGGTCTTCACCCCCAGGTATGCCCCCATCGGCCTGGTGGTTGAAGAACTGAAGAAACTGGCCACGGCCCGGGGCAAGATAGTGGCCGTGGGCAACGACATCTATGTGGAGGACGAATCCGGGGCCATCGGCACCATGGTCCAGCTTTTCATGCGGGTGGACCGGGCGACCCGCCAGGTTCTCATCGAGTCCCGCATCGTGGAGGCCAAGACCAACGTCGTTGAGGAGCTGGGGGTCCAGTGGGGCGGAGGTTACGCCGGTTCACCGGGCACCCTTAACGCGCTGCCTCAAATCGGCCGCGGCTGGGACAGGAGCGGCGGGCTCATGGCTGGAGAAAACATCGGGGGGGCGGTGGTCGGTCTGGCGGATATCGCCGGCGCGGCCAGCCTGGGCTTCGGCTACATCAACAGGGCCGGGAGCCTGATATTGAACGCCCGGTTGAACGCCAGCGAGAACAACAAGGAAAGCCGCACCATCAGCGCCCCGCGCATAATGGCCGCCAACGATCAGACCGTCTCCATCAAGCAGGGCGTCCAGATACCCTACAGCAGCGGGGGCACGGCCACCAACCCCCAGAACACCGAGTTCAAGGAAGCGGCCCTGGAACTAAAGGTCACTCCGCATATTGAGGAGAACGGCCAGATCATCACCTTGGACATCAACTTGAAGAACGATTCCCTGACCAGGATTGAACGCGTCAACAGCGGCAGCCTGGGCGGCGGCGGCTACGGCGGCGGCCTGGGGGGGGACGGCTACGGCGGCGGCCTTCGCTTAAACAGCCGGACGGTGAAGGAGGATATAGGCATCAACATAAATGAGGCCAAGACCAAGCTCATGGTCCGGGACGGCGACACGGTGGTCATCGGGGGCATCTTGAAAGACAGCCAGGGCTCCGAATCCAACCGGGTGCCGGGCCTCCACCGCCTGCCTCTTCTGGGCTGGATGTTCCAGGACAATCAGGTCTTGAACAGCAAGGAGGAACTCCTGATCTTCATCACCGCCAACATCATCCCCCTCTCCATATAGAGAGGGCTCCCCGCCTTCAAATAACAATGAATATAGCATGTTGAAATTTGGGCCACCGGCGGTGGCCCAAATCGTCTCAGGAAAACGCCAGCGGCCCTGATTCCCAACTATTGGATTTTGTTCTGCGTTTGCCTTGGGCGCATAATGTCGTCGTGCTTGGCCTCAAAGACAAAGCCGCTCGCCTTTGGTATATCTTAAATAATATGGTGGGAACTACAATGCCATAGACAACTTTGAAAGAGTTGCAGAGATAAGTGAGACAGCTTCTTCTAATTCTGCATCGGTAGTATTATGTCCTATGCTGAATCGGATCGACGACTCGGCTTCATCATTTGAAAGTCCGATCGCCCGCAGAACATGAGAAGGCTCTGGGATTCCAGATGTACAGGCCGCACCAGTAGAAGCCGCAAGATGCGGTTGAAGTGAACTAAGAATTTCGTGGGCAGCAAAACCTACAAAACGCATATTGGCGTTGCCTGGATGACGGGAAGAACTTTCAGGACCATTCAGGATGATCGGCCACGGTAGGTCTAACAGCTTTCGAACAAAGTTATCTCTTCGGTTGCGCATGGCTATGCGTTTTTCTGAGGCTTCAGAAGTATCAATTAGCGATGCGGCTGAGCCCATTCCCACACAGAGCGCGACCGGCAACGTCCCTGAGCGTAGGTTGCGCTGTTGACCTCCTCCATAGATAAGCGGTTCAATGCTATCATGCAAGTCACGACAGATGAATAAGGCGCCAATTCCTTGAGGGCCATACATTTTGTGTCCTGACAAACTAAGAAAATCAACCAATTCTGCTGCCATTCGCAAGTCTATCGCACCTGGAGCTTGAGCTGCGTCACAATGAAAGAGAGTGCCTGTTTGTCTAATTATTTGTGAGAGTTTTGCAAGGTCCTGAACTGTGCCGATCTCATTATTTACGGCCATCGCTGAAACTAATAACACATCATCTGACAAGGTTTCGCCTAGTGCCGTTATGTCTACAAAACCGGCGGGATCAACTGGTAAAAGTTCAATTACATAGCCAAGTTGTTCATGTAATGCGCGAGATGCAGCAAGCACGCATTTGTGCTCAATAGAGCTCAAAAGAATGCGTCGACGTTTTCCACTAGAAGCGCGCCGGCCTAGTCCAAGAAGAGCTAGGTTATTTGCTTCTGTTGCGCCGGATGTAAAAATAATCTCATCGGAATCCGCACCTATCAGCCCCGCCACATGGTATGCAGCATCTTCGACGGCTCTCACCGCCTTCCATCCGAGGCTGTGATCGACTGAATGCGGATTTCCAAATGATTCGGTCAAATATGGTGACATGGCGGAAAAAACTCTTTTATCTAGAGGGGTTGTCGCCTGATGATCAAGATAAATAGTGTTGCCGATTTTCATCGCTGCTCCAATCGCTCAAAAAGTTATATCTGGAGGGTACCTCCAGGCTTCTCTTGACTTTACTACATCTTTATATTAAAGTCGACCTGGAAGAAACCTCCAGGCTGTGAGGCAATGGCACGAGGACCGCTGTATCAAGACAATTACCGTCCACAGTTTTCGGGGCACGAAACATTTCCGCTCCGTTACGGATGGCTTAAAAAAGCTTATGACGCCGTAGCGTCCACTAAAGAAGAAGTGGATAATAAATCTGTCTTCCTTGATGACGATGCCATCGCCAGATTCGGCGTCGGCAAGAACATGGTAGCCTCAATGCGCCATTGGGCCTACGCTGCGGATATTTTGAGTGAAACACAGGGATCGTCGATTATACGAACTACAGAGTTCGGCCATTTGCTGTTTGGCCCAGGCGGTTTTGATCCTTATATGGAGCATCCGACGACTCTTTGGCTTGTGCATTGGAAGCTCGCAGCTCGGCCATTTAAGACTTCATGGTTTTGGGTGTTCAATCACTATCCGGCCATGACATTCGAGCGCGAGCATCTAGTCAATGGTATTTCGCGGCTCGCGAAAGAACGCGAATGGTCACGAGTCGCAGCGGCGACGATAAAAAATGATGTGGCCTGCTTTGTGCGCACCTATGTTGCTCAGTCTCCATCGGGTGGCGGCAGTAACGATGACGCGCTTGAATCACCGCTTACGGAACTTGGCTTGATTAAGGCCACAGGAAAGCGCGATGGCTTTCGTTTCGTTCGCGGGGCAAAATCGACGCTAGGTGACGGTGTTTTTTTATATGCCTTGCTTAGTTTTTGGTCGGGCCACTCTAATTCCGCAACTCTTTCCTTTGAAGCCATCGCTCATGAACCAGGGAGCCCCGGTCGGGTCTTCCTTTTTGATGAAAATGACATCGCTGATCGTCTTGCCTGTCTAGAAGATATCACGGATGGAAATATCCGCTGGTCAGAAACGGCAGGGCTCAAACAAGTCGTGCGTGAACCAGATGTCAATTTTGAGGCGGCGCTTGAATACATCAAAATGGACTATGCAGGCGCTATTAGGAAGGAGCTAGACTGATGGCACTAGCTGACCGCATACGTATTGCGCGACGCTTTCTTCGCTCTATTCGGATTGATACCGATGTCGGTGACAGAACGGCACTTGAAGGATTTGTGTGTCCGCCGTCCTCTGCAGAAGCGCTATTTTCAATGGCGCGTCATGTTTCAGAAACTAAGCAGGGTGCGTTTACCTGGACGGGGCCTTACGGTTGCGGCAAATCTAGCCTTGTGATAGTGCTGAGTGCTTTTCTAAATTGCGACAAAGCTGCGCGAAACAAAGCTGCAGAAGTGCTTGGGCCAGATCTTGCTAATCATCTATCTGGCTCCATGACGTCGAAAGCAAGAGGTTGGCGGGTCGTCCCCGTTGTGGGGCGGCGTGACGATCCTGTGCAGGTGATCGGTGAAGCTCTCAGCGCATCTAAAGTAGTTCAACGCAAGCCGCGTAGCGGATGGACTGAAAGCAAAATCATTACCGCCGTCACCGAAGCCGCAGCGGATTCAAAGACATATGGCGGTCTCATTATTTTCATTGATGAAATGGGCAAATTTTTAGAAGCAGCGGCACGGCACAACTCCGACATATATGTGCTTCAACAGCTTGCTGAAGCCGCTTCACGAAGCAACGGACGCCTTATCATTGTGGGTATCCTGCATCAATCTTTTGAAGAGTATGCAAATCGTCTTTCTCGTGAGATACGCGATGAATGGGCTAAAATTCAAGGTCGTTTCATCGACCTGGCGATTAATGCTTCCAGTGATGAACAGATCGAATTGGTTTCTCGCACCATTGAATGCGACTATAGACCAAGCATAGCTAGTTCTACGGCGACCAGTATTGCTACATTTGTACGCAGAAATCGTCCATCTGAGACCAAACGTCTAGCCCTGTTGCTCGAGTCCTGTTGGCCGCTTCATCCAGTTGTAGCCTGTTTGCTAGGACCGATGGCACGCCGACGTTTTGGGCAGAACCAGCGAAGCATTTTCGGTTTTTTAAACTCAGCGGAGCCGTTCGGTTTTTATGATTTCCTAAGATCCGTCGATGGAAATGAATTTTATGGCCCTGACAGGCTTTGGGATTACTTACGCGCGAATCTTGAGCCATCAATTCTGGCATCGCCTGACGGACACCGTTGGGCTGTGGCAACCGAAGCGATAGAACGGTGCGAAGCAATTGGTGGGGACTCTATTCACATAAGGCTTTTAAAGACGATTGCGGTTATCGACCTTTTCAAGGAAAGGTCCGGCATAGTAGCTAGTCTAGATGTTCTGAAGGAATGCTTTCACGACATTTCTGTCAGCACCCTAAAAGCTGCTTTGGCTCAGCTTGACCGTTGGTCGTTCACCATATTCAAAAAATTTCTTGATGCATACGCTATCTTCGCGGGGAGCGATTTCGACATAGAGCAGGCAGTTCAATCCGAAATGGAACATATCGACAACATAGACTTTATGGCACTAAAGAATTTAGCCGGTCTTCAGCCAGTTCTGGCGAAACGCCACTACCATGACACTGGTACGCTCAGATGGTTCGATATTAACTTTAGCTCTGTTCGAGATATAGACGAGATTGTAATGGGCTACCGGCCATACCCTGGTACGATGGGCCAGTTTTTGCTTACTATCCCGACTGACGGCGAGAGTGAAGAATGCGTGGCGAAACTATGCCGCGTAGCTGCTCGCCAAGCTGAAACCATGAATATTATTGGTTTTTCCAAGCATTCTTGGGCTATACTGACTCTTGCGCGGGAGCTTATGGCGCTGGAAAGTGTTCGCATCGACAATCCGAAATTAACTGGAGATGCCGTCGCACGGATGGAAGTTGCCGCACGGCTTGTTAGCCTTCAAGGGCAGCTTGAGGCAGAACTGCGTAAAGCTTTTGACGATGCCACGTGGTTTCAAAAGTATCACCAGCAAAAATCGTATCGACACGCGGAACTAAGCATCCTGGCATCTGACATAGCGGACTCCCAATTCAATCAATCCCCGAAAATTCATAATGAAATCCTTAATCGACATAAACCATCTAGCAACGCCATAGCGGCACAGAACAATCTGCTGCATCGGATGGTTCTTAATGAAGGCCAAGCTAGTCTTGGGATTGATGGATTTCCTGCTGAAGGCGGCCTGTTGGCTTCTGTTCTTGAGAGGCCAGGATTATACAGCAACGGACCTGACGGATGGCGGTTTATGGCTCCTGGCGATGATGATCCGTGCAGGATCCGCCCCATGTGGGAGGCGGCTACCGAATATGTCAAAACTAACGCCCATAGCATAATACCAATCTCGGCGATTTATGACCTCTGGAGGAGGCCGCCTTTTGGTGTTAAAGACGGACTGATGCCAGTACTCGTAGTTGCGTTCATTCTATCACATAAAGACAAGCTTGCAATTTATCGTGAAGGTATATTTCGATCCCGTTTTGATGATGTTGATGTCGATGTTCTCACAAAAAATCCAGCCGATGTCCAGATACGCTGGATGAATCTCTCCGAAATTTCTCGTCGATTGCTATCCGAAATGGCGACCCTCGTCCGCACGATCGACCAATCAAATGGGTTGGTTCATCTCGAACCAATAGATGTAGCGCGGGGTCTGATGGCTATCTATGATAATCTGCCGCACTGGACCAAACGGACGATGCAACTTTCAAAAAATGCTATATGGGTTCGCAATATCTTCAAACGAGCACATGATCCAAACCAATTCCTATTTGATGATATCCCTGCCGCAATTGGAAAAGGGAAGCCTATCGAAAACGAAGATGATTTGTGCCTTGCAGTTAATTCTATCCGCGAAGGTCTTGATGAGCTTGTGGATGCCTATCCTTCTATGCTACGCCGGCTGAGAGAACTCATGTTGGCTGAACTTCAAGTTCCTAACCTTTCGTCACAGTCACTAACAGAACTGCGAGATCGCGCGACGAATATCCGACAGCTTTCTGGTGATTTTCATCTTGACGCCTTAGCCGGGAGGATTTCTCTATTTGACGACAATTTAGAGAGTTTCGAGGGAATAGCGAGTCTTGTAACAAACAAACCGCCGCGCAATTGGGCTGACCCGGATGTCGATCGCGCAGCGATTAACATCGCGGAGATGGCACATAAATTTTTACGGTCAGAAACCTATGCCCGTGTGCAAGGTCGACCTGCAAAACGACAGGCGATGGCAGTAATGATCGGTATTAACGGAAAACCGACGCCTATTCTCGAAGAATTTGATGTTACCGAAGCGGATCGCGTTGTCATTGACAAACTAATTGAACGAGTCGCTGGAGTTCTTGACGGAACTCATACCGAACAACGATTGCTTGTCCTTGCTGCACTCGCTGAATTCGCCGCCGGATATATGCAAAACGGCTATAAAACGGAACAAAACATTCAGCATGAGGCTGTGTCTAATGGCTAACCTAGAGAAGCATGTTCTTGGTCTCTCTGGTGGCCGCGATAGCGCCGCCCTTGCTGTTTATATGCGGCAACATCACTCTGACCTTGACATTGAGTATTTCTTTACAGACACAGGCAAAGAACTTCCTGAAGTATATGAGTATCTTGGTCGGCTAGAAGGTTTTCTTGGCAAGCAGATCTTGCGCCTTAATCCTGATCGTGATTTTGATTTCTGGTTAAAGCAGTACAATAATTTTTTGCCTTCCCCGCAATCTCGATGGTGTACACGTCAGCTTAAGCTGCGGCCTTTCGAGCGATGGCTGCGCCCGTTGCTAGATGAAGGAGCGACGATTTATAGCTATGTGGCCATTAGAAGCGATGAAGATTATCGAGAAGGTTATTCATCAAAGAATGACAGGCTTATTGTCAGACTACCGTTCAAGAATGCTTTAATAGACAAAGCTGGCGTATTGGAAATTCTTGAAAGTGCTGGATTAGGGCTACCATCATACTACTCCTGGAGAACGCGAAGTGGCTGTACCTTTTGTTTTTTTCAACAAAAAATTGAATGGGTGAGACTAAAAGAACACCACCCAGAGGCTTTCATCGAAGCCAAGTCATATGAGAAAACTGCCCTCGACTATGGTTCCTTGTTTACCTGGAGCCAAGGCGAGTCACTAGAAGAGTTAGAGCGCCCAGAACGAATTGCCCAAATTGGGCGTGATCATGAACAGCGCCTCGCCCGTATCCGTGCAAAGGTTCAGCCTAACCCGTTGCGCATAGAGTATGAACCTCTGGATATTGATGTTCTGTATGGACAGACGAAGGCCTGCCTCGCCTGCCATAAGTGATGAGAATAGTAATGCTTATGAAAAAAAGCACAGATTTACATTTGAACGCTAAAAGAGAGTATAGCCTACAGGAAGCCCTTTCTTCGGCTCAACCACTTTACATATTACCAAAGGATCCTGTTCTTGCCGAAGTTCTTATACCTGCTCTTCGGGCCACTAATCGGCTTGACGTAATGATGGGATATTTCGCAAGTTCATCCTTTGCGGATATAGCTCCTGGACTTGCAGTGTTTTTGCGGTCTAGTCAAGCACCGATGCGGCTAATCGTAAGCCCATTCCTAACTCCTAACGATTTCGAGACGCTCACCAAAGATGAGTCATTACTTTTTGAATTGGCACGAAAATTATTTATTGACGATATCCCCAACGAAGATCATTTCGTTCGCCACACAATGGAATGCTTAGCCTGGCTCATAACGCAGGAGCGACTGATTTTGAAAGTGGCCATCATTCGCGATGGTCTTTTTCATCCAAAAGTCTGGTTATTTGAAGATGATTTAAACCGTGCGGCTCTCCATGGCTCCACCAACTTGACAAAGACTGGGCTTTCCCGGAATCGCGAACAATTAACCCTCTCAAGGGCCTGGAAAGGAGAGGAAGCGATTTTTCACGTCGAACGTTTGCAGCGTGAGTTCGACGAACTTTGGA
>Ga0268262_10005392_pt1 | contig 12701 bp, 8 predicted proteins | sample TergutNc150P3_FD_190354 | JGI IMG/M metagenome (GOLD analysis project Ga0268262, IMG submission 190354) | Nasutitermes corniger P3 segment gut microbial community from laboratory colony in Florida, USA - Nc150 P3 (SPAdes) (version 2) | ecosystem: Host-associated > Arthropoda: Insects > Digestive... | reverse complement strand
CTTTACCAAGCCAAACCGTCAAGAAATACAATAGGGCCGTGCGGCCCGCGTCGGACCCAACTAATTCCAACCAATACTTTATTGACTGGTATACGGAATCAGCCTGTATTACTCAATATAGTTTTAGCGCGGCTGTTACCGGAAATATAACCCTATACGCCGGGTGGAGCGCGAGTACACCCTACACAGTAACTTTTGACAAAAACGGTGGGGACACCGACGCAAGCCCGACAAGCAGGAATGCCGCTTCCGGCGGCACCGTGGCTTTGCCCACGCCGCCCACCCGGACGGGCTATGTTTTTGTTGAATGGAATACTGTGCAAGGCGGCGGCACCGGTACTGCTTTTACCGCGTCCACCCCCGTTACAGCGGACATCATAGTGTACGCGAAGTGGACCCCTGCCTACACCGTAACTTTTAACAAGAACAATTCCGATGCAGGCAGTACCGAGGCAAGCCCGGCAAGCATAAGTGTCGCTTCCGGCGGCACCGTGACTTTACCTACTGCCCCGACGCGGACAGGCTATACTTTTGCCAGTTGGAATACTGTGTCAGGTGGCAGTGGTACTGCTTTTACCGCATCTACCCCCGTTATAGCGGACATCACAGTGTATGCCCAGTGGACGAAAAACCTTACCCTTACCGTTCCGACTCAACCAGTTTCGGTTTCACCCATTGGTTCACAGTTTACCGTTACGGTTGACGGGTTCAATAATAACGGTGACGCCGCCAGTGTAGGGCTTACCATGGGTACAAGTATCGGTCCTTTGTTCGATAAATACAGCGCCGCTGATGGTATTGTGTCCACCACGTCAGGGATCAAAAAGACCTTTACTGTGCTCATTGACACCGCCACTTCACTGACTGGTAACAGTACCACCATAACCATCACTGCTCCCGCTGGTTATGCCTATAACGATGGCCCTAAAACAGTAAACTTCGCTGTTAAAGACGGGGCATCAGCGGCCAACGCCATTCCGGTATACAAGAGCAACATCAAAACATTTGATACCTATGCCAGCACAACAGGTTTAGCTAAGTTCTACAAGCTGGAGGAAGACATTGTAGCCGCCGATTTACCCGCCAACTGGACGGCGATTGGAACAAGTGCTTCGCCGTTTAGCGGAACATTTGACGGGCAGGATCATACCATAACCGGATTAAGCATTGCCGCTGGCGCCGCTGATTATCAGGGATTGTTTGGGTATATCAAGGGAGCATACATAAAAAATGTCGGTCTTGTAAGCGCCAAAATTGTTACTACCGGGCAGTACGTTGGAGGCATTGCGGGTTATAACGACGGCGGTGTAGTGGAGAAATGTTATGTTACAACGGGCGCTGCTAATTCCATTACCGGCGGAGATAGTACCGGCGGTGTGGTGGGGAGCAATAGTTATTTCACGAACTCTGATTATTACCCCCAACATGGTAGAGAGTCAAACTGTTATTTTATAGGCACTGTTGCCGGTACTACCCGTGTTGGAGGCATTGTAGGGTACAACTATTACGGCGAAGTCAAAAAATGTTACTCAACGGGTAGTGTTTCCGGCACACAATATGTAGGCGGTGTGGCGGGGCACAATAATGGTGAGGTATTATCGGGGGGGCTTGCTATTCCCAATCCTCCTCCACATAGTTCTGTGGAAAACTGTTATTCTACAGCCAATGTTACCGGTACTGGAGACTATGTTGGAGGTATAGTTGGGGGTATGAACGGTTACGTGAGCTATTGTTATGCCACTGGCAATGTTAGCGGTACTGACATGGTTGGCGGAGTGGCAGGCAACAACGCTAGCGGGAGGATAACATACTGTGTCGCGTTAAACGGGAGTCTCACGGCTGGTTCAAATTATGGGCGTGTTGTGGGGCTTAGTACAACTATTGTGGGTTGTGAAAGTGCTGTTCTTACCAAAAACTACGGAAATAGCGGTATGACTGGAGGTTCTTGGAATAATGTTGGGCCAACCGATTTGGATGGCGATAATGTGTCTTCCGGCGCGGGTGGATATGGCGACCAAAGCTGGTGGACAACAACCGCGCAATGGACTTTTGGAACAGATTGGGAATGGGGCACTAACCTGCCGAAACTGGCAGGTGTCGGCGGGCAGTAGCGGCGTAGTAACGCAAAGGCGGCTAGCCTTCTTCGATCAGCCACAGGGTTCGCGCTCAGGCGCGGGCGCTGTGGCCAGACGAAGGTGGGTGGGCTTGGGGCTTCTGGCGGGCAGCCTACTTGCTTTCCAGTTTTTCCGCGTCGGCAATATCCATGCTTCTGCCGCTTGCCCTTTTGTTTTTAATCAAATCCTCTCTTGAAATGACGGAAATTTTGGTTTCCCCATAATTGATAATTGTTTTTCTGGAATAGCAATCGTCAATATCGATACCATCTGCTTTGTTTATAATATCAATTTGTATGGGGGAGCTTCCCATCCTTATTACATTGCCTTCTTCTTTGAAATGTTCAATGTCAATGGCTGGCGCGCCAAAGGCAAGCAGAGCTTTTTGCAGTTTTTCCAAATTTTCGCTATCTATTGAAACTAAAAAATCTATGTCTTTCGTTGCCCTGGGGTTTCCATATAACCCAACAGCCCATCCGCCAATAAGCAGATATCGAACCTCATTTGAGTTTAGTGATTGTATAAACTCTCTGAAGTCGTCCGGTAGTCGCTTCTTCGCCATAAAAACATTCCCTTAAAAAAGTTATTGTCTGCAATTTCTCCTCGGCTGTCGCGTTGCGCCAATACTCGTCGTCAGCTTTATCGAGAACATCTTTCTTTGCGATTATGACCTGAGTTCTGTCCATTTTTGCAGAGAGCATTACGGTTTTTATAGTACCTCTTTTATATGGTTTTTGCAACTTTTTTGGAAATGCGGTATTGCAGGTTTTCTGTTGGCTTTATGTATTTTATACTATTATGCTGGTACTTTTTGCTTGATACTCAACTGAAAGCCCAGATTATCCAAGACTTTAACGATAGTACTGAATGAAGGGTTGCCGTCCTGTGAAAGAGAACGGTAAAGGCTTTCACGCGCAAGGTTTAAATCCTTTGCTATCTGGGCCATGCCCTTTGATCGTGCTATGTCGCCAATCACACTAAACAGAAATTCCGTGTCGTTTTCCTCAATGGCCGCCTCTAGAATACCAATCACGTCCTCTTTAGTATTGATATGCTCTGCCATATCCCACACAGTAGTTTTAACTGGTTTCATACTATACCTCCAGATTTTGTAAAAGCTCTTTCGCCTGTTCAATGTCCTTGTTTTGAGTGCGTTTATCACCGCCACAAAGCAAGATAATTATTTCCCTGCCGGTGTCCTTGTAATAGACTCTGTAGCCGGGGCCGTAGTCGATACGCATTTCAGAGATACCTTCCCCGACAGGCTTAACATCACCACCGGGATTACCTTCACTAAGCCGCTTGATCCGAGTAAGTATGCGGTATTGTGCGCGGGTATCTCGAAGACTTGCAAACCAAGTTTTGAAAGTCTCCGTTTCCCGTATCTCTTTCACGTTTATAATGTAACTTATATGTTACACTGTGTCAAGGATGTTATTTATGGAAAAAGCGTTAGTTTTTCACCACTCTTTTACGTTGATGCAATAACTATTCAGACCCATCCCCCATTTTTACTGCTTTTTTCAACTTTTTATGCTATACTACTCTTGCTGACCAAGGAGTCTATTATGAAAAGAGCAAAAATTATCGCGTTGTCTTTAACTGCAATTATAGCCATTTCCCTTTTGCTGGCCGCCTGTTTTAGCGACTGGATGGAGCAGGAAGAAATGGCGGTTTTTACCATAGACTTCGGCGGAACCAGCAGGACGGTAGGCTACCCTCCCACAGACCCCACCACCGTTTTCCCGCAGGTCAGCGATCTTAAATTCGTTGTACATCTTATCCCCACAGCCTCACCAGGCGCCAACGGAGAAGTCATCACGAAAGAAGGCGCGGGCACAATTTCAGGCACAATCGCGCCCGGTGAATATAACGTTACCATAGACATCTTTTTTGCGGCGGATGATACGTTGCTTTACGCGTCCGGCGGGGCTATTGATTCCAGCGGAGCCTCCGCGAACCCCGTTACCGTCATAGCCGGAAGCAACACAATTCCGGTAGGAGTTACCCAACAATACCTGGAGGATGGTACAGCCTCATATCCCTTCCTGGTCTACGATGAAACGACAATGCTGGCGGTAGGAAGGGCTACAGCCCCTTATGCGGCATGGGATCTGACAAAGCATTACGAGTTGATGAGGAGCATTACCATAACTGCGCCCAGCTTTCCGCCCATCGGCAGCGGGACCAGTAACTTCATAGGAAGCTTTGGCGGCAATGGTAAAACTATTTCCAACCTGAATATCTCTGGCACCGGCCATGTGGGATTATTCGCTCTTATATACGGTTCTGCCGGCATTGTAAAAGACCTCGGCCTGGCAAACGTTACTGTTACCGCTACCGGCTCGCCCGGTAACTTTGTCGGCGGAATTGCGGGGGAGTGCGATTTAGGTACTATAAAAAACTGTTACGTTACCGGTTCTGTTTCAGGCAATGAAGCCGTCGGCGGGATTGTGGGCTGTAACAACGGTGCTACGGTGAAAGACTGTTACGTTACAGGTTCTGTTACAGGCAATAAACAAGTCGGCGGAATTGTGGGAGAAAATCAGGAAAGTAAAGTGAGTTATTCTTATGCCACAGCTACTGTTGCAGGCAATGATAATGTCGGCGGAATCGCGGGCTATAGTTATTCGTCATCCAATGGAATCGATAGTACAGTAGTGAATTGTTATTACGCCGGTACTGTTACAGGTGTCGCCCCCAGTGATTGGGTTGGCGGAGTTGTGGGGAAAAACGAGTCTGAAGGTTCAGGCAGCAGTATAGTTAAGAACTGTTATTCTACCGGTACTGTTACAGGCGTTAATGAAGTTGGGGGAGTTGTGGGGTTTAGTGGCACAACAGTAATTGTTGCAAATACAAGTTTGGTGCAAAATTGTTATACAACAAGCACTGTTACAGGCGCTGGCTATGTTGGCGGAATTGTGGGGTATAACCTACAGGCTGGAACTAAGAGTGCGGTAGAAAACTGTGTCGCGTTGAATAGCGATCTTGCATGTTCAGGCGCCGGTTACCAACGTGTTGCTGGGGTTAACAATTCTGGAACTATGACAAATAATTTTGGGCGAGATAATATGAAGTTAAACAATGGCAGTTATACATGGACGCCAAACCCAGTTGGTGAAGACGGCGATAACCTAACATCGGCGCAATGGGGCAATGTGTCATTATTTTGGGAGTTCCCGACCGGCGATGCGCGATTTGATCCGGCGGTGTGGGATTTTTGTGATATTACCGCTACAAACAATAAATTACCCATACTGAAAGATATGCCCTGTGACAGGGCGCAGAACCCGGCGGTTCCATAAGAAAGCGAAAGAATACTGCCGCGAGCCGCAGTTCAGATCACTTAAACCACTGGCATTGCTTTAAAAGCCGTACAGGTTTAATGTAGAAGGCAATGGACGCTCCATTTCAGCCTCTTATTGTTAGGCAAAGAAAAGACGCTTATGTTTATGTTGAAGGAAAGCAAAACGCCGACAAATTTTTTATTGTCAAGGAAGGCAGTATACGGCTTATTCGTGAAGCGATAAATGACGGCATTGGGAGCGTGCTGGGGCCGGGGGAAATGTTTGGCCTGGTTTCCGCGATGGCCGGGCACGGCTATATTGAATCGGCGATTGCCAGGACAGATGTTACCTTGCTGGCGGTTGAACGGCACCAGTACGGCGCGCTTATCAGCAAGGTAAATACTTTCGCTGTCAACAGCGTCAAGACTTTCTCCCAGAAGCTCCGCGAATTGGATATCGCGTTATCTGAGCGCACATTGAAGACCGCCGCTTCAAGCGATCCTTCGCACATCTTTCAAATAGCCGAATATTACGAAAAATCCGGCAAACTTCCCCAGGCTCTGTACGCCTATCGCCGGTTTCTTGCCCATTGCCCAAACGCGGAAAACGCGGAGACCGCCAAGGCAAAAATCGCGAAGCTGGAGAGCGCCGTTACCGATAACACGCCGAAATATCCGCCGGACACAATGGTTCAAAAGTATCCAAAGGGCCATCTTCTTTTTGCTGAATGCGAGAATGGGGATACCATGTATATAATTCAGGCCGGGCAGGTAAAAATAACCAAAATTGTAGACAACAAGGAAGTAATTCTGGCGGTTCTTAACAAAGGCGACATTTTCGGCGAAATGGCTATAGTGGAAAACAAGCCCCGCGCCGCCACTGCCGAGGTCTGCGAAGACTGCACATTGCTGGTGGTGAACCGCAAAAACTTTGTAAACCTGATAAGGGAACAGCCCGATATGGTAGTCCGCATAGCGTCCCTGATGTCTGAGCGCATCTGGCTCCTATACCGCCAGCTTGACAACACCTTCATAGAAAATCATCTGGGGCGCATTTATGACGCTCTGCTCATCCAGCTTGAAAAGAACCGCGTTCAACTAAACAGCAGAGCTTCTTATCAGTTTAATTTTGGCTACAATGAGCTAATGGGCATGGCGGGCCTTTCCGTGATCGATAACAAGCACTTTGACCGTAAAATATCCGGCGACGGAAAAGTATCCTTCAAAGACGAAAAAGTCTTTGTAGAAGATATTTCTGCCATGCAAAAAGAAGCCGCGTTCTATCGCAGGGCGCAAAAAATAGCCGAACTCGGCAAAAGCTAAAAATTCTACATTATTTCGTTCTTCCCCTTGCAATATCTTTCGATTTATAGTAAATTCGAAAGTGAAATGAAAGTATTTCGCAAGGGAAACGCAAGGAGCCACAGCTCATGGTTGCCGAACTAACCGAAAGGGAGCGCCTTATACTGGACAGGCTTTCCACCGACGGCTCGGTCTCGGTGGGAGGCTTGGCAAAGGATTTGGGGCTTTCCGAGGTAACGATTCGGGGCGATTTTCGCGTTCTGGAAGAAAAGGGCTGGATCAACCGCAAATGGGGAGGAGCCGCCCCAGCCCTGCACAGGGATATCCTTGAAAGGCAGAAGGTCTGCCAGGAGCAAAAAAACGCGATAGCGAAGGCCGCGGCGGAGCTGGTCCGGGACGGGGACATTATCATGATAGAGGCGGGCACAACCACGGCCTTGATTGCCCGTTACCTCTCCGGAAAGCGGGACATTCATATCGTTACAAATTCAACCCTGGTGTTTTCCTACGCGCGGATGTTTCCCAATCTGCAAATAACCATGACAGGCGGCGAGTTCCGCAGAAGCACCGAGTCGATGGTCGGTCCCATAGCGCTTGAGACCCTCAATCGCCTGAACGTGCGGCTGGCCTTTGTGGGGACGGACGGCTTTACAACAGAAAGGGGCATGACCACCCATCTAATGGAGGGCGCTGAGATTGTCAGGACGATGAAAGCCCACGCCGAAACCACGGTGCTTACCGCGGATTCAAGCAAATTCGGCAGAATAGGCTTTTCTTATGTACTGCCGCTTTCGGCGATGGATATAATCCTGACCGATTGGGATTTAAGCGGCGCGGCGGAAACTGAACTGCGCGAAGCGGGAATAAGCATTAAGAAGGTGAAAAACTAATGGCGCGTACTTTAATAATGCCCCGTCAGGGGAACACGGTAGAGTCCTGTATCATCACAAACTGGAAAGTCAAAGAAGGCGATCCTGTAACGGCTGAAACCGTCGTCTGCGAGGTTGAAACCGACAAGGCCGCTTTTGAGGTTCCGGCTGGAGCGGCTGGTACTGTTTTAAAGCTCCTCTTTGCCGCGGGGGACGATGTTCCGGTTTTAAAGCCCATCGCGGTTATCGGCGCGGCGGGCGAAGACTGGCAAGCGGCAGCGGGGGCTAGTACACAGGAAAGCTCACACGAAGACACAAAGACGCAAAGGAAAGAACAGGCAGAGCCTCCTTCTTCTTCCCTCTGCGCCTCCGCGCCTTTGCGTGATAATAATTCAGAAATGTTCGTTTCGCCGCGCGCGCGGAAACTTGCCGGTTTGGAAGCTATGCTGGTACCGGGTACCGGCCCCGGCGGCAGGGTTCTTGAGAGGGATGTGATAGCGGCGCTAAAAAACAAGCCGCCCTTAACCGCCGCGGCGAAAGCGACAGGATCGGCAGCGATTCCGTCAGGCTACATAGGTTCAGGCATAGGCGGGCGTGTTACCGCGGCGGATCTGGCCGCCGTGGAAGGAGATTTGGATAGCCAATCCCCAACCTCATCCGAGGGTACGATCACCGAAACTCCCATCAAGGGCATTCGCAAAATTATCGCGGACAGAATGACAGCCTCTCTCGCGGAAAGCGCCCAGTTTACCCTCAACGCTTCCGCTCCGGCTTCCAAGCTTCAGGAATTCCGTATCGGGGTAAAATCTCAAGGCGCCCTCGCCGAGGAACTAGGTCTTTCAAGAATTACGATAAATGATCTGATACTTTTCGCCGTGGCAAGAACTCTTCCCCGTTTTCCGTATATGAACGCGCATATAATAGGGGAAACGATCAAAACCTTTGAGCGCGTTCACCTGGCTGTCGCCGTGGACACCCCAAGGGGCCTCATGGTACCCGTTATACGAAACGCCAATATGCTTTCGCTGGCGCAGATTTCCGCGGAGGCAAAATGGCTGGCAACGGCCTGTCAGAATGGCAACGCAAAGCCCGATGATCTTTCAGGTTCAACTTTCACGGTGTCCAACCTTGGGAGTTATGGAATCACGAGCTTCACCCCTGTACTCAACGCGCCGGAAGTCGCCATTCTTGGCGTTTGCGGTATTGAGCTAAAGCCGGTTTCTTCAGGCGATGCCGGCGCGGGCAGCAGCGCTGTCCGCTTTGAGCCGCAGATTGGCTTTAGCCTGACCATCAACCACCAGGCGGTAGACGGCGCTCCGGCGGCGCGATTCCTAAAGGCGCTGGGCGAGGCCGTGGCGCATATAGATTTGCTTTTGGCGGCAGGATAAGACAATGGAACAAATAGATATTTACAAAAAAACCTCTCGCAAAGGCGCGGAGGCGCAAAGTTGTTGTTAGCTATATTTTCGTTGTACTCTCAAGATCTTTATTTTAAATTTACTAATATCTTGGATAACGATTGTTTATCGAACAGGAACTTGGCGTCTTTGCGCCTTGGCGAGATAAAATTTGGGGACAATGTTAGGGGGCTTTAATGCAGTACGATACGATAATTATTGGCGGGGGACCCGCGGGTTACCTGGCCGCCGAACGGCTGGGGCATCAAAAAAAGAAAGTCCTCTTGATAGAAGAACAGTATCTTGGCGGAACCTGTCTTAACGTGGGCTGTATTCCGACCAAGACCCTGCTTAATTCCGCGAAGCTTTTCGTTCACGCGAAAGAGGCGGAGAAGTTCGGCGTAAAAGCCGAGGGACTTTCGTATGACTGGAGCGCGATCCAAAACTGGAAAGCCGAGGTGATTACGAAACTCCGGGGCGGCATCGAAAGCCAAATGAAAAGGTTCGGCGTGGAAGTGATTAACGGCAGAGGCGAGATACTCAGCGCGCCGTCAGGCGAAAAAGCGGCAAAGGTAAGGTCTGTTGCGCCTAACGGTAACGCCGAACATGAGGGGAAAACGATCCTCGTGTCGACTGGCTCTGTTCCTGTTCTGCCGCCAATACCGGGCGCGAATGACAACCCCCTGCTTGTGGATTCCACGGGGCTTCTGGCTGTCGAAAGCGTGCCCAAGCGCCTGACGGTTATCGGCGGCGGGGTTATCGGCGTGGAATTCGCCGGGCTCTTTTCCGCGCTGGGGGCGGAAGTAACGGTAATCGAAATGATGGACGAGATTGTTCCCTTCATGGACAAGGAACAAGCGCCCTTGCTTCGCAGAGCCATGAAAGGAGTGGACTTTAAGCTGGGCTGTAAGGTTGAAAAAATCGACGGCTCTGCGGTGCATTACACCGACAAAAAAGGGAAGGCCGAAATAAAAGAGGCCGACCTTGTTCTGATGGCCGTTGGGCGAAAACCTGTGACTGACACTTGGGGCGCTTCGACGGCGGGTATCGATCATAGTCCGAGGGGCGTCGTCGTTGACGACAGAATGAGAACCAACATTCCCGGCGTTTGGGCGGTGGGTGACGTTACGGGCAAAAGCCTCCTTGCCCATTCTGCCTATCGCATGGCGGAAGTCGCCGTCGCGGACATTCTAACGGGCGGTCATGCCGACGGCAAATCTAACCGCATGCGTTACAACGCTGTTCCCTGGGCGGTGTACGGTCTTACCGAGGCTGGTGGGGTCGGCATCACAGAGCAGGAGGCCGAAGCGAAAGGCATTGCCATTCTAAAGTCGGTTCTTCCCATGAGGGTTTCAGGCCGTTTCGTCGCGGAAAATACGCTGATGGGCCAAGGGGCCGTAAAGGTTATCGCGGACGCGAATGACCGCAGAATCCTGGGCGTTCACGCGGTGGGCGCGTACGCGTCGGAATTTATCTGGGGCGGCTCCGCGCTCATCGAACAGGAATTCAGAATTGAAGAAGTAAAACAACTTATTTTTCCACACCCCACGGTGAGCGAGCTCATCCGTGACGCGGTATGGGCACTGGAGTAATTATGCCTAAATCTATCCTGGTAGATCCCAACGAACTGCGAAAACCGCAAATCCTCAAGCTGAAGGATATACCGATTAATCAGTATAAAAGCGACTTCAAAAAAGAAACTGAGTTATACGGCAAGGAACGGCTTGTACGCGTCTGGCACGACATGGCGGTAATCCGCGAATTTGAATCCATGCTCAACGAGTTTAAAACCAAGGGGACGTGGAACGGGATTGAGTACAATCACAAAGGGCCGGCTCATCTTTCAATGGGACAGGAAGCGTCCGCGGTGGGGCAGAGCGTAAATCTCACTACCGACGATTTTATTTTTGGCAGTCATCGAAGCCACGGTGAAATAATCGCAAAGTGTTTTTCCGCCCTTTGGCAGTTAACGCAAAACGCCGAGGGTGAGAAGAAGCTCCAGGCCATCATGAAAAATTTTCTGGATGGCGAGACCCTCGCGACTGCCGAAAAGATACCCCACAAAAACCTCCGCGACCTTGCGGAGAACTTTGCCCTCTACGGAACCCTCGCTGAAATTTTCGCCAGAAAAGCAGGCTTTAACCGCGGCCTTGGCGGTTCAATGCACGCTTTCTTTACGCCATTCGGCTCCATGCCCAACAACGCAATCGTGGGCGGCTCAGGGGACATCGCCGTGGGCGCGGCGCTTTACAAGCGAATCAACAGCAAGCCGGGGATCGTTATTGCCAACATCGGCGACGCGTCGATGGGCTGCGGGCCGGTCTGGGAAGGGATGATGTTAGCCGCGATGGATCAGTACAACACCCTTTGGCCCGAAAGCAAGCATAAAACCTCAGGCGCTGTCAGCAAAGGAGCGCCGCCCATACTTTTCAATTTCTTCAACAATTTCTACGGGATGGGCGGGCAGACCTCAGGCGAGACCATGGGCTACGGCGTCATGGCCAGGGTCGGCGCTGGCGTCAATCCCGACAATATGCACGCCGAGCGGGTAGACGGCTACAACCCCCTTGCTGTCGCGGACGCGGTTGCGCGAAAAAAGGCCCTGCTGCTTGAAGGCAAAGGCCCGGCGTTACTCGACACGATCACCTACCGTATCTCAGGCCATTCGCCATCTGACGCTTCCAGTTACCGTACACCCGAAGAAGTTAAACTTTGGCAGGATGCCGATTCCATTGAAAGTTATGGCGCGTACCTTATCGAAAACAAGGCCGCGACAAAGAGCGAGCTTGATTCGTTACGCGAAGGCGTGAAAGCAAAGCTGCTTGAAGTTGTAAAACTCGCCACAAATGATGATGTGTCTCCAAGACTAGGCGGAGCCTTCATCGAGTCGGTGATGTTCTCCAACGGGAAGGCTGAAAAACTGGACGAGCGCGAGCCAGAGATAATTCAGAGCGTCGCCGAAAACCCCCGTGTCAAAGCTCTGGCGGGAAAGGCCCGCTACGGTTTCGACGCGGAAGGCAAGCACGTCTCAAAAAACAAGGCGTTTCAATACCGCGACGCGCTGTTCGAGGCCGTTCTACACCGCTTTACGATTGACCCCTCAATGGCGGCCTGGGGCGAGGAAAACCGCGACTGGGGCGGCGCGTTCGCGGTTTACCGAGGCCTCACCGATCTCTTGCCCTACCACCGGCTTTTTAACAGCCCCATCTCCGAGGGCGCCGTAGTGGGCGCCGGCGTGGGTTACGCGCTATCCGGCGGGCGGGCGCTGGTGGAGCTAATGTACTGCGATTTCATGGGAAGGGCGGGGGACGAAATTTTCAACCAGGCCTCAAAATGGCAGTCCATGTCCGCGGGGCTTCTCAAAATGCCGCTGGTGGTGAGGGTTTCGGTGGGCAACAAATACGGCGCCCAGCATAGCCAGGACTGGTCGGCCCTTACCGCCCACATTCCCGGCCTGAAGTCCTACTTCCCCGCCACGCCCTACGACGCCAAGGGAATGTTAAACCTGGCGCTTCGCGGCACTGATCCGGTTATCTTTTTTGAAAGCCAGCTTTTGTACGACGTGAGCGAGCAGTTTGAAAAGGGCGGGGTTCCCGAAGGCTACTACGAGGTTCCCGAAGGCGAGCCCGTTATACGCAAGCAGGGCATGGATATCACCATCGCAACTTTGGGGGCTACGCTTTACAAGGCGGTGGAGGCGGCGAAAAAACTTGAAACGCGATTCGGCCTTTCC
>Ga0268262_10005391_pt1 | contig 12702 bp, 8 predicted proteins | sample TergutNc150P3_FD_190354 | JGI IMG/M metagenome (GOLD analysis project Ga0268262, IMG submission 190354) | Nasutitermes corniger P3 segment gut microbial community from laboratory colony in Florida, USA - Nc150 P3 (SPAdes) (version 2) | ecosystem: Host-associated > Arthropoda: Insects > Digestive... | reverse complement strand
AAAATTATTCTTACCGTAATTCTTCCGCTTGCACTGCCAAGCATTTTAGCCGCAAGTTTTTTGGTGTTCATGTACTGCTTTACAAGTTTTGCCGTTGTGCTGGTGTTGGGAGGCAGTCCGCAAACCACAACTCTTTCCGTGGAAATATACCGGTACGCGAGGATATTTTTAAATTACGGCAACGCCGGATTTCTTGCGCTGATAGAAACCTTAATCGCCGTTTGCATTTTCATTACCTATGTTTTTGCCGGGAAAAAATCAATGTCGGTACAAACAAATATTGTCGAGTACGCCGAAGAAAGAAAAAAATCTACCGCCTCGCGGATTATCATGATAGCGTACTTTATCGTGATGGCTTTTATTGTTCTTGGTCCGCTTTTTTCCATACCGTTGGAATCTTTTTTGAACACATCTTCTCGTTCGGCGGCACAGGTTTTAAGCGTCAGGTGGTGGAGCGATCTCGGCGGCACTTGTTTTCCCGCTCTTTGCCGCTCTCTTATACTGGCTTTTTTTTCCGCAACAACCGCCTGTGTGCTTGCGTTCTTCGCGGCAGGCGCTGTAAAACTCCTTGAAACAAACAACAAAACTTCTTCTTTTTCCGCAAACCTTATCCGCTTTTTTGCCGCCGCTCCTATAATTTCATCGGGTATTGTTTTGGGATTGGGCTGGCTTATTCTTTACGGAAGAAATTTTTCACGTTCTCCGGTTGCGCTTATAATACTTCACGGCGTAAGCGCAATGCCGTTTGCTTTTAATTTTATTTCCGAAGGTTTCCGCTCCCTTCCGGCCAACACGCTGAACGCTGCGGCGGTCTTAGGCGCAGACCCTATTCGCGGACTTTTAACAACCGCTTTGCCTCTTTCGCTTCCGCGAGTGCGTTCCGCATGGGGCTTCGCCGCGGCGCTCAGTCTTGGAGAACTTAATGCAGTAATGATGCTCGGCATGGAAGGCTGGGAAACTTTGCCCTTGTACATTTACCGCGCCGTAGCCGCTTACCGTTACGGAACAGCTTGCGCCGCCGGAACTCTGCTGATACTTTGCTGCGCCGCCTGTTTTCTGCTCTCGGAAACAGGGAGGAAAAAATATGCTTGAAGTTAAAGCGTTAAAAAAAACTTACGGAGACTTTTCGTTATCGCTCGATCTGTCGGTTGGGGAAGGAGAGACGCTTGCGCTTGTAGGTCCCTCAGGCTGCGGAAAAACTACGGCGTTAAATCTTATTGCCGGTCTTGCAGAGCCGGAATCGGGGAGCGTGATTATAGGCGGAAAGGATATTACAAACCTGCCGGCGTGGAAACGCAATATTGCCGTAGTGTTTCAAGACTTGGCTTTGTTTCCCCACCTTGATGTCGGCGGAAATATAGCATACGGACTTTTTATAAAAGGAGTTCCGAAAAAAGAGCGGCGTCTTGTTGTTGAGCAGACGCTGGAAATTGTCCGCCTTCAAGGGTATGCGGCGCGGCGCATTGACACGCTTTCAGGCGGAGAACGCCAGCGAGTCGCCATTGCCCGCGCTCTTGCGTCAAGTCCCCGTCTGCTTTTGCTGGACGAACCTTTTTCCAGTTTGGATGCGCCCCTGCGAAAAAAACTCCGAAGCGATTTTCTTGAGATTCGCTCCCATTCAAAAGTGCCATGCATTTTTATCACTCATGACCGAGAAGAAGCTTTGATGTTAGGCGATAGAGTTGCGCTTATGAAAGACGGACACATAGTTGAAACCGCCGCAGGAAGCGAGATACTTTCCGCTCCTAAGACTGAATTTGCTAAAGAGTTTTTCGGCAAGGACTGAGACCACGAACAAAGAGAGTAGAATTTTCTTTGTATTTTAGGTTATTATATAGTATGAATTCTGTGGGAAAGATTATCGGTCTTTGTTTGCTTTTTGCTTTTATTTCACCGCTTTGGGCGGAGGACGATGACGAGGAAAACACGGTTAGCAGAGAACCTCACTTTATTACTGGCGAGTCCGTTTTAAGCGAAGAATTTGACGATGATGAATTTGATGATGAGTTGTTTTTTTCCAATGCGCCTACACTCGTCTTTGAAGTTCCCGAATTTGAGCCTCGCTCCTTTTATGATGTTTTCCCTAATTTATCAATGCGGCAAAGATCAACGGTAATGAGCAGTGTAGGATTAAGAAACGCTTTTGAAAAGAACGACACTCCGACATTTTCTCCCGCCCCTGATTCGGGAATAGATCTCTACAGTAAAGTTATGACAAAAAGACCTTCCCATCTTATTGAGGCGCTTGTGTTAGTGCCTCACGGTAAAAGAGAACTTGATCTAATAGACATTTACAACGCGTTAAGAAGAATAAAAAATATACAAGACTACAAACTTATTGTGAGGGACAGAGAGTATAAAATTTTTCAAGATACAACGCGGCTTGAAAGCGCCCAAAGAAGAAGACCCATTGCGGATCCTCCGCACACGGACACGCTGCCGCTCTCGGAAACAATGTACCTGCGCTTTGTAGACCTGTCTATGGGAGACCTGTATCTTAGAGGGGAAGTAACCGTCAGTCTGTACGGTCTGACTTATACTTTAACAAATTTCAGAGACGTCACTTATTCTATCTTTACTGTTATGAGAGCGGAAAGATATTCAACGATAATTTACCTTGAACCGGTAAAAGAAGGAATACTTATCTACAGTATGTCGGGGCTTAACATACCGAGTTTTGTCTCAAGCAGAATAAATCTTACGTTAAGCATGAACTACAGGATAACCGTATTAATGAATTGGATTACCGACGGACTCAGAAAAGAAGAAAATAATGCTAAAACTCAGCACTTTTATCAAATACTGAAGTAAAAACTCAAGTTGTCTTGACTTATTCAATATCTTGAAGATCATTCGTTTTTCATATAACATACAAACATGGAGATTCTAACACTTTTACTGCGCATGACCGGCGGACTTTGTATGTTTCTGTTCGGCATGAAAATGATGAGCGACGGACTGCAAAAAAGCGCAGGCGAGCGTATGCGCAAAACGCTGAACTTTATGACGGGCAATCGCTTTATGGGAGTGCTCACAGGTTTTGCCGTTACCGCAATTATTCAATCTTCATCGGCATTTACCGTAATCGTTATCTCTTTTGTAAACGCCGGACTTTTAACTCTTACCCAATTTATCGGAGTACTATTCGGAACAAATATCGGAACCACCGTAACAGGGTGGATAATTTCTCTTGTCGGTTTTAAACTCAGCATTGATACTTTGGCTTTACCGGCAATAGGCATTGGTTTTATCCTAAGCATAATAAAATGGAAATACAAACATATCGGCGATTTACTTATTGGATTCGGCTTCTTGTTCCTTGGGCTTTATTTCCTTTCCCACGGAATAGAAAACTCGAACAGCCTTTTTGATTTTTCCGCAATCGGGGCAATCAGGGAAAACAAAGTTACAGCGATCTTAATCGGCTTGGGCGTCGGACTTATAATGACCATAATCATTAACTCATCTTCTGCGGCGGTAACATTAATAATGACTCTTGCCTTTCAGGATGTTATAACTTATGAAATGGCGGCAGGCATGGTTTTGGGTTCCAACGTAGGCACTACCATTAACGCTGTCCTTGCCGGTATCGCCGGAAATACGGAATCAAAACGCGCTGCCCTTGCCCATGTTTTATTTAATGTGCTGGGGCTTATCTGGGCGCTTCCTTTATTGCTTCCTTTGCTTAATCTTGTTGATTTTATTTTTCCCGGAGACCCCAAGGCAGGCGGTCCGGGCAACGCAGTAATACCTGTTCATCTTGCCGGGCTTCATACTTTATTTAACGTAATAAATACTATTATCTTCCTGCCCTTTGTAAAACAATACGCAAAACTAATTTCCATAATGATTCCCGAAAAACAGGAAGGAAAAAGCGACCATTACAAATTAGCGTATATATCCGCCCGTAACACCAATACCCCCGAACTTAATATCCTTCGGGCGGAAAAAGAAATCAGCGATATGGCAGGAATTGTCTCTTTTATGTTCTCTCGCTTTTGCACGGTACTGCGAGAATTGCGCGAAAGCGAAAGCGAGAGCGAGGGCAATGACAGAGAGAATACAGCCGAGTTATGCGCTGAACTGTTAAAGAAAGAAGAGTATATAGATGAAATGCGCGAGGTGCTGAGCGGTTTCTTAATTGAATGTTCCCGCTTAAAACTCAACCCGAAAACCGAAACACGCATTAACTACCTAATGCAGGTTATAGTTGCGCTTGAATCAATGAGCGATGAATGTTACAGCATAAGCCGTTTGCTGGAAAAAAGCGTCGATAAAGATTGCGTTTTTAAAGACAAGGAAATGAACCAGCTTATTCCTTATGTCGGGTTAGTTGAGGAATTTTTAAGCTTGCTTGAAGATCAACTTGGACGCAATCCATCGTCGGAACGAAAACTGCGCGCGGCAGAACTGGAAGCTCAAATCGACAAAGACCGCAAGAAACTGCAAAAACTGGGACGCAAGCGAATTGAGGCCGGCGGCAATGTAAAAGCGGAATTGCTTTTTATCGACTTAGTCCGCAGGATAGAGCGTCTTGGCGATTACTGTTATGAGATTTCAGACGAACACTCTATCAAAAGATGGATTAACAATATTATCAGCAGATAATTACATTCCGAATTCTCTTACAAGTTCTCTCGGCTTGCTTCCGTTTGCAGGACCGACAACTCCGTTATGCTCCATCTCGTCGACAATCCTAGCGGCGCGGTTAAAGCCTATTTTTAATCTGCGTTGAATGTAGCTGGCGCTTGCCTTCCCCTGCTGATGAACTATCTCCAGCGCTTTCTCGTACAACGGGTCTCCGCCTTCCGAGAACAGGGAAGCGCCTTGGTCGTCTTCTTCGTCCTCAAAGAAAATTTCATCGTCTATGTAATCAGGCTCTCCGAATGATTTTACATATTCAACAACCGACTCCACTTCTTCCTCGGAGATAAACGCTCCCTGCATACGGATCGGGAAAGGATCGACAACTCCCGAATAAAGCATATCGCCTTTGCCTAAAAGCTTTTCAGCGCCGACCATGTCGATAATGATGCGGCTGTCGGTCTTGCTCGCAACCATGAATGCGATACGGCTTGGAATGTTCGCCTTGATAAGTCCTGTGATAACATCGATTGAAGGACGCTGAGTTGCGAGCACAAGATGAATCCCGACCGCACGGCTCATAGCGGCAAGCCTTGCCACGGTGGACTCAAGCTCTTTTCCGGTAGTTGTCATCAAGTCAGCGTACTCGTCAATTATTACGACGATATAGGGCATATACTCCTGCGCGACATTTTTTTCTTTAACGCGTTTGTTGTAACTGCGAATGTCTCGCACTCCCATCGAGTCAAGGCATGCATAACGCCTCTCCATTTCATAAATGCAGTATTGTAAAGCTTGAAACGCTTTTTTAGAATCAGTAATTACCGGCGTCAATAAATGGGGAATGTCGTTGTATAATTTCAATTCTACAATTTTAGGGTCAATAAGCATAAGTCTGCACTCCGCCGGATGAAGCTGGTACAATATCGAAAGTATAATAGAGTTTACACAGACTGATTTTCCCGAACCGGTAGCGCCGGCGATTAACAGGTGCGGCATTTGAACAAGGTCGACAGTCTGCGCCTCTCCTGTGATGTCTTTCCCCATGACAACGGGAATCTCCATTTTTTTCTCGGTGCGTTGAAGCTCATTTTCTATAATTTCTTTAAAAGAGACGATGTTACGCTTAGCGTTCGGAACCTCTATACCTACGGCGTGTTTTCCCGGAATCGGGGCGACAATACGCACGGACGAAGCGGCGAGACGCAGGGCGATATTGTCCTGCAAGCCGACAATTTTTGACAATTTAACGCCGGGAGCCGGAAGTATCTCGAACATTGTAATAACAGGGCCTTTTCTTATGCCTGTAACTTCCGCTTGAATATTAAACTCGTTAAGAGTTTCTTTTAAAGCGATAGCCGCATCTCTTGTAGCTTGATCAATTACCCAATATTCGCCGTCGGGGTATTCGTTAAGAATATCCACAGGAACCATGTATTTTTTATTGCGAAGGTTATTTAACTGTTTGCCCTTATTGCGCATTAATTCAGCGTGAGCGGCGGCGGCAATTTCCGCTTCTTCCAACGCTCGGGTTACTGCGTCAATATCATCGTTTTCTTCGGTATCATCGGTATCTTCATTATCTTCAACTTCTTCTTCTGTTTCATCTTCGCTCTCAAAATCCATTCCGACATCAACATCCTCAACTTCATCAAGCTCGTCAATTTGTTCGGTATTTGTTTCATAATTTTCCGTCTGAGACGTTGTTTGGGTTTCTCGATATTCTTCATTGGCGGCAGATGTAAAATCTTCCGTTTTTTTCTCACTTACCTCAAGCGGCGGCGGAAGCAGAATTTTTTTACGCATTATTTTTGTGTCTTTAAAGAAGAGAATATTTCTTGCCGCCTGTAAAAGCAGAATTTCAATCACAGCAGAGGTAATGATAAAAAGGCTGAAACCTGTTTTTCCCAGAGTATACAAAAACGATGACTGCTGGGAACGGACATCAAAATCGCGTATAAAAACAAAGCCGATAGAAAGAGTTAAAAAAGGGATTAAAAACCCATTTAAAAGGAATATCCTATCCGGACGCCATTTTTTGTCGGACAAAACAACAGCGGCATAAAAGAAATACGCCGGAATCAGCAGGGAAAGAATCCCGAAGGAGTGGACGAAAAACCGCCCCGGCACGGCGGGGAAAAAGTGAAGGTCAAACATTGCCGAAACAAGCGTAAACCCCATCCAAAGCCCGCAAAAACCCAAGAAAACCGCCGTTAAAACGGCAATTGTACGGAATTTAAAATATCCGTTCGTATTAAATCTTTCTTTAAATTCTGAAAAAACCTGCAAAATAGATACCTCTATTACATTTTCGGTCGAATTTTGAGGGTAGTTTACAGGAGCTTATAAGGGCGTTTAAATTAGATGTTTTTACAAAAACAAAAATTATGTCATACCGCAGCTGAAACAAGGAAATAAAAGGGCGGGTTTTGCGGCTTTTTGTGTAATTGTACGGTTGCTGAATCTGTCTAATCAACCTCAGGAAACAGATTTCTTTTTTCTTCTATTATTAATAACTTCAACGGCGATAATCATTACTATCAATATTATTCCTATAAAAAAAGGGAAAATGCCGAAGGTTAGGTACGATGCAAGCCAGCCGAATATCGGAGGCATTATCGTTGTTCCCACATAGGCGCTTCCCATTTGTATTCCCATTATCGCCTGTGAATATTCCGCGCCGAAGTTTACGGGAGTTTCGTGTAACAAGCTGGGGTATATCGGAGCGCAGCCGAGACCTATCATAAAAAGTCCGCAGAAAAGCGCGGCGTTTCCAATCGGTAAAAATATCGTTATTATTCCGCACGCGATAATTATCTGCCCCATGCGAACCATCTGTTTGTTGTTTAATTTCATAGTGATAAATCCTGAAATGAAACGTCCCGCGGTTATTCCCAAATAGTATAGGGTTATCCATCTTGCGGCAATTTCAGGAGCGATATTTTTTTCCGTTACAAGGTAGCTTGCCCCCCATAATCCTGTTATCGTTTCCAAAGAACAATAACAAAAAAACGCTATAAGAATTTGTTTCACTCCGCCGATGGAAAATAAATCTTTAAATTTTACCGAAGTTTGTTTTTCCGCTCCTTCAGCTCCCGAGCGTTTTTTATCCCATAACGGCAATGAAATAAATAAAATGAAAACGAGGCAGAATTGAATTATGCTGATAGTTCTGTACCCCAAATTCCACGAATTTTTGTTTATTAAAAACGACGACATTATTAACGGCCCGACAGAAGCGCCGACGCCCCAAAAACAGTGAAGCCAGCTCATGTGCCTTGCTTTGTAATGCAGTGCCACATAATTATTTAACGCTGCGTCTACGGAACCGGCTCCTAATCCCAGCGGAACGGCAAAAAGGCATAAAAAGTAAAATGATTTTGAGAACGAAAAACCTGCAAGCGCCACGGCGGTCATCAATACGCTTACGGCGGTAACAATTCCCGTTTCGAAACGTTTTATAATTCTTGCGCTGAATACGCTTGATATTACCGTTCCGCTTGCGATAATCATGGAAATTATTCCGGCGTAATGCAGAGGAACGTTCAATAAATTGTACATTGACGGCCACGCAGAGCCTAATAATGAATCGGGCAGTCCCAGACTGATAAACGAAAGATAAATAATTATTAATAATAAAATTGTTAACATACCGGCCTTTTTTATTTTTTTGCATATTTGCTATACAAATGTATAGTTTTTTCCTAAAATTATTTTTTATTTTACAACTTTTTTCAATTTTCGGTCAAGCGCTGTGCAGTTTCGACGCATATATAGTATCCAAGATTTTTTCTTGTGAAAAAAATCTTGGCCGGCGGTAAACTGCTGCCGGATCTTACAGAGGAGGATGTAAATGAACAACCTCAATTCTATTTTGATCGAAGGCAATCTGGTGCGAGACCCTCTGCTTCGATCCACCCCCAAAGGGACGCAAGTATGCACTATGAGCCTTGCGTCGAATCGTTATTACAGGCAGGACTCGGGTTTCGAGAAGGAAGTTTCCTTTTTCGACATCGAAAGCTGGGCGAAGCTTGCGGAAGCGTGCTATTCAAAAGGCAAAAAGGGACGCGGGGTGCGCGTTGTCGGCCGTTTGAAGCAGAACCGCTGGAGCGACCCGGAGGGCAAATCGCACTCAAGGGTTACTATCGTTGCAGAGCATGTGGAGTTTCGTCCTGAATTTAAAAAGGATGCTAAACATGCCGCGCCGGAGAATTCCTATGATGAGGAAGAGGAAGAGTATGAGGGAGAAGAGAACGGCGAACCGGTTTTTGCAATGGAAGGAAAGGAGGCTGAAGCTGTTGCATTTTAACGGTATTTAAAATCCGGCTAAGACCGGATGGGGCAGGGGAGGGCGTTAAAGAAACGCCCAATCCCGCCTCTTTATTTATAATTACTCTCTTGATTGATTAGTAAATTTAGTTTTATAATGACTAAAGAGAGGGCAATATGTTTCGTAAAAATATTTTGAAATACACAACAGCGTTGTTTATGACGCTGATTCTGTTTTTTTTAACGGCTTGCGCGACTTCTATCAGATTAGCGGTGGAACGTCCGCCGAATTTAAACACCGCCGGTATAAAGCGTATTTCCATTATGCCGTTTGAGGCTAATGCCGGTAACAGCAGAGATATGGCGCAGTATGCGACTGCTTCAGCAACCAGAAAAATACAGGAACTAAATTATTTTACCCTTGTAGATTCTTCGGATATTGAACGTTTTAAAAGAAGCAATCAAAATCTTGAGAATTATATAGACGCCCAATTTATCGGAAAGATAACGAAGCTCGATACGGCAAACGAAACCAAACATGGATCTTATAAAAATAAAGACGGCAACACTGTATACTATACCGATTACATTACAAAAGTGGAAGTTGAGCTTAACTATTCTTTGGTGCTTGCAAGGGACAGCAGAGTTATCGGGCCGGTTTACAAAAAAAACAGCAAAAGCTCCACAAGCAGAGAAAATTATCCTTCATCGCAGGATCTTTTAAGGAATCTTATTGATGAACAGTTAAGATACATAGGTAATGATATTGCCCCGCATACTGTAATAGAAACAAGAACTTTTGCGGAAGAAAAAACAAATGATAAAGTTTTAAAAACTGAAATGAAAAACGCCGTTACGCAGGTAAAGGCCGGAAATTACAAGTCGGCTCTGTCGGCTTATCTTGATATTTACAATAGATATAAGAGCGTTGCCGCGGCGGAAAATGCGGCTATTCTTTATGAATCGTTCGGCGATGTGCAAACAGCAGCCGGTTTTATGCAAAATGTTTTTAACGAGACGGGAAATCCGGCGGCGAGGAACGTGCTTGCCCGCTTAAATAAAATTTTACAGGATCAGGCGATACTTGCAAATGATTACAGCGACAACAGGGACGCAACAAAAAAAGCCGCCGATTTGGCAATCGCCGAGATTCAAAAAGTTCTTCCCAAAGACGCGCGTGTGTGGATTTACAACGACTCAGGCAAAAACCCCATGGCGGCGGCGGTTGTTGACAATATTACTTCGGAATTTATCCGCAAGGGGATAAAAGTTGTTGACAGGCAAAACGCCGCATTAGTTGAAGCGGAAGAAAAATTTAATATGTCAGGCAATGTAAGCGACAATGATTTTCTAAGTATCGGCAACGCCGTAGGCGCAAATACAATTGTTGTCATCGGCATAATGGGAGCGGGCTCAAACCGCCGTTTACAGGTACGTGTGCTGGATATACAAAAAAGAGTACCGCTCATGCAAAGCGACACCAGCGAGAAGTGGCAGATATAAAAATTTTTCTTAAATCTTGTTTGCGTAAAAGCCGTCTTTCCAGTTGAAGCGGCTTGATTGGGGTAGGGGAGCGTTTTCGCTGATTGAGCGCATTAAATCACGGTAGTCTGATTTTTTTAATATTTGCCCCGATAAGTCAATGATGAAACGTCCGAAACCGGCTTCTTTTAAGAAAGGAATTTTATCGGTAATTGAAAAATATTTTTTAGGATAAACATGAGAACCCTCAGGGCTTGTTTCAAGTAAAAATTCCTCGTCCATGTTATCCGCGAATGAGTCAAATTTAAGGAATTCGCTTAGGTTCGCTCTTGTGGTGAAAAGAGGCGGCCACGCAAAGACAGTAACAAAATATTTTGAGTTTAACGGGTTGCTGCTCCGCCGCTTTTTTCCGTGATGTTCTTCTTTTTTTCTGCTTTCCATTCCCAATGTGCGTTCTAAATTCTGCCTGTTATTTTCCAACGGCGAAACAAAGGCGTCCACTCCAAGGGATGAAACAAACGAAAGCGCCCACGAGTTAAACGTATAAAGCCAAGGACCTGCTATCAATTTTAAGTTATCATAATCTCTGAACATGGAAAAATGTCCCGGATTGTTCAATACATATTGATTATAACCCCTTTCCGTTAGCTGTTCTATTTCCGCCGCCATTTTTCCGTTTTCATATCCTGCAATGTTCTGAGGAAACCACGGGTTTAGGGTTAAAATAATGTCAGCAGGCTTAAACGGCAGGGGCGGTTTAGTGTCGTCTAACAAATACCTTGCGTTTTTTCGGCTTAGATTCAGCATTACCCTCTGCGGACGGGAAGATTGCAAGATGAAAAAATCTTCGGGACGAGAGACGGCTATGTACAATCCTTCGGGAAAAGTTTCGGCGTTCTTTGAGTGCTTGCCGATATTTTCCCGTTTGCGTACTTGTATCTGAGGGAAGGGCGCTTTTTCTCTGCCCGGCCCCTTGCTCGCCGACACCTTGCCGAGTATCGGCGCATAACGCTTTCGCATTTCTTTAATTTGTATCAAATATACATTGTCGCCTAAGTCTCCTTCCGGTGCGGAAATCCAGTAACCGGACTTGTCGTCCTCTTGTACAAATGTCAATTTTTGAGAGACCCTGCCGGAATCGTCGCTGTGGTGTATGCGCACAGAATCCCGGACAGAAACGGAAATCCCTCTCGGCGGACAGATAAGGGCGCGTCTTTCATCGTCAGCGCCTTTTACTTTTAAGATTTTTCCAAGACTGATGCCTGTGCCGCCGTCCTGCGAAGGGTCAAGCCAGTCAACGCCTTCGCCGCTTTCGTTGTTTTGCGCGGCTGTCCAACCGCCGAAAAAATACTGAGTCTTCGGACGCGCAAAATCGTTATGTAAAATCTCTTTCCCTCGTTCAATGCTAAGTTTGATTTCATCTTCATCGCCGTTGGCAACAGCGTCCGCTACAAGACGGTAAGCGGAAACTACCGTTCCCACATAAGCTGCGCTCTTCATACGCCCCTCAATTTTTAACGCGCTGATTCCGGCGGCGGCTAACTGCGGCACGTTTTCCAGTAACTGTAAATCGTTGGGGCTGAAATAGTATCCGGCTTCGCCGTCGGTTCTATGGTATAATCTGCGGCACGCCTGAGTGCACATTCCCCTGTTCGCTGATTTTCCTCCGAGGAAACTTGAAAAAAGACATATCCCTGAAACGCTGATGCATAACGCTCCGTGTACAAAAACTTCAAGCTCAAGGTTTGTTTCGCTTTTTATGTTTTTCAATTCTTCAAGCGAAAGTTCCCTCGCCAAGACCACACGGGAAACGCCGTGACGTGAAAGCGCATTTGCCCCTCTTGCCGACGCAATGTTCATTTGAGTGGAAGCGTGAAGACGTAAAGACGGAAACTCCTTCCTTGCCATTGCGATAACTCCGTAATCTTGAACAATGAGCGCATCAGGTTCTTGTCCGGCGAGGTATTTTAAAAATTGGTACATCCTGTCGGCTTCGCGCTGTTCAAAGACAGTATTTACCGTAACATAAACTTTTTTTCCCATTTTACGCAAAGAATGCAGGGCGCTTTCAAATTGCGCATAAGTAAAATTAGCGCTTCTTAAACGAGCGTTAAAATCTTTTAGACCTAAATAAACGGCGTCCGCACCCTCTCCGATAGCGGCGTCGAGAGCTTCAGGTGAACCGGCAGGGGCAAGTAATTCCATGTTATGCGTTTTGCGGTATTTGCGGAATAGACGCGAAACCTTTTGCTAAATCCTCGTCGGTTGGGATTTGGTCGGTCATTGTTTTGTTTCTGTATGACATATACGCCGTCATATCAAAATATCCTGTTCCGCTTAAACCGAACAGAATAACTTTTTTCTCTC
>Ga0268262_10005390_pt1 | contig 12707 bp, 10 predicted proteins | sample TergutNc150P3_FD_190354 | JGI IMG/M metagenome (GOLD analysis project Ga0268262, IMG submission 190354) | Nasutitermes corniger P3 segment gut microbial community from laboratory colony in Florida, USA - Nc150 P3 (SPAdes) (version 2) | ecosystem: Host-associated > Arthropoda: Insects >... | reverse complement strand
TTGTTTTTTGGCGGTATAGCCTGACATGGCGTTGGTACCGATCATGTCATAGTCAATAACCCTGGCAATGGCCTTGCGGACAGCTTTGTCATTAAGACCAGGTTTTGTTGTATTGAAAATAATGGAGGGAATCTGTCCAGGCAAATAGTATGGCGGCTGAGGAAGATAGGTTTCAATCGGAAGGCCGGCTTCCCACATTTTCCATACCTGGTCGATAAACTGCTGCGACACATCTACTTCGCCCTTGCGGAAGGCATCATCGCCTGTATTATTGCCCGTGTAATTGTTATGGGCTATGTACTTGGGCGCGGGGAGTTTCCCGTAACGCGCTGCAATTTTTCCCCAATAATTATCGTTCCTGATAAGAATGTTCTTCTGACTATCGGCGTAAAAATGGACATAAGGCCCGGTTCCAAAGCAATCCCATCCCTCGAAATTGGCTAGATCGCTGGCGCCCCTGCCGAGCTCGCCGTTGGCGATTTTCTTTTCCCAATAAGCTTTAGAAGTGATGGATGTCTCGCTAATGGTAGCTTCCAACTGCAGCTTGTTGAAATTAGGCGGCGCTTTCCCCTGGAGTACTACCGTATAGGCATCCTTGGCTGTAACGCTGTCCAGATAATTCCACATCCCTGAAAGGCCACAGGAATATTTCTTACCCAATTCGAAAGTGTACACTACATCTTCCGCAGTAAGAGGAGTTCCATCGGCAAATTTTACGTTCTTGTTAAGCACGACAGTCAGGGTTTGGCCGCTCCAGGAATAGGAATCGCCAATCTGGGGATAGAGTTTCCCATCCAAAAGGTTGTAGGTAAACAGGGTTTCATACTGCAACTGTCGATGACCATTGCCAGCCCAAGTGTTGTTGACATTCCCATAGGGATTGTTGCCAGCTGGGGTGCCCCACTGAAGCCCGTTGAAATAGAGGGTCTCGTTTCTGGGCAGGTTATAGGCCGTAACCGTCTGTCCGCTGGCCTGGCTACCTCCTGTGGCAAACAGAGTGCCTGCGCCAATCAACAGTACCATTACTAAAATGGTAATGTTTTTGAGTTTTCTCATAATTTCCTCCTCGAGAAATTTAGATTAAGATGTTCAATTATCACCTGCCCTGCCAGAGTTGTCAAATAAAATGTTGAGCGGATTAATCATCTTAAGATTCGATAGGCTCAATAGCGCTTTATGTTGTTTTTCTGCCCAGGTGTTCCTCCGTTATTCACAGTTATGTACCAATCTGCCGCTGTATGTGTATTTTCCACGGTCTCGTCCCTGCAAATAGTCCGTGTTATAGTTGTCGAAGAACTACTAACCGCATTTGCCGGACTACAGATGGTTTCCTCCGGAGATTTCCAGGCGCCCTTACTAAACAAAAAATCGGCAGTGTCAGCGAGATATTTAGTACCCCACACGGGATCAGGTTTTTCGGCTATCATCACCGCATCCAGGACTTTATCATCTTGATCCAGCACATACACCGCAGCTGTTTTAAGCAGTAAATCGGTTTTACCAGGTATCCAGAAATCACGAGCCGTAGGGCATGAATCAACACCGCCCGATTCGTTCAGGTTTTCGCCGTATTCATCTATGCTCAATGTTCCCAAGGTACGCAAATGAAGAAGCACATAATCCCCGGCTTTCACTTTCACCGGTGCAAATTCAAAAATCGGAGAATTACTGTTATTCCCGGCAGTAAACACACGCAACGCACCCAAATTACCATCGGAAAGCATTTTTAATTCAATAAACTCCACTTTTTGAATGTCGTTTGAATTTGAATATTCAGTGCGCAATTCGTTAATTTGCATTTTCGGAACATGGTCGTTTCTGAGGTTGAAAGTAACCTGATTTTCGACAGTATTTCCATACTCATCTTCTACCAGGAAATCGGCCTCAACAAGCATCCCGGGTTTGTGATCCTTCGTAAGATTTATTTTAATCACGCTGCCTTCTTCAATAACTGTATATTCCATCTCAGGAATAAAATTCAGGTATACCAACATAACCGGTTGAGTAAATTCTAAAGCGATTTCCGTCTCTGACTCTGCTTTACAGGAAAGAAAATCCGGGGTTGGTGGAATTTCCTCGGAATCATCCCCCGTTTCATCTTCATCTCCACCTTCATTGGGATTTTCATCTTCCTCTTCTTTCTCCTTTTCCTTCTCCTTTTCTTTCTCTTCTTCTTTTTCCTTCTCTTTTTCCTCCTCCTTCTCTTTTTCCTTTTCTTTTTCATCTTCCTTTTTCTTTTCTTCATCCTCCTTTTCTGACTTCTCTTTTGTTCCCTTTTCATCCTGCGATGTATTCCCTGTGGTCAAAAAATTTTCCATATCAATGTCCACCATTGAACAGGAACCAAACAGGCAGAGGAAGACAAGCAGACCCGTTAAGCAATAACGTAAAAATTTCATTTATAAACCTCCGCTATGCTACTGCACGGAGATGCAGGACGCTTCGATTTTTAAAAAAATAATTAAAAAATTTTTGAATTTTGTATTGACATAACCTAAATAGTGTACTAGTGTGGTGGTACACATAAGGAGGTAGTGCTATGCCTTTATGGGATCAATGGAGACTGGCGTTTGATGACAGGATGCCGATTTACCGTCAAATCATTCTCCAATTCAGCCAGGCGTTTGTCCGTGGAAATATCCAAGCCGGGGAACGTATCCCGTCCATCCGCGAGCTGTCAGCCTTGTTGAAAGTCAATACAAACACAATACAGCGCGTTTATCAGGAAATGGAAAGAGATGAAATGATAAACAGCAAACGGGGTACAGGTTATTTCTTCACGGAGGACAAAAAAATGATCGAAAAAACACGCCATAATCTTGCTCAGGAGTCGTTGAACCGCTTTGTCGGGGAAATGCGTGCGCTTGGCTGCGCGGACACGGAAATCCTGAACGAACTTGAAGAATTTATGAAAGGAGGCAAAAAAAATGCAGACAATTCTCGAAATCTCGGGGCTTAAAAAACAGTTTTTCAAATGCGAGGCTTTACGCGGCGTGGATATGTCCATACCGGCAGGCCAGATAATTGGACTACTGGGGCCCAACGCGTCAGGTAAAACCACCCTGCTAAAAATCGCGGCGGGATTGCTTCAGCCCTCGGATGGGCAGATTAATTACTACGAAAACACCGCGCCCGGGCCGGATGCCAGGAAAACTATAGGTTTCTGTCCTGACGCAATGGTGTTTCCACGCTGGATGAAAGTACGCGACGCGTTTACTTTTTATGAGGAGATGTACGATGACTATTCGCAGTCCCGCGCGGACGAACTTATGCGTATTCTTGAACTTCAAACCATTCAGGACACGCCTATCCGTAATCTGTCCAAAGGAATGAGGGAACGTCTTGCTATGGGTTTGACTTTTTCGCGCGAAACGAAACTGTACCTGCTGGACGAGCCGCTGGACGGAATAGACCCTGTCGGAAAAACGCGCGTTATAGACGCAATAATCGCAATGAAGCCGGAAGGAGCGTCTACGCTTGTATCAACACATCTGGTCAAAGACATAGAACGTATTTTTGACAGCGTATTTTTTCTTTCAAAGGGAAAGATCGTGTTTCATGGCGCTTGCGATGTCCTTCGTGAAGAACGCAATCAAACCGTAGAGCAGGCTTATTTGGAGGTATTTATCAATGAAGGCTCAATTTAAATACGCATTTAAAACAGGACTTTACGTTCGCTGCGCGGCGTTTGCCGTTATCTTCGTAATAGACGCGGTGTTTATCGCGCTTGGATCGCTTGGCTTACTGCCGTTTGCCGCCAAGGTTACCGCCGTGTCTTTGAGTGGAGTGGCCATTTCCGTCATGCTGGTATTTGACATAATAGGTGATATTGCAATAATACGCCGTATGTTCACTGCACCGGAAGCGTATCTTTACGCATTGACGCCTGCGCCGCGCCGGGAAATTCTTCTTGCAAGCGTCGTCGTCACGGCATTATTGGATATCGTAACAATGGCTGTTGTTATCGGGGCGGAAGTATGGCTGTCTCTTATCCTTGCAGGTGAAGAAGTCTCGCAGACTGTATGGAATGTAATCAGCGTGAATAGTTCGGATTTTATGTACGGGCTTTGGCTTGTACCCTTAGTGGCAGCAGGCTACCTGCTTATAATGATGGTTATCCTGTTTTGCCAAACAGCTAAAAAGTCTATATTGTTCAAGATTCCCGCTTCCGGGCTATTGGCTTTTCTTCTTGCCTGCGCCTGCTTTTATGTCGTCAGCCTGCTTCAACTCGTATTGCTTCCGTTAAGTACTGTTGAGCGTTACGGTTTATTGATAATTCTGCACCTTGGAAAAAACGCTCTGCCGTTTTATGCCCTGCTTACACTGCTCGAAGCGGCCGCCTTGTTTGTGATAACCTCAAAACTAATGGAAAGGAAGATAAATCTATGAAAAAACCAATTTTAATTGTTCTGTGTACTTTACTCGTTCTGTTTTTTTCTGGCTGTGTAGTCGTCAATTATACAGACGCAAGCGCGGTATCAGGAAAAGGTACCCAGGAAAAATATACCATCAATGTCGGCGAATACAACGGTATTAAAGTAGAAGGCCTTTGCGAAATCCAGTATTACGCGGCGCCTTCAAATACCGTTACTCTGGAAATCCAGCCCAACCTTCGTGAGTATTTTGTAGTGGAAGTCCAAAATGGTGTACTGATTGCCCGCACCACGAAAAAGATTAGCTACAACTCAGGCAAATCCCCAGTTTTAACGGTTTCCACACCCACATTAAACAGTCTGATTATAACGGGGGCGTGCACTTTTAAGACGATTGACAAAATTAATACCGACACTTTCAACCTTAATATTAGCGGCGCGGGTGAGGGTAAAGCCGAACTTGATGTGAACAGGCTTATAGCAAGCATGTCAGGCGCGGGCAGTTTTGAGCTTTCCGGCAAGGCGGACAACGCCGAAATTAAGTTTGGCGGGGCAGTCGAATTAAAAGCGTTCTCGCTTCAGATAAGCGAAGCATCAGTAATTTTTTCAGGCGCAGGCGCGCTGGATATTAGCTGTTCTGAAAAATTATCCATTGACGCAAGCGGAGCAGGTTCGGTGAAATATAAAGGTTCTCCCATCCTTAGCCTGAACACACGCGGAGTTGTCAGCGTCAAAAAAGTAAATTAAGGAAGGGTCTTATGCTAGACCGGCAGGATGCGACACGGGAGGTTAAGGAAAATATCCTCCCGTTCTGGCAGGGCATGGCTGATAAAGAGAACGGCGGTTTTTACGGTGAGACTGATTTTTATGGCAGCCCGAATAAAACCGCCGCCAAAGGCTGCATATTAAATTCGCGGATACTGTGGACTTTTTCCGCCGCATACCGCATTTTTGGGGACGATGCCTACAAAGCTTGCGCCCAGCGCGCACGGGACTATTTATCGTCAGCTTTTCTTGATACAACGCACGGCGGATTGTACTGGCTTGTAGACCATACCGGAAAAGCGCTGAACACCAGAAAGCAGTTTTATAACATCGCTTTCGGTATTTACGCGCTAAGCGAACATTACCGAGCCGCTGGTGATCAAACTTCACTGGAATTGGCTAAGGCGCTTTTCGATTCAATGGAACACTACGGGCTTGATCCTGGTTCCGGCGGTTATATTGAGGCGTGTAACCGCGAATGGCACGGCATTGACGATTTCCGTCTCAGCGAGAAAGACCTCAACTGCCCGAAATCTATGAACACCAACCTGCATGTTCTGGAAGCCTATACGAATCTTGTCCGCATCAGTAACGATGAGCGCGTGCGTAAAGCGCTTGAAACGCTGTTACGCGTAACGCTGGATAAAATTGTCAACCGCGCTTGGCATTTTGAATTGTTCTTTGACATGGATTGGCGTTCACTTACAAAAGACATTTCTTACGGCCATGACATTGAAGGAAGCTGGCTGATGTATGAGGCGGCGCTGGCTTCAGGCGATGAAAGTCTCATTTCAAAAGCAAAACAAACCGCACTGGCGATTTCGGAAGTTATCTATACTGCCGCCATTGACCGTAACAACGGCGGGTTGTTCAGCGGCTGTAACTCAGCGGGGCATATTCACGCCAAAAAGGAATGGTGGCCCCAGGCAGAGGCGGTCGTTGGTTTCTACAACGCATTCGAGTTATCCGGCGACAAGAAGTACCTTGAAGCGGCTGACGGTATCTGGAGTTACATTCAAAAACATTTCGTGGATCGCGCTCACGGCGAATGGCACAACGAACTAAGCCTTGAAAACACACCGGATACAAGCATGCCCAAGGCCGGTTTTTGGAAATGCCCGTACCATAACGCAAGAGCCTGTTTTGAGGTGGTGAGACGAATTGGGGAGTGAAAGTAAGACGAGATAGGATTCAATGACTTTTTTCTGCGCTTGCAATTAGCGTATCTATATCTTCCGCGATGGCAAGACCGCCCATGGTGTGTAAAGCTCCGTAGCAGTTTACAATGTAATCAATGATATTGTGTTCTTTAAAAAGCGTAATGGCTTCTTTTCCGGTTATGCCCTTTGCGGTCTTGTATTCTTCAATACAATAAGCGATAAATTCGGCATTGTCGCTCATGCTATGCTTCCTCCGGAAAGATAATGGTTCCCGTCTCAATTTCTTCGTTCAATAAATTTGCCAGAGTCAACTGACTTAAGTGCCATAATTTAGTGGACTCTGTTTCCAGTTTACTGTACAGGAACGATGAATACAGCAGTTCAAAAGCTTCCCTCTCGCTTACATTCCGGCTTTTCATTATTTCCCTGATTACAAGAGGAACTAACATTTCCAGCGTTGCCTTGAATTGGTGATCAGGCATTCACGGCCTCCTCAAAACCAGAAAATTTCAAAAACGCAAGGGCTTGCTCTGTTGCAAAAGTCATTTGATCAAACAATTGACGAACCTTTAACCTGGCAATTGTTTCTGCTGATGATAACACACCGTTTTCATAAGCAATCAATGTTCGATATATGGTATCATTCGCCACAGGCCCATAGATTACATCATATTTTTTACCGTCATAGGTACTACGCCTGTTAGCCATAACAAAATCAAGCCACGCTTCATCCGCTGTTTTAAAATGCAATATATCAAGCTCCTGTTTCATTTTTTCGTAGTCTATTTCATAAATACTGATAAATTTTCCTTTGGGAGTATTACCTTCTTTCACTGAGCGAGTATAAACTTTAAAGGCGAAATTGACAGCCTGCTCTTTGCTGGTGGTTGTGTAGAAACCGGCTCCAAAATCGAGGGTTCTGGTTGTGACTTGAAGCTTGGGGGTTTTAATGATCTGGTCACTGCCGTGGTATAGGGTCATGGAAATTAATTATATATCTCCTTTTTCATTTAGCAGTATTCTTTGGTGTTTTTATTTTCAAAACTTTTGCAACTTCTATAAGAGGAGTAGAATTAGGATTTTTTTCTAACCTTGCTTTTAACCCCTCAATAAATCCTGCTTTCTCGTCTCCAGCTACAGAAATTATCTTTGGTAATATATTTCTATACTTAACAATTACATTTAAACAATCATTATCATCTAGTAATGAAACAGGTAAAATAGTTCTTAAAACTTCCTGTTTTGCTTCAAGTTTCGAATATGAAAAAAGCCATTCACCCCAGAAAAGAAATTCCTTACAATTTAATTCTCCTTTTTGACATAATAAATCTCTTACGCTATTAAATGTATTAATAAAATTGACTCCTTTTCTTGACATTTGATTTATTATTTCTGTATAATGTATTTGATCTATAGAACTTACATCACTCTTTGTAAGTTCTAATAATATTTCATGCATCGCTTCACTAGCAAAAGCATTATATTTATAATCTAATGTTCTTGTAACAAGAATTTCATAACTATCTTTTTTAATTATACTTTGCTTCCATTCATCTTTTGTATAATTATCCAGATATTTTCTTAATCGCTCAATGCAATATCTTGCAAATTCAGTACCTGATTTCAAGCTCTCCTCTATAAAAAACAATGAAAAGGTTTCATTGAGTTTATATTTTCCATCTTTTTCTTCAATATTTGGAAGCCATTCGGATAAATTATTTATCAATAATTGTGGATCTATATTTCCTTTATCACATATCATATCAAAATTTTGTAAGACTGATACAATATTAGCTTTTTCTCCACTTTTATTTTTTAAAATATATTTAATAATATTTATATATAATGGATATATATTCATTAAACTTAAATTTATTAAGAGACTACCAAAAGATATATAATTTTGTATTACAGTTGCAGTATTTATAACAAATTCTTTTTCTTCTTCATTGTTTTTCAAATATTTAATAAAAATATTATTAAAATTTTCATCTTTAAATTGCGGAACAGAAAGCCTCATAGCAATTAAATCATATATAAATTCAGGATTCGATTTAACATAATTATTATATATGTCGTATATTACAGAAGGTTGTAACTTAGATGCATTAATTGCCTCATCAATATCTTTTAATCTTTCAATAATTATTGGTACATTTGAATGATTAGATAAATTTTTTACAAAAAAATCATTTAATTGTTTTTTATATCCCTTTAACTCGTCTTTTTCCTGTAAATATTTTGTATAACCAAGGTCATTTAATTCTGTGATATCTTTTGCCATAAGAAGAGAATCTATTTCATTTGCTGGGCAAACAAGATTTACCTCTTTATATCTTTCTTTTGCATATTCTACAAGTTTTAAATATTCTTCAGGAGATATTTTCTTAGAAGGTAAAAGTATATCATCAATATTAAAATATCTTTTTCTCAATTCTTCTCTAAAAATATTTTCTATGTTAAAATACCCAATACTTGTAAATTTTTTTTCATCTACAGAATAATGTTGTAATAATTCAGATAAGTATATCTTAATATGATTTTCCGATAAATTATGAATAAGAGCCAATTGATATGGTAATACTTTACTATAATCTATTGGTAAAACATTAAGTTCTTTCATAGTTAATCTGAAAATGTCATTCCATACTTGGGTATTTAAAATAGGGTCGGTTTCCATTTTCTTAGAAACACGATCTAAACAAACGATAGCCTTATCAATATTTTCCAGTTCAGGTAACAAAGGATTTAATAAAGTATAAAATATTTTTGAATTACTAATAATCTCAATATCTATTGAAGAACCATTATTAAGTGCCCTTTTTAATGAATGTTTATAAACTACATCCAATGCTCTTTCTGGTTCTACTTGGAAAGCCAAAGCTGCAAGATATTTGTTTGTCTCTTCATTATCCTTATAAAGTAACTCTAGCTTATCTAAAAAATCCAATTCCATTATCTTTTCTGTGGGATTTTTAAGTATTTCGTCTTTATGCATGATAAACAAAGCAATATATTCATCGGGAATTGTATCTTTAAATAATTGCTTGATGGTTACAAATTCATTGATAAACGCAATAATATTTCGAGGAGTAATATTCAAAGAACACATATCAAATATCTGAAATACACGACTATATTGTCCATTATCAACAATACTACCTATTGCGTTTTCCCATTTAGTCTTAAAGAAAGAGTTATAATCTGATAAAATTGGTAAAGAAACTCGATATATAACATCAAAAGTTTTATTGATGTACTCATCTGATTTAAGAATATTTTTTATTTGTTCTCTCCCAAATGGGACTATAACAAAAATATTATTATAAGTACTATCGGCAAAAAGATTATGTAACGTTCCCCAAAATTCATAAATATTCTCTTCTTGCATTCTGTCTATATCATCAAAAACAATTATCATTTTTTTATTATTAATTATATCAGATATTATCCTCATATAATTTTGAAAATCAGAAAACGCCGGGTTTATTTCCTTTGTAAATGTTACCGAAGTATCTTCAATTTCTTTTGTTTCTGAGATTTGATAAATCGCCAATATCTCTAATATGGATTGCTTGCACGTTTCTATAAAATTCTTTTTTCTTGTAATTTTGTTCTTTATTATCATTATTATCATTAAAAAAATAAGTGGAATAAGTGCTATACAGACCATGTATACAATGTATTTACACATGGATATATCATTTTTTTCATAAGCTTTACCAAAACTTGCGTTTAAAATCGGAAGTAATACTATTTCAATAATTAGTATAATCATACCCCAACTGAATCGTGGAATTCTATTAATTGTTGTCTCTGTTATAGTACCTAGTAATATTCTAAGATTTTTTGATAATTCATCTTTTTGACTTTTTGATATTCCAGTTTTTTGCGCCTTTATTTTTTCGTATAACTCTGCTGGTATAACTCGTCTATGCAAATCATTTTGATGAAGCCATGTATTATACGAAAAAAAAACAAATTCTTGTTTCAATCCAGATTCCTCTATTTTTTTTTGAATGATTTTTAGTATATTGCTTTTTCCTGAACCCCATTTCCCTTCAATTCCAATTAACTTTGATTTACCTATTTTTATTTGTTCAAGAATAGTATTAGCAATAAGTTCATGTGATTTTCCTTCAAATAAATCTTCGCCGGGAAGTTCTTTTGATAAAACAGAAATATAATTATTCACTTTTCTCCCTCCACCATCTTAATCTCATCTTCTGTCAAATTGTACAACTCATACACTACCGTATCAATCGCTTTATCCACACCTTCAATTTGTCTAGAAATCATCGTTTTTAGTTGCTGGTTCTTCTCGTTGGCTTCTTTTTGTTTTAGTTCCAGTATTCTATCCACAAGTGATACAAGATTGTCGTGCTTGGTTTTATCGGTTTTCATTGATAAATCAAGAGAGGGAATTGGTAATTTACCTACGCCGTTTGGAAAATACTCAAAACTACCGCCTCCTGTCTGTTTGCCTATTGATCTATACCTGTATGTTAATAATTTTGAATTGAGCAATGCTAGTATATATTTTAGTGACAATTTTTTATTTGTATCAAAAACTACTGTCATGTTCGAAAAGCCCAAACAATCAAAACCGTCATCGTAGCAAAAAGCATTCCTAAATGAACGCCGCGAACAATAAAGTTTTGGCAAATGATAATACTCTTTATGCATTGGGCGTGAATAGCGCCACCATATTCTACCTTCATTTTTTACAGTCGCTCTTTCTTTTAATATTTTTTTGTTTGCATTTAAATGATTTTGTATTGATACAGGCAAATCCTTGAAGTTTTCGAGATCCTCAAAATAAAGAACATACTCCCCTTCATTACTTACAAAATATCGATCAATATCCTTTCCAGTTATACGCTTCTTTATAAATTTTTTTGGAAATTGCTTGGGATATTTATCAAACAAAAATACATCATCAGCCGCAGTTTCCATTCCCTTACCGACAAGATAAATATCTTGTAACAAAGGATGAGTTCCATCAATTTTTTTGTTAATTTTAACAGTGCTGAAGTCAGCTAATGCAAAAACAACGTCCTTTTCAAATTTAACTTTGAAATATTGCGCTTTGTTATTTATGTTTTGCTGTAATTCTTTAATACTGTAAGTTTTTTCTTTTAGAGTCGTTGCTTGTATACCTGAATGTTCATTTTGAAATATAAAAATGCCCGTGGTAATACTTGCACCTTCAAAAACCTGAAATTGTTCAAAATTAACAATTTTTGCAAGCCGTCCGTCATCAATAATTTTATTACGTAATTTTTGCGCCTTGTCGGAAAACATGAACGCATTAGATAAAATAAAACCGATATTCCCTTTTGATAATCGCATTGCTTTGGCAAGAAAATAAAACAGAATATCACTTTTATCCTGCCAGATATCAGCATACTTTCTTTGGATATACTCTGCTATTTCTGATTTTGCGCCTAATGTTTGTATGTTATAATACGGCGGATTCCCTATTACTACATCAAAACCACCGTTTTTAATAATTTCTTCGAATCCGTTTTTTCCGTCCCAATCAAAGCAATTAACCTTGATCCGGTCATCATTGGTCAAGTCAAAATTTGGCTGAATGTAGAAATCTGTTCCGATAAGGCTGTTGCCGCATTTAATATTATTTTCGAGCGACAAGAGTAATGTCATATCAGAATATTTAAAAAGTTCTCCGGTTGATTCTCCGGTTTCATTTTCAAGTAGTTTCAAATACAATGACAACTTGGTTACCTCAACTGCCTGCCCGTCAATATCTACACCAAAAATATTATTAGCAAGAATCCTTTGTTTTTCTCCTATTGTGAGTTTGTAGGAGTGAAAAGCCGCTTCGTAAATTTTTCCGTTTTTCAGAGCAGATTTTACATTTTTTTCATGCGCGTAATAATCAAGATGGTAGTCCAATAAATACTGATATGCTCCTACCAAAAATGAACCTGAACCACAAGCAGGATCAACAATTCTTATACCTGAAATTTCTTGCGGCGTTTTGTGTATGATTTTTTCGCCAACAGTATTTTGCACGATGTAATCAACGATATATTGCGGGGTATAATATACACCACCTGCTTTCTTAACTTCAGGTTTTTCTTCAATTATGGCAGTATGGGTATCACTTTTAACAGTACGAAAACGGATCATCTTACCGAGAAAACGCTCATAAATGCTGCCCAGAATCTCAACTGGTAGTACCGAAAATTCGTAGGGACATTCTGGGTAATATAAGTTAACGATGATATTGGATAACACCTTGTTTTCGATGTTAACCTTGTCGATCCAATCAACTCCGGCAAAGAGACCAGAATTATATTTTTTGTTTGCTCTGGTAAAGAGATGGATAAGTTTTTCGTAAATATTCTGACTTTTTGTAACAGAAAGCAACAGGTTTTCGTCT
>Ga0268262_10005389_pt1 | contig 12707 bp, 11 predicted proteins | sample TergutNc150P3_FD_190354 | JGI IMG/M metagenome (GOLD analysis project Ga0268262, IMG submission 190354) | Nasutitermes corniger P3 segment gut microbial community from laboratory colony in Florida, USA - Nc150 P3 (SPAdes) (version 2) | ecosystem: Host-associated > Arthropoda: Insects >... | reverse complement strand
GTTTCAAACAGCGATTTGCTGGAAAGCAGGGTTACCAATTTCAAAAGAATGGAAGAGAGGCGCATAACTTTTGGCATCAGTGTTAGCAACGAAACCGCAAAAGAAAATTTGCAGGAAATAGTAGCCATAGTAAAAGGCATTATAGAAAACCAAATCAATGCTCGTTTTGACCGAGGGCATTTGAAAGGTTTTTCCGCAAGCTCGGTGGAATATGAGTTTGTGTTTTGGGTAACCAAACCGGAATATATAACTTATATGGATGTTCAAGAAAAAATAAATTTAGCCATACTTGATGAATTTGCTAAAAGAAATATAAGCATGGCACATCCGGCACAGAGGGTGTTGCTGGGGAAGTAGCAACCTTGAGCCGCAGGGTTTTCGGAATTTTCTATTTTATTCGCATTATGGTTTCCATATTTAAACCTTATCCCTCAGGGTGGTCGCAGTGACGTTGCAGTTAGCAATGTCGTTATTTACTCATACAAATGAATATATAATTTTACAAAACAAAGACAGAATTTTTCAGAATTTTTTGGTGGAGGCTGGTTTATGAGAAGTGAGCTTGCTAAAAGCGCGTTGGCTGCTTTATCGGTTGTCTTAATTTTTTTCTTGTCCTGCACGGATTATTCGGATTTGGAAAAATTTCCAAGCAAGGAAAAAATGCCGCAAGGATATTCCAGTTCTTCCGGTGAGGAGTCTTTGTCTTCAGGTTTGGAGATAACGGTTTCTTCGTCTTCTGCTGAGAGCAGTAGTTCTGAGGAGGAAAGTTCAAGTTCTTTTATTGAGGGGAGTTCTTCGTCAAGTTTGGAAATGGAAGTTTCTTCGTCTTCTTTTTCGTCTTCTTCTGTGCAGAGTAGTAGCTCGGCGGAGGTTGTTAGCTCGTCTTCTTCGTCTTCTTCCGTGCAAAGCAGTAGTTCGGCGGAAGTTGTTAGTTCCAGTTCCGTTTCTACATCGTGCAATTCGTGGGGGGAATGGGTAGTGACAAGCCTTGCTACCTGCAATGTGGCAGGTTTGAAAATGAGAATTTGCGAAAGCGGTATGTCAAAAATAGAAAAGGAAGAAATATCTAAATTTGAATGGGGAGAATGGGAAATAATGATCCCTGCAACTCCGACTACACTCGCAACAGGGAAAAGGACTTGCCCCAATGGCGATATAGATATAAAAAACGACCTAAAGATATGCGGTACAGATATAAATAATGTATTCGCCCCCGAAGAACAGTTCTGCCAAAGCGGCACTAATGCTGTAAAAGACTTCTGTGGTTCGGCGACCTACACCGCAACGCAGTTCTGCTACAATAGCAGCAAGGTAGGTAATTTCTGCGGCATAAATCCACAGAAATATTACAACCCTGATTTATATGAATGCAAGACTGGATCCAACGGAATATACCTGAAAAATGGAATTACAGATAGCAGGGATAACAACAAGCGTTACGATGCGGTATTGATAGGCACACAAACTTGGATGGCGGAAAATATGAATTACGATGTTCCTGACAATGATACCGATGTATGCTACATGAATCTATCTAACAACTGTACGATTTACGGAAAGTTGTATAAATGGTTAACAGCTATGGATGTGTGCCCACCAGACTGGCATTTGCCTAGCAATGCCGAGTGGGATATATTGACTGCAACGATTGGCGATTCTTTAACCGGAGGCAAGCACATTCTTATGGCTGCTAACGGCTGGAATGATAACAAAAATGGAGCGGATATTTACGGCTTTGCAGCTCTACCGGGCGGCTTCTTCAACGATTATGAGAACCGTTTCGGCAATGGTGGCACCAACGGTGTCTGGTGGACATCTAGCGAGTACAACAACAACGAAGCCTACTACAGGCTCATACACCGCAACGACGCAGGTGTCCCATACGGAAATACCCATAAAGTGCGCTCGTTCAGTGTTCGTTGCTTGAAGGACAATTAATATGTTCAAAAATCTAAAACACACATTGTTCACAGCATTGCTCCTCCTAACAACAATAAACGCCGCCACCATAGCCGTTTTGGAAATAACCATCGCCAATGACGAAGTGGATTTATCCATAGACGAAACCAAATTCCTCACAGACGAGCTGAGGCGGCAGGCAATGCGGGCTTTGCCAAAAGATTATTCAGTATTGACAAGGGAAAAAATAATCTCCCTAGTCCCCAAAACGGCCGAAAATCTCAATTCCGTCATAGACATAGGCATAGTCATAAAAAGCGATTATGTAACGCACAGCTTCATAGGCAAACTAGGCGGCCTATACACGCTCACGGTGGAACTCTACGAAACATCGAGCGGCAATCTGCTTGGTGATTTTGTAAAAGAATCCACAGACATAAAAGGACTTCTGGATGCGATACGCGAAAACGCTCCAAACCTATTCACAAAAGTGTTGCCAAAAGAAGAACCTCCCGCTATAGCAATACCAGAAACGGTAAAAGACACTCAATCAGTAGCAACAGTAACAATACCAACAAATATACCACCCGAACCAGAAAAAAACAAAAACTCATTATGGATTGCCATAGGCTTGGATGTCCTCGGAGCAACCGCGCTCGGTCTTGGCATTTACAACAATGCAAAATTAAACGATTATTACAACGAATGCAAAAATATTCTGAAAAATGTGCCAGATTCATATCAATACCCAGAGCAATACGAAGAAACAGACCGCTCTTATGCAGCCAAATTCAAAAAAATGCAAAACGCAGGAACAGCAAGAAACATCTTTTACATAACAGGCGGAGCCTTGCTACTCAGCGGAATAGTGGTACATATTTGGTTTTAGAATTTAAATCAGCAATCGGGAATAAGTATGCCCGAAGACTTGGTAGAGCATTCATAAATGTGTATTCTTATGTTTTTTTCGGGAAAATCCTCTAATCTGGAGAATCGGGGTTCAGACAAATTTTCTACATTCCCCCCATGGATTTAATCGTTGACTGCTCCCGCAAAGGCGTTAATTTAGGGCTTTACTCAAAGGATGCTAGCTACGAACTCTGCGAACCGAATGCAAAAGGCGATGAGTTAAAATCTTTGCTAGACAAATTGCTTGCGGAAAACAATTTTGAAATTGAACAGATAAAACGTGTTTTGGTAACGCTTGGTCCCGGCAGCTTTACGGGCATTCGGGCTGGCATTGCTTTTTGCGAGGGTTTGTGTTTTAGCGGCAAAAGAACCTTGCACGGAATTTCCACCTTAAAAGCACTAGCTATGTCGCATGGCAAAGAGATAATTTTACACGCAAGGGCAAATTTTTATTACGTTGGAAATGCGGAAAACGAAACCATAAAGCAATTTGAAAACAAACCCGAAACCCACGAATACCTACCCATAACCCCATTTGCAAAGCTAATAGACCGTATTCCCCCCTCTCGCATTCAAAAAGCGAATTATTTGGCAAATCCATATCCATCCTAAAAATTTGCTACATTACATCTATGTCCTATTCCTGGTGGAACACAATCCCGCAACATCTAGACCCAACGGCTATTACTATTTTGAATTTTCCGGTTAGATGGTACGGGTTGATGTATTTGCTGGCTTTCTTTTTTGGCTACCATTTAATTTGGCATTTCACAAATAAATACAAAATCCAACCGATGAAAAAGGAGCAACTGGAAAGCGTTATGACTTGGCTAATAGCAGGTGTTTTGCTCGGTGCTAGGTTTGGCTATGTGTTTTTCTATAATTTTGGTTATTATATAAGCCACATTTCCGAAATTATATTGCCATTCAGTTTTAGCGGTGGTTTTCATTTCACTGGAATTTCTGGAATGAGCTATCACGGTGGGCTTATAGGTTCTTTTTTGGCGACTTCGTATGCAATAAAAAAGCAAAAATTGGATTACTGGAAAAGCGTTAATACCATTTTCTTGGTTGTGCCTTTGGTCTATACTTTTGGGCGGCTGGGGAATTTTTTAAACGGCGAGCTTTATGGCAGGGTTACCGAATCCGCAATTGGAATGATCTTTCCTCTTGCGCCTGAACGTCCGCCAGTTTTAAGGCACCCTAGCCAAATTTACGAGATGTGTTTTGAAGGCTTTGTTCTGTTTGGCATTCTCTATGCCTTGTGGAAAATTTATCCAAAGCTGAGAAACCACGTTATGGCTCTTTATTTGATAGGGTATGGCACAGCGAGGTTTTTTATAGAATTCTTTAGGGAACCAGATGCGCATATCGGCTTGAATTTCTTGGATATGAGCCGTGGGCAAATGCTGTGTTCTGCAATGATTTTGAGCGGTGTTGCTCTATGGGTGTGGAGGAGACGTGTTCAATGAAATTTTGAATTTTAAGTTGTTTGGCATAATAGATGTCCGCTTTTCGGATTTTGTGGATATATTTTTCATATCGTGCGCAGTATATTGTTTTTTCTTGCTTTTCAAAGGAACCCGTGCCGTCCAAATGTTTTTTGGCGTGGTTTTGATTACGGCAGCTTGGTTTCTTTCCCAGCTTTTTGATTTGCGTGGGCTAACTTGGTTGATAGGCAGTTTGAGTGCCTTGGGCGTGGTGGCTATAGTTATAGTGTTTCAGCCCGAAATTAGAGGTATGCTGACGAGAATAGGGCAGATAGCTAATGTATTCAGGCTCAGAAATGTATTTTTCAAACACAGCGGACTGGAAGATATAACCGCAAAAATAGTGGATTCCGTTTTGGAATTGCAAAGAAAAGGTTACGGGGCATTGATTGTGTTGGAAAAGAGGGTGGGTTTGAAATCTTATGTTGATTCGGGCGAAGTGATAAATGGCGATTTTTCTAAAAAACTTTTATGCACAATTTTTTATCCTGGAACCGCTCTGCACGATGGTGCGGTGATAGTTTTGGGGAATAAAATTATAGCGGCAGGTTGTGTGCTACCAATGCCAACCGGATCTGCCGCCGCCGAGCAATCCGGTGGAATGCGGCACAGGGCGGCAAAAGCCCTAGCTCTGGAAACAGATGCTTTTGTGATAGTTGTGTCTGAGGAAACGGGCTACATATCAATAGCTTATCGCGATAGCTTCCGCACAAGGCAGAGCAAAAGAGAATTGGAAGAAGAGATAAAACGCCATTGGAAAGAACTTTATGAAGACTGAAAAAGAAAAGGCAGAAGACGAAAAGAAAAAAGACCGCCGCCGTTTTATTGCTTTGCTCATAATATTACTTTTGCTATTGCTATTGTTTTTGCTATTTCAATGGAAAATAAGGGAGAGAAACGATAGGTTATTAGCGGAGCAAAAACAGCAGCAGTTGTTGATGGCAATAGAAAAAGCACAGAGAATTGCAGATTCAATAATCAGGGCAGATTCCATTAGGAGAGCGGATTCAATAGCGGGGTTGGCTAGCGGGGAGTTGGGAGTGGCTAGTGGTGATTCTAGCTTGATTAAGAAGCAACCGCGTAAAATTGTTCAAGATGGAAAAGTAGAGGAAATTCCTCAGCCGGAAAGTTCCAGCAGTTCTGATTCTGGCGATAAGGATTCCATTCCTCCAACGCCTTCTATTTTGCCCCCTGCTGGGCGTTATTACAAGCCTGTGAATTTACGTGTTGAATGTGGGGAGCCTAAATGCGAAACGGAGATTTCCGCGGGGGATTCTTTGAATGCTATTAAGGGTGGCAAAATTGAGAATTACAATAAAACTGGCAATGTTTATTTCAGGGCAATAGATTCTGCCAAAAATGCGAGCCGTTGGGAACTTGCCGCTTATGATATGGCGAGCGATAATTCTTGCGCGGAAAATTCCTATCCGGTTCTGGTTAAGGGAAAAACCGTTTGCGTGGATGCTTATGAATTTCCAAACAAACACGGCGAGAAACCGCACAATATGGTTAGCCAAGATGCGGCAAGCCGCCTTTGCACAAGTGTTGGAAAAAGGCTGTGCTCCATAGACGAATGGCAAGCCGCTTGCAAAGGCAATTCAAATTCACGTTATCCTTATGGCAGCTCCTATAACCAAACAAAATGCGCAACGGATTTGAAATCTGCCAAAGAGCCTGGTCGCTCCGGTTTTAAGGAGCATTGCCGCAGTTGGTATGGTATGTATGATATGAGCGGCAATGTTTGGGAATGGACAAGTACGCCAGCACAGCGAGAAGGTTTGTTTTTGGTTGCTGGCGGTGCGTGGAACACACAAAACAAAAGTTCCTGCACAGAAACATCATATAGCTTTTATCCGCAAAACGAATATCCATTTGTTGGGTTTAGGTGCTGCAAATGAAAACCATTGCCGTTTTAACCGCTATGCAGCAAGAACTAGATGCCGTTCTTGAATTATTCGCTTCTGCAAACCCAAGCAAAACCGAGCTTTATGGAATGCCTGTGTATATTTTTGAGCATAACGAAATTAAATTTATCCTCGCCTTATCGGGAGTTGGCAGAACAAACACAGCGTTAAACACAGCTTTAATAGCAAAAGAATTTGAACCGAGCGAAATAATAAATGTTGGCACCGCAGGCGGTTTGCAAACAAATCAAAAAATTCTGGATATAGTTATTCCCAAAGAGGTTGTTGCTGTTGATGTTGATTTAACCGCTTTGGGTTGCGAATACGGGCAAGTACTTGGCGAACCAAAATCTTATTATACCGATGAGGGATTGCAAAGCAAACTTGTTGAGGCAGCGGCAGCTTTGACAAACGTGCATACAGGCACAGTTGGTTCCTCCGAGGCTTTTATTTGCCAAAGCGAGCAAGTGCGTGAAATTCACAGGCGTTTCAACAATAGGGTTGTATGTGTGGAAATGGAAGCCTTTTCCATAGCAGTTGTTTGCAGCCGTTTTAAAATACCATTTGCAGTTATACGCAGCTTATCCGATGTTCCAGCATCTGGCGAAGGCAATGAGCACGATTTCAATGCGTTTTTGTGCAAGGCTTCTAGCAATGCGGCTAAGTTGTTGTTTGGGTATGTTTCAAACATCAAAAAATAGCCTTTGCTTCCAAATTAAGTTTCTGAAACACCTCGCTATGCCATATTCTCATAATATACTGCGAAGACATATAAAAATTATCGCTGAAAGATATTTGAGCAAGTGCGTTGATTCGCCAAGAAAAACCTTTTTCAAAACCGTCAACGGCAGAATAGGGAGAAACTTCGCTTGATTTTTTGACGTAGTTTCCGGCAACGCCAAGCTGTGCCAAATCGCCTTTTTCGTTTTGCCATTTTCCGTTTATGCCGCCTTTTTGCAAAACGGCATCCCAAGATTCTTCCATAAAAAAACCAGAGGTATATTTTTTTGAGCAAAAAGGCGTTAATGAAAAACCAGCCGCAAGCTCTTTTTGCCAAGCCAACTCACCCTCATAAGAAATCCAATCTAAATCGCTAAGGGCAAATACAGCTTCTTCTCTTTTTAATCTCAGAGAATAATCCTGTTTTTCTATTGCCTTGTAGTGAATTGTCGCCTCCTGCCCAAAAGAAACTTCTTCAAAATTTATTTGCGGCTCTTCATCCCATTTATTTTTTATTTCAAGCCTTAATGAACCTTTATCTTTTGGATGCTCCCAAAGAGCAGAATTTTCCAGCAGCAGCAATTTATCCGTTTTGTGCAAAAGCCACTCGCCACTCACAAAAAATGTCATATCGCTTAGAAAACCTCTTTTTACAATTATATCAGGATGCACAGACAAATCCCACCTGAGATTATTTTTGCTGCTCTTGCTGGAAAGTGAATCCACACGCCCCAAGCCTTCATAAACAAAGTCTCCGTTATCTGCCCCGCTTATGTATTGCCCGCTCAAAGAATCGTAATAAACATCGCCTGTACCATCTGGGACTCTGCGGTATATGGGAATCCAAGGAACTTCATCGGTATAGTTAAATGAGTAAAATGCCTCGCCGCGCAAAAAGGAATTTGGATTATCGTAGCCTGCGTTTTGGTCTAAAAGCCACGAGAAACCCTGCCGCTCCTCCGTGAAATCTTTTCTTATTTGAAAAAGCGTGTTTGAATGCCAATCTTTTTCTCTTAGCGAAACAAAGGTTTTCCAGTTGGAAAATTCGCTTGTGTCTGCTTTCTCGTGCGCAATTTCCGAGTTTGCATAGTTTGAATTTTCATTTCCCCATTCCAAACCGTAAATTGAACGCAGATTTTCTTTGCTATCTATGCGAAAATTTCCATAAGGGCGATAAGTTCCCTGCAAAAATTTGCTGTTAATTTCACTTTGCCATAAAGAACGTTCAACGGAGTCTTGTTTTGCGTTTATGTTTGCCACCGTAAGCTGGCTTTCTGTTTTTCCCGTTTCTCTGCGCAAAAATCCCTCGCTTCTAACGGATTCAAAATTTCTGTGACCTATATAAAAACCTGGGAAAAAACCAAGTGGCAACTTCATAGTAGCCTTAAATTCATCGTAGCGTAAATCTCCTTTTGAAACGCTGTCTAAAAGCCATTTGTCCCGCAAAACAAAAGCATCCCATTCATTCTCCGTTCCTTCATATTCTGGTTTTGCAAAACCGCTATCCGCAAAACCACCCTTTACGGAAACCTTTATTATAGATTTTTGCCGCGAATTGCTATCGCTTTCAAAAAACCATCTATACGCTTTATTTTCATTTTCATTCATCGCCGTTTCCAAATCCGCAAACAAAAACGAATTTCCAGTTCTCAATCTCGCTCCGAGCATTTTGTCGTTTTTCAACGAATCCCTTAAATTAAAAGCGGCAATGTCCAGCCAAATAAATTTTGAGCGATACGCAGCATCTGTGCCTCTGAGTTCGCTTGGGTTTAGGGAATTGTAAGAATCGTATTCCACTCTTATTTCATCTTCTGGTCCCGGAATAACTTTCCCCAAAAAATTCAAAACGCCGCCAGCGTAATTTATTTCATAGTCCCTGCCATTGATGAGCAAAACCCCATTCAAATAAACACGTTCCGTATGCGGAGCGATAAGTCCAAAAGCACTGTCTGCAAAAAGCAAATAACCTTTTTGCTGGCTCGGCTGCCCGCGAATGGTTGTGCTTTGCCTAATCGTTTTGTCCATTCCGTAAATTGCGCCTACTTCCGCATTGGAGCCTTTCAATCTGCCGCTCGCTCCGAGAGTTGGCCTGCGAAATCCAAAAAGAGCAGGTTTATTTATTTCGTAGTTCAAATCTCCAAGTTCCAATTTCATCCATTTGCTTTCCACGCCAATATATGCCGCATCCACCTCTCTTAGTGTTGTGGACACTTCCGTTCCTGCAGGCCTCCCCAAATCCACAAGATAAGCGTCAATAAAAATTCCATCTGCCGCCTCGCCCTGCATAGAAAGCCTTATCTCTTGCTGAATATCCGCTCCGACATTTCCTATTGATGTTTGCAGGCTTTTGCTACCTCTGGTTTGCAGAGTATTTTCCGTTTGCGACACTTCTTTTTGCTCCGCCGAATCCATTGCATTTTCGTACCCCCTCCACACGGGCAGGGAATCGGGAATAATGCCTTGAGCGAAAACATTTACAAATAAAAAGAACGCCAGCAGGCACGGATTTTTTGCCATAATGCCTCTTTTGGAAATATAGTAAAAAAATTACTAACCTATCTGGACAACAACTTCAAGAGCAGCTTGTTCAGCGTTCGTTGCTTGCGAGTAACATTCTGAATTTCATATTTTATGTTTCATATTTTATGTTTTTTACTATATTTAGGTTATGGACACAAAACCTAAAAACCCGTTTTTAATATCTGGCTATCATAGCCCTGCTTATTTTTGCGATAGAGCCGCAGAAACAAAACAAATAATGTCCGCATTGCAAAATGGCAGAAATATATCTTTAATAAGCCCACGCCGCATAGGAAAAACGGGGCTTATACACAATGTTTTTTATTGCCTGAGGGAGAAGGATAAAAATTCAAATTGCTTTTACATAGATATTTTTGCAACACAAAATTTGCTTGAATTTACAAACCTTTTAGGCAAAACTGTTATTGGGCAGTTAGAAGGTAAACCGCAAACAGCAATAAAAAAAATAGCCAGTTTCTTTAAAAGTTTCAGACCTCTATTTTCATTTGACTCTCAAACGGGAGTGCCTACAGTTTCTTTGGATATTAAATATGAACAGGCACAGAACAGTTTACAAGAAATTTTTTCATATCTTAAAAAGAGCGGAAAAACCATTTACATTGCCATAGATGAATTTCAGCAAATTGTGGATTATCCAGAAAAAGGAGTAGAAGCTCTGCTTCGTTCTTATATGCAATTTTTACCTAATGTTCATTTCATTTTCTCTGGAAGCAAAAAGCATCTGATGGATGCTATGTTTTCTTCGGTGAACAGACCATTTTACCAAAGTACGCAAAAAATAATTTTAAAGGAAATAGAAATTGAATCTTACAGAAAATTTGCAATGGCTCTGTTTTCTAAGTACAAAAAAAAATTACCAGCAAAAGTGTTTGACTTTGTTTATGAAAATTTGAAAGGGCATACATGGTACGTTCAATTGGTTCTCAATTTATTATTTGCTATGGACAGAACAAATTATTCGGAGCAAAACGCAAAAGATGCAATAAATGGAATTTTGCAAGAAGAAAACGCAACATATAAAACATATTGCGAAATGATAACCAGAGGACAGTTGTACTTGCTCAGAGCAATAGCGAGGGAACATAGCGTAAAATCTCCATACGAATACTCTTTTATGCAGAAACACGGTTTAAAAGCTGCCAGCAGCGTGAAGTTGGCAATCAAGTCTTTAACGGATAAAACCTTAATTTTGAAAGATGAAAAAGGTTATTACTACGTTTATGATAGATTTTTTTCATTGTGGTTGAGGGGTTGAAGTTGGAAATAAATTTCTATATTACGGATAATCGGGAGAATCGGGGTTCAGACAAATAAGCAAAGAAAGGCTGCAAAAAAGCAATCTACCTCAGTCTCTTTGGCGTAAGCCAAACCCGCTTTACCCCAAAACCCTTTCCTGCTACTTCAACGCTCTAATCTGCTCACGAGGGAGATTTGTTACCCCAATTACTTCAGCAACGGAATATCCCTTCGCAAGCATATTGCGGGCAACTTTCTTCACTCCTCTAACTTCACCTTTCTCATCAGCATAAGCCAAGGCATTCGCATGGTCGCTGAAACGCTTCATATCACTTTCGTAGTCCATAAGCTCCTCATTCGTAAAATTAGAAATTCGCGAAATCTCAAAAAGACGTTTGAACACCGTTTTATTGAAGCTCTTGGGCACTTTGCCAAGAGTGTGAGCATTCTTGAATGTGAAAAGCATCCTGTCAAGGTCGCTTTTGCATTCCTCCTCGGTTTTGGCAAATTTGGTAAGACGGACATAAATCAAACGCATAAGGTCATCATAGCGAACCTCTGGGTGAAGCTCGTTGGAAAGGGAGAGGTATTGAATAACCTCATCGCAGCCTTTCCCAAAATCTGCATCAAAGTCAAGAAAACTGAGAGTATAGACTACTGGAATGTTGTAGTCGTAAGGGATTTTCTTCCCTTTGCTTTCCATTTTCCCTTTCTTTGCAAGATTAGCCACAGCCATACAGAGGTAAAAGAGGCTCCTCTTGATAAAATGCTTCTGTTCCTCTACTTGCATTTCAACAATGAACCTAGCACCAGAGGCATCCTCGCATTGAATATCAAACACAGCCCCTCTTTTTTTCCTGGTCTTGCCAAGCTGGACTGTGTGAATGACATTCACTTCTATAATAGGTTCTTTGAGAACCCTATCAAGGAAAGTGTTGAGGAGGAACAAAAGCAAGTCCTTGCATTGCTCGCTGGCAAAAGCTTTTTTAAAGGTGAAGTCCAATGTAAACGGAGCGAACTTCGGGCTCGTAAGTTTTTTGGGCATAGTAATCCTTGTGGAAAAAATTTATGTGATATAAAAAAACCGCTCCCTTGCAGAGCGAATGTAGAAAGGAAAAATATAGAAAAATTATCCGAACCCAAATAGGTAAGTTTTGCTAATACAATAGGAGGTTCCAAATGAAAACTCACGGCTACGCCACAAGGAAAGATTGCCAAAAAAATAATTGTAATATTGGCTGCCATAACCATAGTATGTTCTTGTTTATTTTTATATAAGGCGATTAACAATTATATCATTTTGTACGATCGTTTCTATAATGCCAGTTTGTAGCTATTTTTCGCAGTATTTTGGCAAAATGTCCCTTTTTGCAAATAAACCTTAATAATTTTCTATATTCCCCCTTATGGCATTCGTAACCGCCGTGCTAGGTGTATCGATTTTTCTTTTGCTGACATTCATATTGTCGCTCCTCAGCCGCATAAACCTGCTGGAGAGGCAAATAGTTGGCATAGAGACTATGATTAGCGACTCGGAAAAGCAACTGCAAGAAGTTGGAGACCTTATAAGGAAATCCACCATACCGGTAGCTAAAAAGGAGTAAAGAATGCCATATATAACAATCTTTAAAAAAAAGGTAATGCAAATGACAGATAATCTGATAATTTCAGTTCTAGTTATAACGCTGCTCAATTTGGGGCTCGTAACAATCTCGCTTGTCCGTATAAACGGCTTGCGCAAAGATCTTCGCACTCCTGTGGTAAAAAAATTCAACGCAGATTTTAAGAGAAAACCCGTAGATATTCCAAGAATACCGGAAAATTTCGCAAAAACTCAGCGCGACGACAAACCACAAGGCAGGGCAAACAATCAACAATCTATGTCTCAGAATCGTCCAAAAAACAATTCTCAGCAAAACAACCGTCCAATGCAACGCCGTCCGGCTGCTAAAGCTCCGGATGTGTTTTCAAATGAGCTTGCTCCGCAGGCTCATTCACCTATTCCGCC
>Ga0268262_10005388_pt1 | contig 12707 bp, 13 predicted proteins | sample TergutNc150P3_FD_190354 | JGI IMG/M metagenome (GOLD analysis project Ga0268262, IMG submission 190354) | Nasutitermes corniger P3 segment gut microbial community from laboratory colony in Florida, USA - Nc150 P3 (SPAdes) (version 2) | ecosystem: Host-associated > Arthropoda: Insects >... | reverse complement strand
TGTAATTGGAAAAAGAAAAAGATTTGCCCGCTGTAACAGCATTATAAAAATCATTAAGATGCCTGCCCGCCATGTCGGCTTCCGAAGTCTTTATATTTTTACCGATGCGGCTTTCGTCAAAGTGGGCTGTGACCGTGCCGTTGTTGCTGAAAACGGCCGTTATGGAATCGGGAAAAGGCTTTTGGGTTTGTGAAATTTTCTGAATCTCCGCCAGGGGGATGTCAAAACCCACAACCCCCAAAACCCTGCCGTCAGCGCGTATCGGGAAGGCGATTGTGGTCATAAGTACAACTTTCCCGCCCACGTTATATTCAAAGGGGTTTAAAACCGCCGGTTTGCCTGAATTCCTTGCCAAAAGATAGTAATCGTCTTTGTCATAATCATCAAGAACGTCCAATTTAACTTTTCCGTTATCCCAGTAATAATATGGGGCAAAACGTCCGTTGGAATCGGTTCCTTTGGTTCCGATGTACTGGCTGTCGCCGCCTTCCAAAACATCCGGTTCCCATACGCACCATACTCCGGTAATACCCGGATTTGCAATAGCAAGCCCCTCCAGCACAACATTAAATATTATCCGGCGGTTGATGGGAGCAATGTATTTGTATTGTTCCATAACATGGGAGGCGGTTTCCGCCCTGTACGTGTATGATTCAATAAAATTTGTAATATCGGCGGCGGAGTCATTGGCCATGGAGACGACGTATTGCTCCGAAAGGCTTGAGATACTGGCCCGCGACCTGAGAAGCAGAATAATACTGACCGAGGCAATTGCGAATAACCCAAGCGCGACCATAATAACTGTTAGTTTTAAACTTATTTTCATAACTTCCTCCTATAGCAGATAAGCTATGACGATATTACCTGACTGTTTTAATATGAATATAGTGTCATTTTATATTCGCCTTTGTAATGAAAATAAAATTTTATGTTTTTCTTTAATAAGAAAGTAATTGTCACCGTGTCCGGTGCAAAAAAAGAAAAATTAATACAAAAGAATTGTTTAGAGATCCCAGCTATCCAGACGTTTGCCTATGGCTTCGGCAAGTATGGCCGTTGCCAATGACATGGCCTCGCGGAAGGATTTTTTGTCAAGGGTATGCCGGACGATTTGATCCGGTTTAAGAGAGCGCGTGGTTTCAAGCCAATGGCGGCAGCCCGGGCCGGTTTCCACAAACACGGCCATTTCCGCGGAGCATGAAGGGCAGACCATGCCTCCCTCGCGTATTGAATATCTTTGCGGAGACGGTTTCCCGCAAAGGGAACAGGCGCCGAATTCCGGCCTTAGCCCGAGGAAATCAATCCATTGCCACAGGAACCACAGGACAATCCTGGCGCAGGTTTCTTCGTTGGCCGCTTCAAGCGCGTCAAGCGAGGCCTGCGCAATGGAAAGCGCGCGGCCCCAGTTCCCGCCGCCCCCGTGTGACGCCAGAATTGTCTCGGCTACGGCGTCCGCGGACATGGCCCGTTCGTACATTTCACGCAGGCCGGGCCTCCATGAACTTACGTCAAAATCGCTGAGTTTGAAGGTATTTTTTACCGGGTCATGGTAAACCCAGGCCTGGCCTGAATGGAACGGCGAGGCGTAAGAGCGAAGCCGGCTTTTGGGGCCCCCGAATACGGTTACCCGCAGCAAGCCGGCGTCAGGACAGAGCAGCCATACGTCGCGGTTTGATTCCCCCGAAGGGCGGCTTCTGAGAATAAGGGCTTGATAACTGCTGTTGCGGGACACAATCTATTATATCAGGTAGCAGGGAGAGTTTCACTGCTACCTGCTACTTGCTACCTGCTCCCTGTTTAGCGTCTGGGGCCGAAATTGTTACGCGGGCCGTAATTGCCGAAACCAGGGCCATAGTAGCATGTGCCGGGCCCTCCCGGGCCGAATCCGGGGCCAAATCTGTCGAAATTCCTGTTATTCCGCCTGTCCTGATCGTTTCTTTGCCTGATGCCGGCGGTGCCGCCAAGTACAAGGTCATAGGTTTTTCCGTTTATAGTCATTTTTAACGGCATAAGGACATTGCCGGACACATACCCTTCAAAGGAAACATTAGCGCCTTCTTTCAGGTTATCGATGAATCCGACATACCGGGCTATCATTGGGACATAATAAATATTATTCCCGCTTGCCACCGCGAACTGCCCGTTGTGCAGTTGAAGCGTTCCGTCTATTTTTACCGACTCAGGAACTCTCCGGCCAGGAACGGTCCTGGGTCCCCAAACCTGGGCTGAAACGGCGCCAATAGTCAAAAAAGCAATCGCAAGAATAAAAACTGTCTTTCTCATAGAACCCCCCATTGTTAAGGATTGAACGCCATACGGCATTGCAAAATATATAACAATCATGGCTTAATAAGGTTTCAAAGACCAGTGACTGTTCTTTCACTGTTCACTGTTCACTTGTTTATGCTATAATAACTTATCTTGCGTTTCAGATACAGCGAAGAAAACGGCAGACTGGTTAAAAAAGCTCTTGTTTATACCGCTAACGAGCACGGAATCAGCATAGACGATGTTGACAAAGAGGCGGTAAGCATAGTACACAGGCTTAAAGAAGCGGGCTACGACAGCTATATTGTCGGGGGCGCGGTAAGGGACCTGCTCCTGAAGAAAAAACCAAAGGACTTTGACATAGTCAGCGAGGCGACACCGGCCCGGATTAAAAAGATTTTCCGCAATTCCCGTATAATTGGAAGGCGCTTCAAGCTGGTCCACGTGTATTTCGGCCCCAGGATTTTTGAAGTCTCAACCTTCCGTTCCCTGAAAAACGGCCTTACCAGCAATACTTTCGGCTCTATAAACGAGGACGTACTCCGCCGCGACTTTACAATGAACGCCCTGTTTTACGATCCTGTACAGCAAACAGTCGTGGACTATGTGGGCGGCATAAAGGATATCAGGGCAAAACTGGTAAGGCCTATTATCCCCCTTTCAAAAATTTTTACCGATGATCCCGTGCGAATGATCCGCGCGGTAAAATACGGGGCCAGCACGGGATTTACCCTGCCCCTTTCGTTAAAATGGAAAATCAAAAAACAGTCACACCTGCTTTCCACGATTTCACACTCCCGCCTGACAGAGGAAATTTTCAAGATAATCCAGTCGCCGCAGGCCGCGCGTATTGTAGAATCTTTGGATACAATGGGCCTGTACGCCTACATCCAGCCCGAAGCCGCAAGACTGATGAGGGAGCCGGGTTCATTTCGCGTCCGCTACCTGAGAAGCATGACGGCTATGAGCAAACCCGACTTCAAAAATCTGCCGGGCGAAGCTTTGGGAGCGCTTATTAACGACTATCTTGAGGACATTATTGACTGGGATCGGGGCATTATTGAAAACTACAAAGCAAGCTACAGCGCGGCAAGGAATTTTGTGCTGCCGATGAATCCCCCGCGTTATGAAATAGATTACGCGGTGCGCCGTTTTTTCGCCGCCCATGGCAAGACCGTAAAAAAGTCACATATTATTAATAAATGAATCTATTAATTTGAGTTTCAGGCCCCGGAGCTTTTCTGTCATTGATACCTTGTAGGCGTGGGGGTTGAGGATGCGTTTATACGTTGAATCAAAAGTTTCAAGCTCCTGCCCGGAGAACGAACGGATTTCAGCCAACGAGAGCCTGGGCCCCTGGCGCTGCCCTTTGTTCAGGCGCATTTTCAGGAGAGGCTGCGGTTCCGCCTCAATTTCATGATAAAAATTCCTGTAATCTCCCGAATGATGCCAGAAACGCAGCCGGCTGCCATGTTTGAAAGTTTCAACCTCGTCGGGGCCGTCCATGGCAAGTACGTCGGCGACCGGAGCGCCGTTAGCGTCCCTCAGCCGCCATATCTGTTTGATGCCGGGATTGGTGGTTTTTTCCGGGTTGTCGGAAAATTTCATCACCGGAACCATATTGCCGTTTTTATCTTCAGAAGCTGACATTTTGTATACGCCGGTAAGGGCGGCGTCGGTGCCGCCTGTTACCATATTCGTTCCGACGCCCCAGGTGTCAACAGGAGCCCCCTGCCTCACCATAGTTTCAACAATGGTCTCGTCCAGTTCGTTGGATACTGTTATACTCGCGTCACTGAACCCGGCGTCATCAAGCATCTTCCTTACTTCTGTAGAAAGGTACTCTATATCTCCTGAATCAAGGCGCACCCCGAATTTCTTGCCCTGTTCGTTCAATTTTCTTCCGGCCTTGATCGCGTTTACTACGCCGTATTTTAAGGTATCATAAGTGTCTATAAGGAACACGGATCTGTCAGGGTATAGTTCCCCGTACGCGTTAAAGGCTTCTTCCTCATTGGGAAATGACATTACCCATGAGTGGCCCATAGTTCCCATTACCGGAATGCCGTATACTTTCCCCGCCATGGTGTTGGAAGTCCCTATGGCGCCGCCTATAAACGCCGCCCTTGACGCGGACATCGCGCCGTCCGGCCCCTGCGCCCTGCGAAGCCCGAATTCCATTATCGAGCCTTTCCCCGAGGCAAGCCAGACGCGCCGGGTTTTTGTGGCGATCAAACTTTGAAAATTTACGGTATTAAGGAGCATCGCTTCAATGATCTGGCACTCGATGAGGTTCCCCCTGATTCTGATCAGCGGTTCCTGGGGGAAAACCACGGTTCCCTCGTCAACGGCCCACAACGAAGCCGTAAAGCGGAAATTTCTAAGGTAGTCAAGGAACCCGTCTTCAAAACCGCCAAGGCTCCTTATGTACTCAATATCATCGTCGGAAAAAGAAAAAGAGGCGAGGTTTTCAAGCAGGGTTCCAAGGCCGGCGAATATCGTATAACCGCCGCCGAAGGGCTGACGCCTGAAAGACATCTCGAATACGGCCTGCCGTTCGGGGTTGTGTTTCCAATACCCCTGCGACATTGTGAGCGCGTAATAATCTGTAAACAGGGCCGACTGGCATTTTTTATCCATTAAAATTTCTCCATCAGATCTTTCGACATCGCAAAAATTATGCCTGACGCCATCATTTCCGATGCGGCTTTTTCCACAGAGCCCGCGGGCAGCCCTACCCCACGCACGCCGTCTTCAACAATTATCGTGTCAAATCCCATTTTTTTTGAATCCATCGCGCTGAAAAAAACGCAGTAATCCGTGGCGAGCCCCCCGATAATTACGGTTTCTATCCCCAGCCTCCGCATCCAGCCTTCAAGGCCTGTTGGCGTTTTCCTGTCGTTCTCAAAAAAAGCCGAATACGAATCCAGATCCTTGCGGAAGCCCTTTCGCACAATAAGGCGCGCCGGTTTTAGGTCAAGTTCCGCGTGAAAATCAGCGCCCCGCCCGCCCTGTACGCAATGATCGGGCCAAAGCCCCTGGGTTTGCCCGCCGATATCAATTATATCCCCTGTTTTTTTTCCAGGGTGGGAAGAAGCGAAAGAAACATGCCCCGCCGGGTGCCAATCCTGGGTTGCCGCGACAAAGCCCCCCGCGCCGGCGACAGCGGCGGCAAGCGCGTTAAGAGGCTTTACCACGGCGCAACCGTCCGGAACCGCCAAAGCGCCGGCGGCGCCCAGGGCGCCGTTGGGGCCTTGCGCGTAAGCGGGGCAAAAATCGTTCTGAACGTCAATCTCCAACAGAAGGGTTTTTGTAATATCCATATTTTGTCCTGTCTATAGACTATCATATATGGAAAATAATGGGAATAGGGTACACGGACAGAGGGCCTTATGTTAATCAACCCCTGGGGGTTTTTACCTCATAACCCGGCATAAGCTGGAGCTTGTGCAGGTTGTTCTTGTGCAGGTTGTCAATCTTCATCTTAACAGACTTGTCTTCGCAGATTCCTTCCCGAATATATTTGTCAAGAACATTATAGGAAAACCCCAGGTTGTCTTCATCGGACAGTCCGGAAAGCCCGTCCGCCGGCATCTTGTCGATAAATTTAGCCGGCAGGCCCAGTTCTTTTCCGACGGCCTTTACCTCGGTTACGGTCAGGCCCGATATGGGGCTGAAATCGCCGGCGCTGTCCCCGTGTTTTGTGGAATAGCCGACCCAGTCCTCGCTCAGGTTACAGGTGTTCGCCACGCGCCCGCCGACAATGGCGGAAACGGCGTAGAGGACGGACATTCTTATTCTCGCGGGGGTGTTAATTGTCGCCTGCCTGTTTAACAGTAACCCTCCCTCTTTCAATGACTGAAAAATGGCGTCTACGCAGTCCTTTATATTAACAGTGCATTTTTTTATTCCCAGATGATCGGCTAACTCGTGTGAAAAGTTTATATCCCACTGTTCCCCCTGCGGCATAAGGACGCCGATAACCCTGTCAGCGCCCAATGCTTTTACGCATAACGCGGCGACTGTCGAACTGTCTTTGCCGCCGCTTAAGCCCACTACGGCCTGGCAGTCCCGTTCCCCTGCGTTTTTGTCAAAGTATTCCCGTATCCATTGGACAATTTCTTCCGTTACTTTTTTCGCGTCAAACATCCTTCCCCCCTGATTATTTTGTCCCCAATTTCAAATACGACCAGACGGCCGGAGTTTCCTGGCCAAGACGCCAAAAACCGATTGCGGTGACGCCCGTTGTCCGGTACATCTCCATGCGGGCCGACAGTGAATATTCGTCTTCATAGTACACTTTAACCGAGATTGTGGCGTTATAATCAAACGCCGGTATTCCGTTTTCGCGCCTTATGTTTTTAACGTTGTTTTCTTTTATGACTCTTTCAATGCTGGAATATATATACGCCGTTGAATGATTCGGACTGCCCCACGCGCGGCCGTAAAAAGGCAGCCCCATGACAAGTTTTTCTTTTCCGATAACCTTTAAGGAATAATCCGCGATCCTTTTACACCAGGCAAGCGACGCAATCGGGCCAGGTGCGCTGGTCGACCAGTGCTCGTCATAGGCCATTACCAGAATACGGTCCACAACCGGCAGAATTTTCTCGTAATCATACACGTCGTCGGCGACTTTCCTTGAACGGGCTGCAAGGGCTACGGTAAACATCTTGTTTCCAAGTCCGGCTCTAAGCTCTTTCAGAAAAGATAGATACGGCTCCCCGTCCCTTTGCCCGACATTTTCAAAATCAATTTGCAGGCCGTCATAATTTCTTGTGGCGTTAATAAGGTCGGCGATCAGGTTTTTCCGCTCATCACTGCCGGGTTTCAGGACAAAATGGCTTAAAGCTCTTCCGTTACACGCGACAACAAGGTGCACCCTGCCGGAGAAATTTCTAATCTTTCTGCGGTCCGGCACGTCAACCAGAGTGCCGTAGCTGTTGATCTCAGCGCCGAAATATCCGATGTCTGATATTGGCAGGCTGGGCCTGAAAGCCGATTCCCTGTCCGCGACAACATAGGCCCATATCTCCTGAAACACAGAAACCGGCAATTTAGAGTCGGGCGGAGGAAGCTCGACGATAACTTCGTCCTCGATCTCTTCCTCTCCTATGTCGCCGGCGGCGTTTTCAACCGAAACCGTCTGAACCAGAGAATCGCCCGCGGGGTTTTGCGTTGATGAATTTGAACGCGCCGAGCCGCAGGAACTAATCCCTATTCCCATTATACCCAGAAATGCAAACAAACAATAAATAAATTTCATTTTTTATATTATGAATATATACAGTAGAAATAGTTAAGTCAAGGGGACTTGTCTGAATATTATTTTCGGAATCCGGCGGAAGGGCCGCGTTCTTTCGCAAAACGAAAAGCGGAAAATCCGGATTCTACACGGTCAAATAAAAATTGTACAATGGCGCAGACAATTATATACACCACAAAAATGTCAAAATAGGCTTCTATATAATTATAACCGTAACTCGCTTCGATTTTGGCTGTCGCCGTTATATCCTTGACTGTCATCATAAAGGCCAGGGAGGTGTTTTTGATAAGGATAATAACCAGATTGCAAAAATTTGGTATGGCCGTTACCAGGGCCTGGGGTATGATGATTCTGATGTAACTGTGTACAGATGAAAGGCCGCAGGCAAGGGCCGCTTCGTGCTGGCCTTTGTCAACAGCAAGAATGCTTGAGCGGAACAATTCCGCAAGCTGGGCGGAGTTGTTTATGGCGAAAACAATAAAAGCGTAAAATATGGGGTTAATATCAAAAATATTTATGTTCCATCCCCTGCTCTTTATGAAAGCGTTAAGCATGCTGGGCAGGAGGCTGTAGATAATGAGTATCTGCAATACTATAGGCGTACCCCTGATAAAAGAGATAAAAACCTGGGAAAGCTGTTTCAAAACCTTTATCCTGTAAATAACGCACAGGGCCATTAAAAAGCCCGCGGGAACCGCTATAATCAGGGCGACTATAGTTATTTCCAGAGTTACAGGTATTGCTTTGACAGCGGCGAAAAAAGTTTTCACCATAAAGGGAAGATTAAGCCGCATCAGGCTACGCTTCTCCTTCCCCGTGAAAGGCGTTTCTCAATCAAATTAAAACTGCGCTCTAAAATAATGGTAATTGCCCAGTATATTATAGCCAGCGTTATCCATGTTTCCAGCCCGTAAGAGCCATAGTTACGCGCAATTATCAGATTGCCTTCTCCCATCATATCGATCATGCCGATGGTGTAGGCCAACGCGCCTTCTTTCAATAACGCGATCATGGTGTTGCATAAATTGGGCAGCGCCGTGATTACCGCCTGGGGCAGGACGATACGGATAAACGCGCGGGCTTCCGTCATGCCCGTACTTAGGGCGGCTTCCCTCTGGCCGGAATCAACGGAAAGATACGCGGCGCGCATGAGTTCGCCCATATTCGCGCCAAAAAGCAGGGACAGGGCGATGATCACAAAAACGGCTCTGTTGATCCGGTTGATGTCAATCCCGGCCAACGCCATCACTAATATGGGTATGGCATAGTATACAAGAAACAGCAGCACAATGGACGGGGTACAGCGCATGCCCATGATGTAGACGCGGGCTATTCTGCCCGCCGGGCCGTCTTTCATCCTGGCCCTGGCGAGTAAAAAGCCGACACATGAACTGAATATTATCGTACCGGCCATCAACCCGAGCGTTACGGGCAAATAGGCTAACACGCGCGGAATAATCTTTAAGATAAATTCCGGATAAAAGGGCCTGTCCATGTTTATATGTTACTACAGATACTTAAAAATGTCCTCGCCGAAGTACTGCAAAGAAAGCCTGGAAAAGGTTCCGTTCTTAATAAGGGCCTGAATCACCTCGTCGTACTTTTTCGCCAAATCCGGGTAGTTGACGTTAAACAGCGGATAAGTGGGAATGGCCCTGTATTCCGCGTATGAAAGTTTGTCCGCATAACGATGCCACGCTCCGCCCTCTTTTACAACCCTGTCCAGGAAAGAAAGTTTGATGTCAAAAAAAGCGTCATAGCGGCCTTCCACAACCCATGTGTAGGCTTCTGTAATGGTGAAGACATCCGAGGGAATTAGCTTTATCTGGGTGTTGGGATGAGCCCTGTTAAATTCCTCTATTACAGGATATTGGGCGCTTGAGGGCGGAATTGGCACAAGCTTGCCGCTGAACCTGGCAAACGATTCCAGATCGTATATCTTATCCTTGTTTTCAGTTCTAAAGGCAATGCCGATAATGCTGGCCGCAATATGCGTCTGCGGATAAATATACTTTTTCCTGCGTTCCTCAGTCAGCCAGATGCCTTTAACGCCTATGGCGTATTTTCCGGTATCCAATCCGATAAACAGATCTTCTTCGGAAGTGCCGACAAATTCAAATTCGTACTCGGGGATAAGCTTGTCTACTTCCTTTAATACCGCCACTTCAAAGCCGTCGGATTGCCCCTTTTCGTTGATAAAATCATAAGGAAAGTAACTTTGGGTGTGGGCTACCACGACTTTTTTTACCCCGCTGTTATCTTTGGCCCCTCCGGCAAAGACCGGTGCTAAAACGATTAATACGTATAAAAGCGCCGCAAATAAAACCTTAATTACATTGATTTTCATATGAAAACCTCCTTTTTTACCTTTTTTCAAGGGTTTTTAGATTGTCACATATAATTCATATGTGTTTACTATGTATTAAATTATAAACCTTCTAAACAAATATGTCAAGTATGTATTAAAATAAATTCCATTTATGAGTTGTCATATATGTTTAGAATGATTATAATCAAAAATAATGAATAAGCGTGAATGGCTGCTCCGCTGGCTTTCCAATGAAACACTCGAAAAAATTCCGCTTGGATTTTGGTTCCACTTTTCCGAGGACGAATTAGCCGACGGTTTCGCGGACCGGAGAATAATAAAAAACAATATTGAGGGGCATAAAAAATTTTTTAATGATTTTCAACCGGACATGATAAAGATCATGACCGACGGTTTTTTTATTTATCCCAACCGGGAATTTCAGGAAGCCCGGAGCGCGGGGGATTTATGGAAAGTAAAATCCATCGGGGCGGATCATCCCTGGATCAAAGAACAGGCCGCTTTTGCCGGGACACTGGTAGAACTTTTTGGCAGGGATGTTATGCTTTTCTACAATATTTTTTCCCCGGCGACAACCTTCAAATTTGTCCGGCTGGGAAACGCGGAATTCAGGGCGCGGAATATCAATCCTGATACCTTATTGGCGGATTTTCTTGTTGAAGACAGGGAAGCGGTTCTTCACGCCCTGAATACCGCGGCCCAGGATATAGCCGCCCTTGCCGCAGCGGTTGTTCAAGCCGGCGCGGACGGCATTTACTTAAGCGCCCAGGACATAAGCGACCCGAGAGTGGACGGCCGCCTCCACCGTGAAGCGTTGTTTCCCGGCGATTGCCGCATACTTGAAGCCGCGAAATCCGCGCGGGGCAATGGCGGCGTTTATAACATCCTCCATATATGCGGCTATGCTGGCCATACCAACAAGTTTGAACATTTTATTGATTATCCTGCCGAGGTTTTCAACTGGGCGGCTAAATTTGAAAACCTCCCTCTGGCGAAAGGAAAGAAGCTGTTTAAGGACAAACCTGTTATCGGCGGTTTTGACAATACTGCCGACGGGCTTTTGTGCCGGGGCAGCAGGGAAGAAATCCAGGCGGAAACCGGGCGCATCCTTGCCGAGGCGGGCCGGAAAGGAATTGCTCTGGGCGCGGACTGTACGCTTCCAAGGATTATGGATTTACAGCGTCTGCAATGGGTACGGGAGGCTGCTTCATGATTGAAGTTATTAATATCAAAAAATCATTTAACACGAACCACATATTAAACGGTTTAAATTTCCGGATTGACAAAGGGGACGTCCTTACGATAATTGGGCCAAGCGGAGCGGGAAAAACTACGCTGCTGCGGTGCATTGATTTTCTTGAACGCGCCGATGAGGGAACGCTGATTATTGACAATGAAAATTATGATTTTACAACTGTTTCCAAAAAGCAAATCTACGCAATTCGCAGGAGAATAGGTTTTGTTTTTCAAAGCTATAATCTTTTTAACAACAGAACGGCGTTGGGCAATGTAATGGAAGGATTAATCGCCAGGAAAATCCCAAAAGCGGAAGCCAGGCGGCTTGCGAAGGAAGCGCTGGATAAGGTTGGCCTTTCCGACAGGTATGACTATTACCCAAGCCAGCTTTCAGGCGGGCAGCAGCAGCGTGTGGGCATAGCCCGCGCCCTGGCTCCAAAACCCGACCTTATACTTTTTGACGAACCGACATCGGCGCTGGATCCGGAGCTTATAGGCGAGGTTCTGACCGTGATGAAGCTCCTCGCCGGCGAGGGCGCCACTATGGTAGTAGTTACCCACGAATTAAGTTTCGCGCGGGATGTGGCTAACCGGATTATCTTTATGGAAAAAGGGTTAATTATAGAAGACACTTCCTCCAAACAATTTTTTGAAAACCCCCGGCATGAAAGAATCCGCCAGTTCTTAAGCAAAACGGAAGGCGCGGGCAGATCATGAGCCCTGATCCGCGTCAAATTAAAGCGCTGGCCCTTGATCTTGACGGTACGACGCTTCTTCCCGATTCAACTCTTGGAGGGCGCACGGCAGCAATTATAAAAAAGTTAATTTCCAGGGGTATTCAAATAATAATAGCCACGGGCAGAACGATGGAAACTTCTGAAATATACCTGAGCGCCCTTGGCGCGCGGGGGCCGATGGTTTTTGTAAACGGCGCAGTTATAACCGATGTTCCCTCAAATAAAATATTATATATAAATATGCTGGATCTTGACATAGTTGATTTTGGAATCGACCTGGCCAGAAAAAATGATTATCACTACCAGATATATATGCCGGCAGGGGTTTCACCTTACACAGGGGAGGCTGATCCGTCGATAAAAATGGGGCAGCCTGTTATCGAGAAAAAACGCCCGGAATCGGATTTTTACCGGAAACACACGGGCACTGCGATGCTGGAACAGGATTTTAAAAAAGTAGTCGCGCTGCCGGGTCTTAAAGGCTGCCTGAAAGCCATGTTTATCTGCGATTCAATATATCATGATGACATCCGAAAAGAATTTACCGACAGATTCGCGGACCGCGTCAGCGTTATGCGGAGTTCGTCAACATTCCTGGAAATTCTGAATTCAGGCGTGTCTAAAGGCGAGGGATTAAAAATCGTTATGAAATACCGCGGATTAAAACCGGAAGAGGTAATCGCTTTCGGGGACGAGGAAAACGATCTTTCGATGTTCAAAGCTGCGGGTTTTTCAGCGGCTCCCGCCAGCGGGAAAGAACATGTGCGTGAAGCGGCGGAAATTATTTACGGTTCCGCCGCCGAAGAGGGGCTTGCCGTTTACCTGGAAGAATTATTTAAGTTTTAGGGCAGGCTGTCTGTAATTCCATTGG
>Ga0268262_10005387_pt1 | contig 12711 bp, 11 predicted proteins | sample TergutNc150P3_FD_190354 | JGI IMG/M metagenome (GOLD analysis project Ga0268262, IMG submission 190354) | Nasutitermes corniger P3 segment gut microbial community from laboratory colony in Florida, USA - Nc150 P3 (SPAdes) (version 2) | ecosystem: Host-associated > Arthropoda: Insects >... | reverse complement strand
TTATTTTTTCAATATGCGTGCAAAGAGCCAACATTCTGTCCGCTTCAAGATAATGGCAGGGGTGGTAAATACCGGCGTTTTGCGCTTCGGGACGGCGCATGGCGTTCATTCTTATGTATCCGTGAAGAACATCCGCCATTTTTTCATGAACTTTCACGTCAACCCGCGGGAAGGTTTTTTCCAGCCATGTCGTGGTATATTCATCTATGCTGTTAGGTGAATTCGTCCCCCATTTTTCAAAATCAAAAGCAAGCTCCATAAAATAGGCGAGCGGTACTTCATTGAATTTCAAATCGCCGACATTGACAATCCAAATATCTTTAATTCCGTAATCGTATGCCATACCCATTTGTTCCCAGGTTCTCTCAAAAGAAATCGACGGCATCCACTCATAGGAAACCGGCCCTCCGTGATAATCAAAATGGTAGTACATGCCAAAGCCGCCTTTGCGTTCCCGTATATCCGCGGACGGCAATGTACGCATAAATCCGAAATTGTCCTCGCAAAGCATACAGATAACGCCGTCAAGCTCATTCCAGTCCTTTAACCCGGCGACTTGTTCATTACCGTAAAAATATTCCTCAACTTCCTTATATAACGCCAAAACCTGCGGCACTTCGTCAAGATTCTGATTAACGTGTTTCTTTATTAACTCACGCTGGTTTTTGATAATGTCTTTTAATATATCAATATTGTCTTTTAACGCGGCGTCGCCGCCAAGCATAGAGCTGTCGCGTTCTCCGCGCATACCTATTGTGATGATCTTTTCGTACTTTCCGCTTCTTTTCAGCCCGTCCTCCCAGTACTTTAGAAGCCCGTCTTTATTGGTGTAATAACTCCAGTCGTTGCCGTACACGGAATCCTTTCCCCTGACCTTGTCCCATTCCTCGCTGGCGCGCAGGCACGGCTCATGATGCGAAGCCCCCATCACTACGCCGTAGATGTCGGCCAATTCTTCGTTAAGGTTTCCCGGGCCGTCCAGCGCGAAAGAGGATGTCCACATTGCGGGCCACAGATAATTGCCTTTAAGGCGCAGTAAAAGCTCGAACACATGATCGTACATTTCCGCCGTGAAACCGCCGAAACGCGCAGTTGTCCAGCTTCCGAAGCAGGGCCACTCGTCATTGATAAAAAAGCCCCGGTACTTAACGCTCGGCTCTTTTGAAACCGTTTCAATTTCCGGCGTTATTTCAATTTTTTCACGGCGTTCAGGCTCAACATCTCCCCAAAAGTGCAAAGGCGAAACCCCGATATACTGCGACAACGCAAACATTCCGTAAATAGTCCCACGCTTGTCGCTTCCGCAAATCAGCAGAGCTCTTGCCGCGCCGGGAAAGGGGTTATCAATTAACTTAATCTGATACACTTCTCTTTTGCCGCGAATCAACGACGGGTCAAATTTTTCCGCGCTTATCAGCGTATCAAGCAGCGGGCTTTTTCCCAGCGTCGCGAAAATAATCACGTTCCCGTTGTTTTCGGGTTTCTCTGTAATGTTCGGAACTGAACCGCAGACTTTTTCAAAGTCCGCCGCGACCTTTTGCGCGACTCTTTTTACGCCCTCAAAAGTCCCGTTCTCTACTATAAAGGAACATGGGTTTTGTGCGCTATGTTCAATATAAGCATTCATACTACGACTATAATACAAACTGCGGTGAGTGTCATTCCGTAATATGCGGTTTTGGTCTGTCACTAAGAAAACTCCTTCAAATTCGGATGTCAGGCACTGGCGCGCTTACTTATTCATTATTGCGTTTCATTTTTTTCTTCTTTTAATTTTTTCTGTTTTATATTCTTAATAAAACCTATAACTGCCGGTATTAATGAAATTAACTGCTGTATACATAATATTGGCTTGTCTTGTATATACATTAAAATACTCATGCTTATAAGTCCTACCGTAAACATGAGCCATGCAAATGGATTACGTTTTGCAAGTAAATAATTACTTACAAGATAGCCAAATATAATTATTATCTCCAGTATTTGAGAAAAAGTTTTTATCCCATTAAATGTATAAATACTATATGAAACACCGATTAATATCATTAAACAAGTAAATATTCTAATACTCCAATCAATAATTTTATTCGGATTATTATTTTGTTTCCATGTCATTACAATACCAAGCAGTATTGCGGGAACTCCGGCTGTTTCAATAGATGCAGCGATCCAATTTTGCCTGCCTGCCAAAAGAATAACCCATGCGGGCAAACCCAATAAATAAACAAACCATCCAATAAGGCGTAAATTCCTGTTTTTTTCAATAAATTCCGCGCGAACAAGTAATACTTTTGCAAGAAAATATCCGGCGCCGCCCCAATATTGTAAGAAAGTTTCCATAAATGCTTTTATACATTATTTTCTTATAAAAAGCAACCCAAAATTATGTATTATTAATATATTATAGCATTATATAAAACAATTTCAATGGAGATTTTCAACAGAAAACGCACGAATTAAACTTTTAAGCATTTCGCAGGCAACGAAGCGTATACTGTCCCACTATTCGTAGTTACGTCATATTCTTTTATGGTTCTCTTAATGAGCAAGGTAAATCAACCATACACTTCCCGCATACATCAGCATATCCTATTTCTTTATTATGCTTTACATTTTCTAAACACTGTTTATAACATATATTCCTGTTAAAAATGTTATTTTTATATGCATTTGCTATACATCTTTTATGACATATTCCGCAATTTCCGTTTAACTTGTTTAAGCATTTTTCTTTTGTCTTAATGACTTGTTGATAATTTTTTAGCTCATAATTGATTATTATACTACCTAATCTTCCGCAGCAACCTTTTTTAGTTATAAGCATATTGTTTATCCCAAATGTTCCAATACCTGCTATATAAGCTATATGTCTATGAGACCAATTACTTATTAAAGTTTTTTCGTCAAAATTATGCGTAGCGGGTATTTTACCTGTTTTATACCCATTCATTTCCATTAGTTCTTCTATCCTGTCATTAATTACTTGTATCAAATCATTTGTTTTAATATACGCTATTATCCATTCCTTTGAAGCCATTGTACCATTAATATTACTTTTTACTATATTTTCATTGAAGGGAACAAAAAAACTTATTATGCTTTTTGCATCTTTTAAAATATCATAAGGCATAAAGTGTTCTAAAGATACAACTTGTTTTAAATCATTTAACTCCTCATTGTTTACGGATATAATTTCAATAATAGGTTCTCTCCACATTTCATTTATTTTGTTCTTTTCTTCATAATCAGAAATTGCTGAATTTATTGTTTTAATAATTTTTTCTTGCATATTCTTTACATCAAATACATAACATAATGATTTATTTTTGTCAATATTAAAAAATTTCAGGCGCAATGTTGCCTAACGCTTATATACGACATAAAGTGTCATCTGTATTACAAGATTGGTAGTAAAGACGATATTTTTGCTCTATACAACATCCCTCATTTTTGCTACAATACCCCCATGACAGCCGATGAACTTCGTAAAAAATACGTTGAATTTTTTGTGTCAAAAGGCCATGTTCAGATTCAAGGCAAGTCCCTGCTGCCCGACAATGACCCCACGGTGCTTTTTACCACCGCCGGAATGCATCCGCTGGTTCCCTACCTTTTGGGTGAAGAACATCCCGCGGGCAGGCGGCTGGTTGATTACCAGAAATGCATCCGTACCGGCGACATTGACTGTGTGGGCGATGCCAGCCATCTGACTTTTTTTGAAATGTTGGGCAACTGGTCACTGGGGGATTATTTCAAGCAAGAAGCTGTCGAAATGAGTTTTGAATTTCTCACTTCTCCCCAATGGTTGAACATCCCCGTAGAAAAACTGGGGGTGACGGTTTTTGAGGGCGAAGGATCGCCTTCATCAGAAGGCGCGATATCCCGCGATGATGAATCAGCCGCGGTGTGGAAAAAAATCGGCATCCCCGAAAACCGCATCGCCTATCTGCCCCGCGCCGACAACTGGTGGGGGCCGGCGGGAAGCACCGGTCCCTGCGGGCCGGATACGGAGATGTTTTACTATGTGGGCGAGGCCCCCTGCGGGCCGGATTGCAAGCCCGGCTGTTCCTGCGGCAAGTGGCTTGAGATATGGAACGATGTGTTCATGCAGTACAATAAAAACGCCCATGGCGTGTACGAGCCGTTGGCCCGCAGGTGCGTTGATACGGGCATGGGCATTGAACGGACAGTGACGATTCTCAACGGCAAGCAGTCGGTGTACGATACGGAAATTTTTGCCCCGATGCGGGGAGCGGTGGAACAAGCGGCACATTATACCTACGGTAAGCCCGATGGTTCCGACAGCGAAAAAGACAAGTCTGTGCGGATTATCTGCGACCATCTGCGGGCTTCGGTTTTCATCTTGGGCGACCCCAAGGCGGTCAGCCCCTCCAATGTGGGGGCCGGTTATGTACTGCGCCGCCTGATACGCCGCGCTGTGCGCCACGGCAGGAAACTCGGTATTCACGGCGAAAACCCCTTCCTTTCACCCATTGCCGAAGTTTTGATCGAACAGATGCAGGGGCCTTACCCCGAATTGCGGGAAAATAAGGCGCGCATTATCGAAGAATTGAACCGGGAAGAGCATAAATTCCTGGAAACCCTGCAAAAAGGCGAGCATGAATTTGAAAAACTCCTTCCCAATTTATTAAAAGACCCCCGCAAAATCATGCCGGGGCGGCTGGCCTTCAAATTGTACGACACCTATGGTTTCCCCATTGAATTAACGGAGGAATTGGCCGGCGAAAACGGCATGAAGGTGAACCGCCAGGAATTTGACGAGGCTTATAAAAAACATCAGGAACTTTCCCGATCAGGCAGCGAGCAGGTTTTTAAGGGCGGTTTGCAGGATCACGGCGAAATTGCCACCAAATACCATACCGCCACCCACTTGCTGCACCAGGCCCTGCGGATGGTTTTGGGGGATCATATTGCCCAAAAGGGGAGCAATATCACCGCCGAGCGGATGCGCTTCGATTTTTCCCATCCCGCCCCCATGACGGGTGAGGAAATCAAAAAGGTTGAGGATATAGTCAACGGGCAGATTCAAAAAGACCTGTTGATTTCCATGGAAATAATGAGCCTGGATGCGGCAAGGGTTTGTGGGGCTATCGCCCTTTTTGGCGAAAAGTACGAGTCCCAGGTAAAGGTCTACACCATAGGCCCGCCGGACAGCTTTTTTTCAAAGGAAGTCTGCGGCGGCCCCCATGTAGAACGTACCGGAATCCTGGGAAAATTCAGGATTCAGAAGGAACAGTCCTCCTCGGCAGGGGTCAGGCGGATCAGGGCGGTACTGGATATTTAACCTTCCCCCTTATCATTTGTTTTATTATGTGGTATTATTGAAAATACATAAGGACGATTATGAAACGTAGAGCATTATTAACCCTGTTTTCTTTTTTGACGGCTATTGGGGGCTTTGCCCAGGCGGATTTACAGCCGGCTGCCATTGTCAACTTAACCAGAAGCGAGCCGATAACGGTCAAACAGTTCCGTACCGAGGTTGAGCGTGTGGAAAAAAGCGTCCGGCGTTCATTAAACGACAAGGAACGGCGTGATGTTCTGGATTCAATGATCAATGAGCGGCTGGCGATTCAGGCTGCGGAAAAAGAAAAAATTGCCGTTTCGGAAAACGAGGTAACCCAGCAGATCAATCAGCTAAAAAACCAGATGGTTCAGACTATAGGGCGGCAGCCCACCGATGCGGAATTTGCCGCCGCAATCAAAAACGAGACCGGTCTTGAACTCGCGGCGTTTCGGGATCAGGCGCGGCGGCAGCTTATTACGCAGAAATACCTCATGTCAAAAAAACAGGGCAGCTTTGAAAACATAAAAGCGCCTACCGACGCTGAAATTATCAGCGCCTATAATTTAACCAAATCCCAGTTTGTCAGGCCCGATACCGTCCGTTTTTCCATGATTCAGGTCGAATATGGCCCGGATGCCGCTTCCAAGTCTAAAGCCAAAGAGTTGGCGGATAAACTCAATAGGGAAATTGGTTCCAGCCCTTCCAAATTTGATGAAGTGGTTCTGAGGGGTCAGACGCCCAATTCCGGTTATCAGGCCGGGGACGGCGGTTATCTGCCCCGGAACATGGATGCCGCGCAGGTTGTGGGGCAGGACTTTATCACCACCGCTTTTAACCTGAAGCAGGGTGAGGTTTCAAAGTTGATGGAAGGCATACGGGGTTATCAGATCATAAAAGTTACCGAAACCTATGCCCAAAAAAATCTTGAATTGGATGATATTTTTCAGTTGGGCAGCCGCGTGACCGTCCGAATGTATATTGGCAACTCCATGCTGCAAGAGCGGCAAATGGAGGCGCTTACCAAAGCAACCCAGGAACTGGTAGCCGAATTGCGGGCAGGCAAAACCTTTCAGGTATTTGAAAAAAACCTGACTTGGTAGGGGGGAGCGGCAGTGGCATCCCGCAGAAAAGGCCGCATCCTGGCGTTTCAGGCGCTGTACTGCTGGGAATCGACCCATATTCCCGTTGATGAGTTAATGGCATTTTCCTGGCTGGGTCCTGAAAAGCAGGCGGCTCTTGACGAGACTGTCGCCGGTTTTTCCCGTTTGTTAATAACGGGCACTATTGAAAATATCAGGGCCATTGACGAGATGATCAAAAAACACCTGCAGCATTGGGATTTTTCACGGCTTAACCGCGTTGATCTGGCAATCCTCAGAATGAGCGTATATACCTTGATGTATCAGGATGAAATTGCCCCCTCAATAGTCATTGATGAGGCAATCGGCATTTCCCGGGAATTCGGAACCGATGATTCCTTCCGGTTTGTCAATGGGGTTCTTGACGGCATAAAAATGACCCTGCTGGCGCGTAATGAAGAAAACCAAACTGCCTAACGCGCCGGAGCGTGACGCGCCAAGACGCGGCGTGCCAAAGCGCGGCGTACTAAAGCGCGAAATATCCCTATTGCGTATAACGTTTCTTTCGGGCCTTTTGCTGGTACTGCTGATTGGCGGAGGACTTGCCGGTATTATTATCAGGGGCAGCGCTGCCGCGCGCGGGCCTGAAAAGGAAAGTACCTTTCATCGCCTGCTGCGGGAATATGATTTTAAGAGCAGGCAAATCCTGGAATCGGGATCCCTTACCGCGCAGCGCCGGGAACTTGAGCGCCTTGGCAATGATCTTGACCGGCTGGAGAAAAAGACCGAGGGGGTTGAATCCTGGCTTTCTGTGCTGAAACGCCGCAGGCAGTTGGCAAGTATTGATTACCGTCATGAAGAGCTTTACCGGCAGTCGTCACGGCGGGCGGCCCAGGCCTTTCCCTATTCCGAGCCAATCGCCGCGGTTGCCGCCGCCGCCCTTATTCATAATACCGCTATTACCGGGGCAGGGGAGGCATACCTGCGGGAAGCCCTTCCCCTGCTGACAGATTTCAACTTTGCCCCCCTGCGCCTGAGCCTGCATGTGCTGCTGGGCGATTTCAGGAATCCCGAAAAAGCGGCTGCCTGCCTGCCCCGTGGGTTTACCGTAGCGGAGTATTCGACCGCCTCAATTCAGGAAGCGGAGGTTATTTTTCCCGATCTCATATTATTGAAAATACTTGACGGAGAGATACCGGCTGCCGCCATTGATATTCAGACCGCATTGACCGCTTTCTCTTCACCCGCCCTTATCCGCCTTGCCGCCGAATATTTCTACGATTTTGGAGATTTGATTCGTTCGGCGGAATTATTTTCCATGCTGCCGGACGAAGATGCCGTGATCCGGCAGGCGGATGCATTGTGGCTTGCCGGTTATACTGAAAATGCCCGTACCCTTTGGGCAATGCTGACAGCATGGCCGGCGGCATCGCCCACAGCGGAACAGACAATTACCTTGAACAATGGGGCGGCCTTTAGCAGGGCGGCCCTTACCAGAGCGTTGTATAACCTGGCCTTGACCGCGCAAACACAGGAAGAAGAAGCGGCGCTGCTTGAACGCCTGATACAACAGAGTACCCATGATGATGCCACCCACCGCTTCGGCCTTATCCGTTTTAGCCGCCTCATGGAAGCCCCGGAAGCATTGACGGTTTTGAACGCGGAGAAAGGCCCGGCAGAACCCCTTATCGAACTTGAGATAGTCAAACGGCGGACGGAAACAGAAGAAATGCCCCGCATGATTGCTGAAACCTGGCTTCTTTTGGGCCGTTATCCTGAAGCAGAGGATTTATACCAATGGGGGGTCTGGTATTTTAACCTCCAGCGGAATTACGCCGAAAGCGCTAATCTGCTGAAGATTGCCGCACGGCATGATTTTACCGGCTATTGGATGGACTTATACGGAGCGCTGCAGCAGATTCACGAGGGTAATCTTGACGCTGCGGATAAGATGCTCGCCGTAATCAGCGCAGAAAACGGCCATTGGGCGGCGGCGGCCAACTGGGGGCGTATTCTGGAAGCCCGCCGCGCTCCGGTACGGGCGCTGGAAAATTACGAAAGGGCAGCGGCGGCTATTTTGGAATCAGAGGCCCCCGCGGAGGGAATAACCACCGGACGGTTAACCGCTTCCCGTATTCAGGTTCGTATTGCCTATTGCCTGAAAAGCCTGGGTAAAATTGAAGAAAGCCGCCGCGCCCTGGAATATGCTATTGACCTTAATCCCGATAACCTTACCGCCCGCATGGAACTTGACCGTTTATAATATTTTCTCCGAATATTCTTGACCCTTTAGGCTGTTTTCTGTATATTTGAGGCACAAACACACAAATTACATGGAGGATAAAAATGAAAGTAAAGCCCTTGGCAGATCGGGTAATGGTGAAACTGGAAAAAAATGAGGCAAAAACCGCCGGAGGGATAATTATCCCCGATACCGCCCAGGAAAAAACCCAGCAAGGTACGGTGGTCGAAGTAGGGCCGGGCACGGAAAAAGACCCGGTTTATGTTAAAGCCGGTCAGAAAGTGATGTATGACAAGTATGCGGGCAGCCAAATCAAAATTAACGGAGAAGAACACCTGATCCTCAGAATGTCCGACATCATCGCGGTAGTCGAATAATCAGTAGTATCCGCCATTAAAACGGCGGATACTACCGCGATATACGGCATTGCTTTGCAGCGTCGTATATCTCCCGATAAGCGACATTGTGTGCTGCGCACATTAACGTCGCTTATCTCCGAAAGAGTGCAACTGGCGGTTGTACCAACCGATGCTATATCAGGCTACCGGTTGCGCCTTTCTTCCTCGGATTTACATTCAATGCACATCAGCGCATAAGGTATCGCTTCCAGCCGGTCCTGCGGGATGCGTTTTTCACATTTAATGCAGTACCCATATTTTCCCTGGCTTATGCGGGTAAGAGCAGATTCTATCAGTCTGAGTTGTTTGAGTTCCTGAAAGCCAATAACTTCAATCATTTTTCTGTCTATATCATCAGACGCAATATCCGCAAAGTCCTTAGGATCCATTCCCTCGACAATTTCCTTAAAATCCTTGTTGCCGGCAATAAGATTTTCTATTATCTCTGATTTTAAGCCCAAAAGAGATTGTTCCATTTTTTCTACAAAAGTCGGCCAATCCATTTTGGGCGCGGAACGCCGCCCCCCTCCTCCTGCAGCGCCCGTAGTGGTCGTGGCCGCAGTGGTCTTCTTCTTTTTTTCACCGGTCATTGCTGGACTCTCCTGTGATTTTGGGTACAATGCCGTAAAATTTGACTTTTGTCAAGAGTATATCATATAAAATTGTCATATAAAACAGGGCAAAAGTATTTATTCTAACAAAAAAAAGACCCCTGCGGGTCTTTTTTTGTGCCATCCCCTAGGGGAATCGAACCCCTGTTGCGAGAATGAAAATCTCGTGTCCTAACCCCTAGACGAAGGGGACTTTTCAGTCCTCATTTTTAATGATATGAAACTACACAATCTTAAAGAAAATGTCAAGTATTCGCGTTGGCGCGGACTTTTTTGCCGTTTTTTGCGGTCACCCCTGGCGACACTTTAAGTATTAACGCCAAATTTGCTAAAAAAAAAGACATTAACATTTTGTACCGTTATTAAACAGACAACGCAAACTGCCATAAATACCACTAACCACATAATTACCTCCTGCTGTTTTTTCATTTGTCTGGCTTTTTAGCGCCTTGTACCGTTTCCTTTTTTTTCTCTCTTTTAACAGTATGCCGGAATTTCATTACTGCAAAATTTATCTCAAGGGTGGTTTCTGTTCCCGATACCGGCATATCGGCGGCTACCAATTCAGAGAAAATATCTCCGCTTCTTTGCATTAGGGATTGTTGTTCCGGCTTTTCTTTAGCATCCGCCAGTTTTGCGATTGTATGCGACAATTCACGCAGTTTCGTAAAAGTCTCAATAATGGCAATAGTCGCCGCCGTTGCTTGCGGGCTTCTCAATATGGTGGCAAGCATATATAGGCCTTTTTCCGTAAAAGCCTTTGGCGTACCCGGATAATTTCTTATATTTTTGAACTTATCAAAATTTTTGATAAGTTCGTCTTTGTCAGCTTCGACAATATAGCCCACAGGAAATTTATCAGGATTATTCTTAATGGCTTGATTTACTTCCCTCGTTTCCACGCCGTATATTTTTGCCACATCGCTGTCAATTAAAACATTTTGCCCTTTGACTGAAATATGGTGACAGTCACAATATCATAAACTTAAGAATTTTTACCACGGAGTACACGGAGTTTCACGGTAACCGAATAACTGCGCCCCAACAAGGGGCGTTGACCGACTAATGCGACACGTTACCGCGCCCAATAAAAGCCACTGTGTACAGTAAATGCCGGATGCCTTTAGGCAGCCGAGCGCGCGGCGGAGGAATAAAAGATTTTCGTACCAAAACTCCGTGGTACTCCGTGACCTCCGTGGTTATATTTTTCTTAAATTTACGATGTTGTGAAAGTCACCTTTGAAAAGTGGAAAAAGTACAAAAAGTGACCGTCACTCTGCCGGTTGTGAGGATAAATATCTGATTTGCATTTTTATCGCATGAGAGGTTTTTTGACATTCTGTATCAATGATGTGGTCAATCTTACCGAACAAACTGTCATCAGTCGTTATTTCATCAACTGAATAAAAAAGCGCGGAGGCTGAAACAAATAGCTGAAGGGTAAATTTCTCCAGTAATTCCGCGGAAACAAAGGTTGCGCCCGTCTCAATGGTACTGAGGTGTTTTGTGGTTATTTCCAGTTTTTCGGCCAGTTGTTCCTGGGAAAGGCGCTGTTTTTTTCTGTAATATTTGATATTTGTCCCCAAAACAGCCTTTATTCCCTTCATATTACCTGACTATAGGTCAAGCATAAGATAAAACAACCGTATCAAGCGAAAACGAACAATACAGCGGAACCGTCGCCTGGTCGCCGAATCACCCGGCCTTTGCCGCGGCAACCCAATACACGGCAACCATTACCCTCACGCCGAAATCCGGCTATACCTGGCAAGGGGTAACGGCCAATTACTTTACGGTTGACGGGGCGGCGTCGGTCAGCAACGCCGCCCAGTCCGGCGTTATTACGGCGGTATTCCCGTCGACCGACGCAAGCGCCGTAACTATATCCGCCATACAGGGCGTTACCGTTCCGGTGAACGGCGCAATTCCGGTTACCCGCATTGCCGACAACGAACAGTACAGCGGAATCGTCACCTGGTCGCCGAATCACCCGGTCTTTGCCGCGGCAACCCAATACACGGCGACCATTATGCTGACGCCGAAATCCGGCTACACCCTGCATGGGGTATCGGCTGACTTTTTCAGGGTTGACGGGGCAGTATCGGTCAGGAACGAAGTCAATTCCGGCGATATTACGGCGGTATTCCCGGCGACTGCCGCGACGGGTATCAGTTCGGTAAGTATCATCATTACCGCTCCGGTGAAAGGCGCGACTCCCGCTACAACCGCGGACGGTTCAGGTAGTTTTACCGTAGGTTCGGTATCGTGGCTGCCGCCGTCAACGAGCTTGTTTCTCGGCGGTACGGCATACACCGCCGTAGTTACGCTGACGGCGAACAGCGGTCACACTTTTATTACCGGATTGAGTGCGACCATCAACGGGGAAAGCGCGGTGGTATCAAACAACATAGGCTCTGCCGTTACCTTGTCCCGCACTTTTCCGGCAACGGATACCAGGACGGTGAGCGGCATCGCCGTCACAACACAGCCGTCAAACCTGACGTACACGCACGGCGAGCCGCTTAATTTGGCGGGGCTGGCGGTAACGCTGACCCACGATGACAATACGACAGAAGATGTTACCGCCGCAGATTTCGCGGATAAAAACATAACGGCGAACCCGGCGGCGGGCAATAATGTGGTCTATACAACGCACAACGGGCAGCCTGTCAGGATAACATACGGCAATTTGACGTGTAACACCAACAATTTGACCGTAAACAGACTAACCCCTACAGCCGCGGATTTTACCATTGGGGGAACCAGAACATTTACCTATGACGGCAATCCCAAAACGGTGACCGTAGCGCCCAAAGAAGGAAAATCCGGCGGAACGATAACCGTTAAATACAACGGCAGTACCGTCGCGCCGTCGGCGGCCGGTACCTATACGGTAACTTTTGACGTAGCGGCGGCGGGAGATTTTAATGCCGCAAGCGGGCTTTCCGCGGGAACACTGACGATTGAGAAAGCAAATCCTGTAGCCGTTGATTTTGACATCAGCGGGACCGGAACGTTTACCTATGACGGCAGTCCCAAAACGGTGACCGTAACGCCCCAAGCAGGAAAATCC
>Ga0268262_10005386_pt1 | contig 12712 bp, 9 predicted proteins | sample TergutNc150P3_FD_190354 | JGI IMG/M metagenome (GOLD analysis project Ga0268262, IMG submission 190354) | Nasutitermes corniger P3 segment gut microbial community from laboratory colony in Florida, USA - Nc150 P3 (SPAdes) (version 2) | ecosystem: Host-associated > Arthropoda: Insects > Digestive... | reverse complement strand
GCCGCCTGCCAGGCAAGCCGCGACAGGAAACTTGCCGCCGCCGTTCCATTTTTAAAATTCCGCGCCGAGCGCGATGACGTTCCAAGCGTTAAAGAAGAGGCAATCCGCGCCCTTGGGGCCATCGCCAACAATGAATCGATTACGGTTCTTGAAGGCCTGTTTTTAGAGCGAAAAAACACTGACCGCGTCCGCATCCTAGCCGCCGAGATGCTTATGAAAAGCACGGGCGGAAAATATTTTAGCAAACTTATCATAGAGCTTGACGAGGCAAAAAGAAGAAATCAGACAAGCCTTTACAACGGCTTTTTAAAAGTTACGGGCGAGTCGGTAATTGAAAACGACAAATCTGAAATAGAAAGCATCACGCGCCGTTTTATGACCGCCGGTATTATGGAAAAATTATACGCTCTTGATATGGCTCTTAACAATAAACTTACGGGGCTGAAAGAAGAGATAATAGCGCTTACAAAAGACAGGAATGAAAGCATTTCAAGAAAGGCGCGGCGTACCGCTGAGAGCCTTGGAATAGAAATTCCAAGCAATTAGTTATGGGCAAAGAAAAAATTAAAGAAATAATTGATAAATGTCTTGAAGAAACCCCGTGTGAAGTTTGCGTCCACTTGGACGCGCCTATGAAAGATCACACCACTTTTAAAGTGGGAGGTCCCGCCGACTGCCTATTGCGTCTTGAAGGCGAAGGTTTTACTTCTTTTTGCCTCAATATTTTAAACCGTTGCAGAGCGGAAAAAATCCCCGTGTTTATTCTTGGTGGCGGCGCGAATATTGTAGTCTCCGACAAGGGAATACGCGGCATAGTGTTGGATATGGGCGCGTGGAAAGGTGGAAATACGCCCGTAACAGCCTCCACGAAAGACGAAATTATTTTTAAAAGCGGGACAGGCATAGATGAAGCCATTGATACCGCATGCGCCGCAGGTCTTAGCGGACTTGAGTTTCTTGCGGGAATGCCAGGCACGGTAGGTGGCGCGGTCTGGATGAATGCCCGTTGTTACGAGAGGGAAATAGCGGATGTGTTAAGCTGGGTGGAAATTATCAGCCGTGATCAAATAACGGAAAGTGAGTATGTAATGAAGAGGGTAGAAAATAAAGATGGCGCGGGTTTCGCGTACAAAAAAAGTCCTTTTCAAAAAATAGATTGTATCATAATAAACGCGTCATTCAAATTAAAAAAAGGCGATAAAGAAAAAATGTTAATTAAGTCGGCAGATTACAGAAAAGACAGGGATAAAAAAGGGCATTATCTTTTTCCCTGCGCCGGTTCCGCCTTTAAAAACAACCGTAATTTTGGAAAACCAACGGGACAAATTATCGATGAGCTTGGCCTTAAAGGCCGTCAAATTGGCGGCGCTCAAATAGCCCCTTTCCACGGAAATATCATCATTAATACAGGTAACGCCTCCGCATCGGATATCCGCGCCCTCATGGACGAAATTGCCATTAAAGTAAAAGAAAAAACAGGTTTTACTCTTGAACCGGAGATACTTTTTGTCGGCGAGTGGTAGAATTTGTGAGATTCTTTCATAAAATTTAACTTGACAGATAATAGTTCCGGCGCTATATTATATATTAGCTGGTTGGGGTCGTTTCGGACGTTCGGTCTGGGGACTAAGTACCTTGCGGTATCTTTTTGAACATCAGACACCCAATCGGGCTTTTATTTTTTCTTTTTCCATAGAGTGATTATGCCTATCTGGTTATTTCCCTTTTCAATGCTTGCAAGGTAAAAAGTCCCTTCTATTTTTTTAGTAAACAAAAGTTCTGTAAGTTTTGCTTTTAGTCTGTCTGATAGAGAAAATTCAATTTTTACCGATTTAAGGTTTCCAGCCCAAGCAGTTTCAGCCATAGCCACTAGCAGAGACGATTCAGGGTAGAGAAGAAGAGGATTTGTCATAAGGTCGCTGGGTTTGTTAAAGATGTCCAACTCATTTTGAGCGGGATTTTGATTGGTTGTTTTCATGTTTTACTCCTGAACCTTCAAAAAGGTTCGCTTATATATGACGTGAGAGTGCTGTTTTGCTTGATTGAAAATGAAAAATTTTTGAAAATATTTTTACCACAAACCACACGAACCAACACGAACGGAAGACGAAGAGGTTTCACACGAAGATCACGGAGGGACAAAGAACACAAAGAGGAAGAGGGAAAAATTCTATAAATATCGAAATTCTGTGTAACTTTTTGTGTGCTTTGTAGTATTTTATGGTAGGATAAATAAAAATAACAAATAACAAATAAAAGATAATAAATAGGAGCAGATAGTTCAACATGAAAAAGTTTGTTTGCGTTCTTGCGGTTTTTACAAGGTTGATGGCAGAAATAGCAGCTCAAGCTGTGGAGGTACTTCCGCAGTTGGGACATTCAGATATTGTTAACTCTGTGGCACTCAGCCCTGACGGAAAATATGTTCTTTCAGGTTCTGAGGATGACACAATAAAATTATGGGACGCAAACAGCGGAAGGGAAATCAGGACTTTTTCTGGACATTCATCTAGGGTTACATCAGTAGCGTTCAGCCCTGACGGAAAGCAGGTTCTTTCAGGTTCTTGGGATTGCACAATAAAACTTTGGGACTTAAACAGCGGCAGGGAAATCAAGACTTTTTCAGGGCATTCAAGAATAGTTCAATCCGTAGCGTTTAGCCCTGACGGAAGTCAGATTCTTTCAGGTTCTTGGGATTTCACAATAAAACTATGGGACGCAAACAGCGGCATGGAAATCAGGACTTTATCAGGGCATACAAATCCTGTTGTTTCCGTAGCGTTCAACCCTGATGGAAGTCAGATTCTTTCAGGTTCTTGGGATAACAAAATAAAACTCTGGGACGTAAACAGCGGCAGGGAAATAAAGACTTTTTCAGGACATAAAGATCGTGTTTATTCAATAGCGTTCAGCTCTGACGGAAGGCAAATTCTTTCAGGTTCTGATGATAAAACAATAAAACTCTGGGACGTAAACAGCGGCAGAGAAATCAGGACTTTTTCAGGGCATACAGGTGTTATAAATTCAGTAGTGTTCAGCCCTGACGGAAGGCAGGTTCTTTCAGGTTCTTGGGATAACACAATCAAACTATGGAACACAAACAGTGGCAGAGAAATCAAGACTTTTTCAAAGCACACAGATCGTGTTTATTCTGTAGCATTCAGTCCTGACGGAGAGCAGGTTCTTTCAACTTCTAAAGATAACACAATAAAACTATGGGATGTAAACAACGGCAGGGAAATCAGGTCTTTTTCAGGGCATACATATCCTGTTAATTCTGTAGCGTTCAGCCCTGACGGAAGGCAAGTTCTTTCAACTTCCATGGATAACACAATAAAACTATGGGATGTAAACAATGGCATGGAAATCAAGACTTTTTCAGGGCATACATCTTCTGTTAGTTCAGTAGCATTCAGCCCTGACGGAAGGCAGGTTCTTTCAGGTTCTGGGGATAAAACAATAAAACTCTGGGACGCAAATAACGGCATGGAAATCAAGACTTTTTCAGGGCATACAGACATTGTATATTCAGTAGCATTCAGCCCTGACGGAAGGCAGGTTCTTTCAGGTTCTTGGGATAACACAATAAAACTCTGGGACGTAAAAAACGGCATGGAAATCAAGACTTTTTCAGGGCATACAAATCGTGTTTATTCAGTAGCGTTCAGCCCTGATGGAAGGCAGGTTCTTTCAGGTTCTGGGAATGTCACAATAAGACTCTGGGACGTAAACAACGGCAGGGTAATCAGGACTTTTTCAGGGCATATAAAAGATGTTTTTTCCATAGCGTTCAGTCCTGATGGAAGGCAGGTTCTTTCAGGTTCTAGGGATAACACAATAATACTCTGGGACGCAAACAGCGGTAGTGAAATCAGGACTTTTTCAGGGCATACAGACATTGTTTTTTCCGTAGCGTTCAGCCCTGATGGAAAACAGGTTCTTTCAGGTTCTAGGGATAGAACAATAAAACTATGGGACGCAAACAGTGGCAGGGAAATCAGGACTTTTTCAGGGCATACATCTTATGTTTTGTCAGTAGCATTCAGCCCTGACGGAAGGCAGGTTCTTTCAACTTCTTACGATGGAACCGTCCGCCTCTGGGATGTATCTACCGGTAAAGAAATTGCCTCATTCATCTCCTTCTCCGGCAGCGACAGCCAACTCGTCTCCGCTTCCCGTGACATAACTATGGAAGTAGAAGAAGCCGCAAGCTCCATCGACGGCGAATGGGTCGTGATTACTCCCGACGGCTACTACGCCGCATCCCCAAGAGGCGATCGCTACCTAAATGTCCGTATTGAAAACACAGTTACAGGCATAGACAGCTTCCGTTCCATCTTCTACAACCCCGACGTAGTACGCGCCCGCCTCGCTGGTGAACCTGATCCGCCCTCCAAAAAAACCGTCACTATCCAACAAGCCGCCGCCTTTATGCCGCCTGATGTCTCAGTGCAAGCACAGTCTCGCACTTCTTCGTCTTCCTCCGCGACAATATCCGTCTCCATTACAGATAAAAATCTTCCCCTTAAAAACATCATCGTCATGGTAAACGGCAGACGGCTGGGCAAAGAAGAACTCTCCACTACTTCCGGCGCTACCGGTTTACAACCGGGCAAAGCAAATATAACTGTCACTGGCGATCAGAAAACTTTAAACTTTACGCTCCCCGTAAACCTAGACCCCGGCGACAACCGAATCGAAGTAGTAGCATTTAACGGCTCTTCGGAAAATCGCCGCTACGTTGACGTTATCTGGGACGCGCCTGTCGGTAACAAGCCTAAGTTGCCAGATTTATGGATACTCGCAATAGGCGTAAACAAGTACGACAATGCGGGAGAACAGTTGGCTAATCTGCGAAACCTCGACTACTGTGTAGCGGACGCACGCGGAGTGATTGATTCCCTGAAAGCGCAGGAAGGCATACGCTACGGCAAAGTGCACAGCCTATTAATTGCAGATAACGCGCAAATACAGCCCACGACGGAAAACATCCGCAAGAACTTGACGTTCCTTGAAGGAGCGGGACCAAAAGACGTAGCATTGCTATTTTTAGCGGGACATGGCATGAGCGCCGCAGAAGGGAAGTTTTACTTTCTACCCAAAGACGCGGTTGTTTCAAAAGGGAACAATGTAAACGCAAGCCGCGCTATTTCTGGGGATGAGATAGTAGCGGTACTTGACGCGCCCGGGAACCGTCTTGTGTTTATAGACGCATGCAAGTCAGGCGGAGTTGACAATGACCGAATGGTGCGCTTATTCATGGACACAAACGCCTTCGTATTCACCGCCTGCCGCGGAAACGAGTCGTCACTGGAGTTGTCACAACTAGGACACGGAGTCTTCACCTACAGCGTAATGGAAGCCCTAAAAGGCGCGGCAGGCGCAAGAGCCGCAAATAATGTGAGCGTAAAAAGCATGAGCGGCTTCGTGTCGATTGACGTGCCGGAGAGGACACAAAACCGCCAACATCCAAGCGCGTACTCATTAGGGTTTTATGACTTTCCGGTCGCGGAAATTAAATAAGGTTCGCGGCCGGGTTTCTTTAAGGTCATTTTTTTTGAAAGAGGGATACCTGCTCTACAGATAGCGTATCCCCCTCACCAACAACGTTAACCGTTTTGGGCGCCTGTCACCCGGTGCGCCGTCTGGAAAAAGCGTACTTGACTTTTTTCATGAATTCGGTATTTATTTAATGAAGATATCACGTAAAAAAGGAAATAGCGTAAACATGAATAATTTCCGGAAGAAGCATGTTTTTACAGGGGCTTTGATTGCCCTGTTTGTGTTATGCGTTCCCTGCCTTTCCGCGCAGGTGGACAAATTTGAGATTGAAGGAACAGTTCTTGTTTCATATAAAGGCCGTGACAAGCAGGTGATCGTCCCTGACGGTATTACGGAAATAGGCAGACGCGCTTTTTCAAATAATACCTTTATAACAGACGTTAAAGTACCCAACAGCGTTACAGCGCTGGGGGAGCGGGCATTTTACGACTGCGCGAACCTTGTATCCATTAGCCTGCCATCCGGTTTAACAAGTATTGCCGATAATACATTTGACGGTTGTGAAAGTCTTGGATCCGTAACCCTGCCGGAAAAAATCAGCAGTATCGGCAAAAACGCTTTTCGAATGTGTTCCGATCTTACAACGATAAACATTCCAAAAGGCGTTACTATTATCGGCGAAGACGCTTTTAGAGCCTGCTCAAGTTTAACAAATATTACTATTCCCGGCAGTGTAGAAACAATAGGTAAAGAAGCTTTTTATAATTGCGAAAACCTGTCCAGGGTTATTCTGGAGCATGGTATAGTTCAGATTGGAAGCGAAGCGTTTGGAAGTTGTAAAAAACTGACATCAATTACCATTCCCGGCAGTATAACGGTTGTCAGTAGAAGACTTTTTTTATACAGCGGCCTTAAAGAAGTTAAAATTTTAAGCGGGGTAAGAATTATAGAAGAAAACGCTTTCGGGGGCAATAGAAATCTTGAAAGTGTTGAGCTTCCCGAGGGCTTAACAAGAATTATTGAATATGCTTTTAATAATTGCGTTAAATTAAAGCAAATAAACTTGCCTTCTACTTTAAAAATCATAGGCGAGTCAGCTTTTACTGAATGTAAGAGTCTGCCGCAGATTATAATACCCGGCGGCGTAGATAATATTGAACAATCCGCCTTTGCCAACTGTGACAACCTTTCTGCCGTTACCATCAATAACGGAGTGTCGGCTATTTCAAACTCCGCGTTTACAAACTGCGTTTCATTGGAAAAAATAGTAATTCCCGGCAGCGTTAAAACAATTGGGACAGCCGCTTTTGAAGGATGTGTAAAACTAAGTTCGGTTCAGCTTGGAGCGGGTTTAAGAGAAATAGATGATAGAATTTTTTCAGGATGTGCAAGCCTTTCGTCAATCAGTATTCCGGAAAGTGTTACGGAAATTACAAGCGACCTTTTTAAGGATTGTGTTTCCCTGAAGACTTTTAATATTCACAAAAACATCCAAAGAATCGCTAATGCTTTTGAGGGTTGTCATAGTCTTACGGCATTTACGGTGGACAAAGGCAACAAAAGTTTTTATACGATTGACGGTGTTCTGTTTAGAAAAGAACATAATGATATAATTCTTTATGCCTATCCGGCCGGAAAAACGGGAGCAAATTATATAGTACCTGATGGAACCACGGTTATACATTCTGTTGCTGGAAGTAAAATAAAAACCATTGTTTTTCCCAAGAGTATTACTAGAGTTGGTTACTTTAATAATTGTACGGAACTTACGACAATAACCCTGCCGGAAAGAATGGATGAGGACATATCCGATTATATCAGTTTTTCAGGGTGCGTCAGCCTGGTATCTGTAACATTGCCTAAAAGAATGAGAGGCATACCCCAGCATATGTTTTTAGGGTGCGTCAGCCTTGTATCGGTGACATTGCCTGAAAATATTAGCAGCGGTTTTGGAAGTGAAGTGTTCAAGGACTGCAAGAGCCTTCCAAGCATCAGGATTCCAAGTTCGGTTAAGTATCTTGACTGCCGTATTTTTGAAGGATGTGAAAAGCTCCGTACTATTTATCTTTCCTATGATACAGAAATTAGATATAATAGCTATTTGAACAAGGATACGAAATTTGTTTATACGGATTAGAGACAAAAACATGAAATACCGGATTTTATTTTTATTGCTCTTTACTCCCTGTATTGCGGCCTTTGCCCAAAATTCAAGGCAAACAGTTGACATTTATCCGCAAACCGTCGTACATGTAAAGGATAAATCGGCGTTTTATAGCCCGGACGGCAAATACTTTGTAACAGGCTCTTTTAACGATCAAGTTCATATCTGGGATTTTAATAACAGCAGCCTTGTAAAAACCCTGGGTTATAAAGAAAGCGGTTATCCCAAAAATTACAAGTATTTTGACGAGTCTGTATTCCCCGTCTTTAGTCCGGACGGAACAAAGGTAGCTACGCTGTTTCGCACATATCCTGATTCTTTTATACCTAAACAGACCGAAAAACTTGTAATTTATAATACTGATACCGGTGAAAGAATCGATCTTAATTTGGGATTGTTTCGCACTAACAACCGTATAATGTGTATGACATTCAGCAATGACAGCGAAATACTTGCTTATTTTGAACTTGATGAAGGTGATGAACGCACTTTAGATACGATTAATATTCTAAACGCCCATAAGCGGGGCAAAATTTTTAAATTTTTTCGTTTTGGACATGGCAAAGCGCTGTCAATGGCCTTCAGTCCCGATGACAGTATTTTAGCCGTTGGAACAGAAAAAGGCGTTACCTTGATAGATTGGGAAAAAGCTAATAACCAGGTATATGGTTATAATTGGGTTGAACTCCCCAGCGCCCCGGTTTATTCAATTAAATACACCAGGGACGGCAAGGCTATAGCAGCCGCGGACGGCGGAAACATCAAAATATGGAACACGGGAAACAACAGGCTGCTCAGGACGCTTGAAGGCAGGCGGAACGCGGATGTTATGTCATTGGCGCTGTCTGGTGATGACAAATATATCGTCGCGAGTTTTTCTGACAAAACGATCATGAAATGGGACATTACAAAAGAAAAAGCGCTGTTAACAATAGAAAATCCTCACGTGTGCAATTCGGTTGATATTCACCCCAATGGCAAATACATTCTTGCCGGATGTACAGACGGCACTATCCGTACTTGGGACATCGTCACCGGAAAAGAAATTGCCACATTTCTCTCCTTTACAGGCAGCGACGGCCAGCTAATCTCCGCGTCACGCGACATTACCCCGGAGGTAGAAAAAGCGGTAAGTTCTATTGACGGCGAATGGCTTGTGATTACGCCTGACGGCTACTATGCCGCCTCCCCGCGCGGCGACCGCTACGTTAACGCCCGCATCGGCAACACAGTCAACGGTATCGACAGCTTCCGTTCAGTGTTCTACAACCCCGATGTGGTACGCGCCCGCCTCACCGGACGGTCTGACCCCGTGTCCAAGAAAGCAGTCACCATACAGCAGGCCGCCGCCTTTTTGCCGCCTGAGGTATCAGTGCAAACACAAACCCGTACCGCGTCTTCTTCCACGGCAAACATCTCCGTTTCCATCACCGATAAAAACCTTCCCGTTCAGAACATCATCGTCATGGTCAACGGCAGGCGGCTGGGTAAAGACGAACTCTCCGCCGCTTCGGGTGTTTCCGGTTTACAGCCGGGAAAGGCCAGCATGACGGTTACGGGCAGTAAGAAAACGCTAAACTTCACGCTGCCCGTGAACATTGACCCCGGCAACAACCGCATTGAAGTGGTTGCGTTTAACGGCTATTCTGAAAACCGCCACTACGTTGACGTTAATTGGGATGCGCCCGTTGGCAACAGGCCCAAACTTCCCGATTTATATATACTCGCGATAGGAGTAAACAAATACGACAATCCCGGCGAGCAGCTTGGAAACTTAAGAAACCTCGACTACTGCGTGGCGGATGCCCGCGGGATAATCGATTCTCTTAAAGCGCAGGAGGGCCTGCGTTACGGCAATGTACACAGCCTGTTAATTGCGGATGATGCCGATATAAAGCCTACAGCGGAAAACATCCGCAAAAACCTGAAGTTCCTTGAAGGTGCGGGGCCAAAAGACGTGGCGTTATTGTTTCTGGCCGGTCACGGCATGAGCGCGGCAGGGGGGAAATTTTACTTCCTGCCCCGCGACGCGGTAATAACGGGCGGGAATAATGTTACACCTAACCGCGCAATCTCAGGGGATGAGATCGTGGCGGTACTTGACGCGCCGGGTAACCGGCTGGTGTTCATCGACGCCTGCAAGTCAGGCGGGGTGGACAATGACAGGATGGTGCGCCTGTTCATGGATACAAATGCTTTTGTATTCGCCGCCTGCCGCGGAAACGAATCATCGCTGGAATTGCCGAACCTGGGGCATGGGGTGTTCACATACAGTGTAATGGAAGCATTAAAAGGCACGGCAGGCGCAAGAGCCGCAAACAATGTGAGCGTAAAAAGCATGAGCGGCTTTGTTTCGATTGATGTACCTGAGAGAACACAAAACCGCCAACATCCCAGCGCGTACTCATTAGGCTTTTATGACTTTCCAATGGCGCTCATTGAAGCAAAGCATTAAACCTCTTCCTCGCTCCCTTCGACGCTTCGACAGGCTCAGCGACCTCAGTGAGCGCCTTCTTCCTATTCTCTAAGCTTGTCGAAGCGCTCCCCATGAAGCTCACGCCCGGACGACAAACAACAACATTGCTCATTGCTCATTGTAATTGTCCTTCGTGTGAAGTTCTTTCAAAAAATTCCTTAAAACAGACCGTGACTATTTATTAATTTATGTCATAGAATAAAAAAGTACACCAAAACGGACCGTAGGTTCGATGATTTTAAAATATTTCTAGAAAAGGAGAGATCTATGAAAAAATCAAACATCGCTGTTCTTTCGGTATTTTTACTTGTCGTTTTCGCGGTAGTATTTACTGCCTGCGGAAAAGCCACACCTGACTCAAATTATAACTACAGGAAAAATAAATATATATTGACATTAATAAAAAAAGTAATATAATTTATAGAGAGGTAAAAAATGAAGATTTTAAAAATTTACATAATGCTCCTATTGCTGGTATCAGTAGGCATTATGGCACAGGCACAACAGTCTGCATTTCAAGGAACTTGGAATGCAGAGTATGACCCAAATTATAACTACAGAGTAACCGGGCAATTTGCCACCTGGGGTTCAAATTATGAAGAAAAATTCATGATGACGCCAGTCGATAAATCAGACGCGAGACTTAACCCAATCAAATCACAACTTAATGACGCTCAGTATATTTATATCTATGAATATAAGCCAAGTCAATATAGCAACGCAGAATGGAGTGTGAAATATTCGGGACCTAAAATTAATATAAACGGTATATATGCGATAAAAATTATCAGGCTTGAGAAGGATCCAACCGAACCCAGCGGTTGGATGTTCGATATGTGGATACCAAGCGCTGAAGCTGGCGGTCTTAAGAATCTGTCTCCTGACACTTTGTTTACACCGAAGAATAGAAGCGATATAGAACGGGATGCGGCTAAAGACGGATATGGAAGTAATAACGATAATCCTGTTCTGCTTAAAGGTCCTGTATCTTACTATGTTGTATTTGCGATTTTTAAGGACAAAAGCAGAGGAATGGGCGCTGTGATAAAATAAAGGGAATTATAAAAAAATTTAAAAAACAGACTTGACTATTTATTAATTTATGTCATAAAATAAAAAAGTACACCAAAACGAACCGTAGGTTCGTTGAATTTAAAAGTATTTCTGGAAAAAGGAGAGTTCTATGAAAAAATCAAACATCGCTGTTCTTTCGGTATTTTTACTTGTCGTTTTCGCGGTAGTTTTTACTGCCTGCGGAAAAGCCACACCTGACCCAAATTATAACTACAGGGTAACCGGGCAATTTGCCAACTGGGGTTCAAATTATGAAGAAAAATTTATGATGACTCCGGTTGCAAAATCAGACGCGAGGCTTAAACCCATCAAATCAGCCCTTAATGGCGCTAATTATATTTATATCTATGAGCATTCGCCAAATCAGTACAGCCCCGCGGAGTGGAATGTAACATATGATGGTCCTGGAATAAGTCAGAATGGAATATTAGCGGTAAAATTTATCAGGCTTTCTAAGGACCCGAGCGAACCCAGCGGATGGACGTTCGATATGTGGATGCCAAGCGCGGAAGCGGGCGGTCTTAAAAATCTGTCTCCGGACACTTTGTTTACGCCGAAGAACCGAAGCGATGAAGACCGGGACGCGGCTAAAGACGGATATGGCAGTAATAATGATAATCCCGTCCTGCTTAAAGGTCCTGTTCCTTACTATATCGTGTTTGCCGTATTTAAGGATAAAAGCAGGGGAATGGGCGCTATTGTAAAATAAGGGGGAATCATGAAAAAAAGAGCTTTTTGGTCTTTTTGCGGCCTTATTTTTGCAATTACTTTATGTTTCGCGTTTTTTTCCTGTAAAAAAGAAGCCGGTATAATAATATGGGTTGGCGCTGAAAGCAAGAACTTTTACCAGACAAAAATGGATGAATGGGCGGAGTCTTATAAATCAGCTAACGGCGGTAAGGCGTTTCCCTGGAAAGTTAATGTTGAAAGCGTTGACACGGGTTCCGCCGCTGGAAAGTTTCTTGATGATACCGCCGCAGGAGCGGATATTTTTACGGTCGCCCATGACAATTTGGGCAAATTAACCGCAGGTTCAAGCGCGATAGCCCCAATCACCGACGAAAAACTGTTAAATCAAATTCAGAATGACAATCCGTCAATATTCCTTGAAGTAATCAAGGGAACCGTGGGCGGGAAAGAGTACACATTCGGAGTTCCATATATCGCGCAGGCGCTTGTACTGTATTACAACACAAGCATATTGACGGAAGAAGACGTAAAAACATGGGAAGGCATTTGGGCGAAGGCAAAGGGGCTTGGGAAACAATCGGTTACCATTAACGGCGACGACGGTTACAACAACTCTTTTATCGTGTTGTCTTCAAGGGAATCTGACGGACAGCGTATCGCGGATATTTATGTGGACAAGAAATTTGAAAATTGTAATTTCAATTCCGATTTGGCGGTCGCTACAATGCGCTGGGGACAAAGATTCTTTACCGACGCAAGTGCCGACGGAAAAGTTAATTACGGGGCCAAGAAAGTAGGCGATTCAG
>Ga0268262_10005385_pt1 | contig 12721 bp, 12 predicted proteins | sample TergutNc150P3_FD_190354 | JGI IMG/M metagenome (GOLD analysis project Ga0268262, IMG submission 190354) | Nasutitermes corniger P3 segment gut microbial community from laboratory colony in Florida, USA - Nc150 P3 (SPAdes) (version 2) | ecosystem: Host-associated > Arthropoda: Insects >... | reverse complement strand
TACAGACGAATTTGAAAAATGGCTACGCAAATTCCCTTAAATAATTGGAATTAGCTTGGGTTCCCCATAATTTTTGTAATCCTGTTCGTTTATTTTGCAAAACACCTCGCTAAAATCGCTGCAATTTACCAAATTCAAGATTTTCTCCGTGACTTTTTTCCCCTCAAAGAAATTCAAAAAATGCTCATAATTCATTTCTGCAATTCTATTCCTCTCCTCTTTATCTAAAAGTTTATGCACCCCCTGTTCCAAATCCTCTAAATTTTCAAATACATAAGGATAATTTTTTGGCATATATTCATTAAAACTCTGAATTATGTTTTCTCTGTTTATCATAGAAACAAAGGGGATTTTCAAACTCATCAGGTCAATCATGGTTAAATCATTGCTAATTGGGAAACTATCTATAAAAAAGTCTGCACATTTGAATAGGGGTTTGTAATTTGCGGTGAAATTCAAAATCAGCAGTCTATTTTTGGCTTTTGAGTTTTGAAAAACAGAATTTATGATATATTTTAGCTCATCGGTCAAATTTGTGATTAAAACGTGGTATAGATTTTCATTTTTTTCCAAACATTTGCAAATAAATTCCAAAAATTCCGATTTTTTGCCTGAATGTAACTTATAAGAGGCACAACCGGTCATTGTACAAACACAATTTTGAGGAATTCCTATTTTTTTTCTCGTTTCTTTGATTTGTTCCTCGCTAAAAACTGGCAAATTTTTCTCGCTCTCCCCTGCGAGCCAAATTATATGAGTATTTGCCAAATTTCTGTATTTTTGGGTTACAAAAGCGTTATATGGGGAGAGTTCCAAGATTAAATCCGCAAAAGACATTCCCAAACTGGGGTGATGGGCGGCAAAATTTACGAATAAAATCTTTATATCTGTGTATTTTTTCAAAAGTGCCAAGCTTGCTGCGGCAAAAGTATCGTTCATGTGCATAAATACAATAATCGCTTTGGGTGAAAAATCGGTTATTTTATTAAAAATTTGCCTCAAAAGTCTTTTTTCGCACAAAAAAGAGAAGTCAACACCATCTATTTGGGTATAATTTGCAATTTCTGCCATTCTTTTCTTTGAAATCCTCATAGATTTGTTTTTTTTTGTCAAAAACAACTTTGTATTGTAATTTTTTGGAATATTTTGCAAAATATTCCTCAAAAGCACACCGTGCCCCCCTTGTTCGTAAAATTCTGTGGCAAAAAACGCTAAATTTTCCGATTTTATCTCTTTTTTTGCATTTATTTTTAATTTCAGAGCAAAATTTTCTATTTCTTTATCCAAAAGACTATTATTAAACATATTATTTTGCCTAAAATTATACTTTATATTATATAGTGTAGATATACCAAAGGCCGAAATGACTTTTTTTAAGATATGCCGCATAGGGGTAAATTACTAAATTGTAAACTTTTTTTAAAAAAATTCACTTTTTAGGATTTTTTTTACGTTTTTTTCGTCTAATATAGTAGAAACAAAGAAATGGAGGTTTCTATGAAAAAAAAGAGGGTTAAACCCTGCACAGGTGGCAATAATTTTGTATTTTCAAAGGAGGGACTGCTATGGAAAGCGTTTTAAATCTCGTAGTTAACGCAGAAAATGTGCGAGTACTATTAATACTAGTATTCGGCTTTAGCGGTTTTATATGGCTTAAAACTTCTCTGGAAAAGAAAATAGTCGGAGTTGACAAGCGTATAGACGAGCTAAAATACAACGATTTAGCAGCTATACACAAGCGTATAGACGGTGTGGAAGTTTCCATAAAGGAGCTAAGTGTAGCTCTAAACGGGCGTATAGACGAAGTGGAAGTTACTCTCAACAAGCGGATAGACGTATTAGAAGTTACTCTCAACAGGCGGATAGACGAAGTGGAAGTTACTCTCAACAAGCGGATAGACGTATTAGAAGTTACTCTCAACAAGCGGATAGACGAAGTTGAGACTTCCCTCAACGGGCGTATAGACGTATTAGAAGTTACTCTCAACAAGCGGATAGACGAAGTTGAGACTTCCCTCAACGGGCGTATAGACGACTTAAAGCACAACGATTTTGCTCATTTAAACAGCACGATTGAGGCTCTTACCTATGCTTTGGAGAAAAATGGCTCTCTAAAACTGGAAGATAAGGAGTACGTGGATACCAGGCTGGCACGTTAATTGTCTGAACCCCGATTCACAGGATTCAAGGATTTCCCCGATTTCGGGGAATAAGCTGTGAATAAGCTATTTTATAGGTATTTCGTGTTGCAATCCTGAAAATCCTCTAATCGGGAGAATCGGGGTTCAGACAACTGGCACGGTTTTTGCTCTCTAAAACCTGAGAAATGGTATCAAAATAAGCAAGGAGCCAAAAATGCTAAGATCTCTAAATTCCGGTGTATCTGGATTGATGAACCACCAAGTGCGCATGGATGTTATTGGTAATAACATCTCCAACGTTAATACCGTTGGCTACAAAGGTCGCCGAGTGACCTTTGAAGAAAGTTTTAACCAGCTGATGAAAGGCGCAAGCCGAACCGAAAGCAAGGCGGGTGGAACTAACCCGATGCAGGTTGGCTTGGGCGTGGCCGTTGGCTCAATAGACGTGATGACCGGGCAAGGCAACTTGCAGAATACCGGCAGGATTTTTGACCTTGCCATTGAAGGAAGCGCTTTCTTTGGCGTTAGCGATGGCAATGGCACATACTATACTAGGAACGGCGCGTTCCAGTTAGATTCAGAAGGATATATTATATTACCCACAAACGGCATGGTGCTTCAAGGAAGAATGGCAGATTCTTTTGGCAATTTCCCTCCGGGAACAGCCATTGGCAATTTGCAGATTCCTATGAGCCAGCAAGCACCGGCAAAAGAAACCACACAAATTGATATAAGCAGAAACTTGAATTCAGAAGCAGATGCAAAAGGTTCTGTAACTTATAGCCAGAGAATATTGCACCCTGTAGATTCGTATAGACTTCCAGAAACAAATACTATAAATGACCCTGGCAAAGAAGCAACTACCCTTAACTCTTTATACAATAGCAAAGGGCAGTCTTTGAACATAAAAGAAAACGATGCTTTGACAATTTCTTGGTACGACCAAGCTTCCGTAACATCTGGAGCACCAGCTTTCGGTTCAGTTACCGTTAAAGTGAGCGAACAAGAAGGAGAACGCTCTATTAACGGAATAAGAACCACCGTTTGGACTATGGACGATTTTGCAGAAGCTATTACAGAAGCGTTAAATCACGATAGGAATGGCAATAGACTTACATATACTATGGCAGATCCTCCAGGTTCTACTACTTATGTAACTAAAGATGTAAACCACAAAGTTACTCTAGTTCAAGACCCTATCTCCGGTGCATATACTGGAGAATTGCAGATAATATATGACCCTGATATGTTAGCTGCTTCGGGCGATCCACTTGCCACCTTCAAAGCTAACCAAATTTTCAATTTGCAAATCAGTTCCAGCAATCCACTTAGCAATTCTTTTGTGGGCAAGGCATTTAGCTTTGGTTCTCATATAGGTCCAGAAATTGGAAACTATCCAAATAACACAGATGCTAATAAAATAAAATCAGATGCTTTTTTGCGCCCAGCAGAACAGTTTGACTATATGTATATGCTAAGAGATGCCAGTGGAAACAGGTTATATCCGGGTCTTGATACGGGCGACCCAATTGATATTTTTGGTTCGGTTGGCAAAACTTCAATTGAAGATGGAAAATCTGACCCTCTTGCCTTTTATCCACCAAATGCTTATGATATTCAAGGTGGCAAAAAGACCCCTGTTTCTATTAGTGATGCAGCTAGTCTTAGAGAGATAAATGACTACACTAAATGGGTTGCAGATGTCAATAAATGGGTGGCTTCTAGTAAAAATAATCAAAGTATTCCAGCTGGTGGTTATCCCACCCCTGGTAACAAAGGAAGTGTGGGACCCGTTGTTCCTCCAGCTTTGCCAGGTTCTGCTGCTTATGGCGTTCCCACCACAGCTTCTTTTGCGGATAAAGAATGGGCTTATCTCTCTTATCTGAACTTTCCAGAATTACCTACGCCTCCACCTGCGGTAGCAATCGAGGCACCACCTCCCTCATCGGTAAATACAGTGCTCCCTGTTCTACCGGCAAATACTGGTGAAACGGGCTTAATTTATGATATTGACCCAAAAGATGGGCACATTATACAAATCACTATGAACGCTCTTAATACCATTGGTCAGAAAGAAACTGATGATTACAGAGCATGGGCTGCAGAGGTTAATAAATACAATGCTGGTCTTGCTACTCCCTTTACCTCTTTTGCAGCAGCAGCGTCAGATTATGCTAGTACTAACCCTCCTCCTGCCGGTCTTAGAACTCCTGCACTTTTCGGGACTGGGACTCCCCCACATACAAGTTCACTTACAGGTTTAATCTATGACCTTGACTTAACCGATGGACATATTATATCCATTAAGGATATAGGCGGTCAATCGTTTTTTGCTGGCGAGTTAAAGAATGTAACCCTTATGGACGACCTTCTTGCCAAAATAAGAAACGATTTCAAACTACCCGCAGAATATGTGGACAGAGATGGAAATCACATTCTAAGCGTTGGCATGAATCCAGCAGGCACAGACGATGGAATTCCTCCTGGCTCCATAGTGATTCGTGGCTCAAAAGGCAAAGATTTTGCGATAAATAACCTGTCTATTCGCGGAGTCAATTCAAATTCAGACAAGGTAGCACCTACCTTCTTCAATGCCGCAATGGGCTTTACCGAAAAGAGAAAAGCCGAAGACGTTGGAGTTGTGGACACCGTTATAAGTGTTTATGACGAATCCGGTGCCGAGCACGTAATGACAATCTCATTTGTGCACACAGGCAGAGCGGGTGAATGGGAATGGAAAGCCACTTTTGCCGGCAAAGAGGACATTATGCCGGGCAGCGGTTCGGGTAAGGTGACTTTTGGACAAGACGGCACGGTTAGCGCTTGGATATTTGACAACGGCGGCTCGCAGTTGCAGGTTGACCCGCACAATGGTTCCAACATGATGTATTTAAATTTGAATGTTGGCGGCCCTGGCGACTTTAGAGGCATAACGCAGTTTGCAAGTGCTTCAACCGTAAGCTGCATAGGTCAAGATGGCTACACAACAGGCAACTTGGTAGAAGTTACCATAGACGAATATGGACTTGTGGAAGGCACATTCTCAAACGGAACCAACCGCAAAATAGCCCAGATTATGATGATAGACTTCGCAAACCCAGGCGGCTTGCTAGACATGAGCGATAGCATTTACACAACCTCTGCTAACTCCGGCGACCCAGTTTGGGGACTTCCGGTAACGCAAAGCTCCTCTAAGCTAAAACCCGGAGCAGTTGAAATGTCTAACGTTGATTTGTCTGCGGAATTCACAAACATGATAACCACCCAAAGAGGTTATCAGGCAAACAGCCGCGTGATAACGGTTAGCGACACAATGCTAGAAGAACTGGTAAACTTGAAAAGATAACTAGCTGATTAACTTGCTTAGGTTCAAGGGCTTAAAAACCCTTGAACTTTTTTATTTACGAGCTGCTGCTTGAATTGCCAGAACTGCTGCTAGTTCCTTCGGAACTGCTGCTTGATTCGCTGGAACTACTGCTGGATTCGGAGCTGCTGCTTGGAATAGCGGAACTGCTACTCGGAACTACAGAACTGCTGCTCGGTTCTTCTTCGGAGCTACTGCTTGGAATAGCGGAACTGCTACTCGGAACTACAGAACTGCTGCTCAGTTCCTCGGAACTGCTGCTCTGGTCGCTGGAGTCGCTGCTCTGTTCCACAGAACTGCTACTCGGAACTACAGAACTGCTGCCGTGGTTGCTGGGGCTACTGTTATTATCTTGTGGTCCAGCAACTTCGCCGCAACCTATTAATACAAGGAGTCCGCAAAAAAACAAGGCACTGGTTAAAGATATTGCTTTCATAATAGAAAATATAGTAAAACTAGTCCTCTTCTGTGGAATTGAATTGTTCATTGAATTTCACATTCACAATATTGCGCATATATGAGTTAAAAACCGTTTTACCTTGCTTGCTTGTGTTAATTAGGTCTAATTTTTTCCATGTTTTAGCCCTTAGCTCAAGTGTACTGTGCAACTTGCTATGAAAGTGATTACCCCAAGAATTGATGTTATCAAACAAAATTAGGTAAAAAGAATTCGCTGTTATTATATTTATAGTATTCAAAAAAGCCTCTATGCTTTTGGCAAAGTCAACTATTGGCTCGTCTTTCTTATCGTTCTTTTTTATATATTTCAGCAATTTTACAGCTAAGTAATCTTGTTCCCATCTGCTCAGTTCTGCCAGTTTCGGGGTGTATTTAGAAGGGTCATTCAAAAAATCCATTATACCAAACGATGGCTTAGAGTTCTCTAAGTCTTTGTTAGGAGCTGGCAGGTAATTTTTAACCACTTCAATCAGAAATTTGTGTATTTGATTAGAATGGGCTTTGTGCCTTAAATTTACAATTCTATCGTTTTCTATACCGAAAGTATCAACTGTTTTAACATTAGTGTGCTCGTGCAACCCTACAACTTTTATACTGCCTCCCGATGTGATAATAATGTTATTGGCAATTTCATTTTCGTTGTCTATGAAAACTTCATAGCCTTCATTTTTTAGGAATTCTATAGCCTCGTCTGTTGTATTCGGCTGAAAATTTTGCGACTCGCTCATATTTGGTCTCCTATGGTTTGTTATACCTATATACAGAATTATAGAAATTTACTATATTATTCCTGAATTTTCCGAGAGGTTTTAAATATGTCTTCAAAATCCAGCAGCGAGCTTACGCATTTAAGCACTTCTACCGTGATAGAAGGTACCATAGATTTGGAGAACGATATCCGCATAGCCGGCTCTGTCGTTGGCAAAATTAGCACTAGAGGCACACTTATAGTTGAGCAAACAGGTAAAATAAAGGGTGAAATAAAGGCAAATGCCGCAACCGTAGCTGGCCGAATTCAAGGCAACATAGAGTGCGATGGCCTAATGACGCTGGAAAGCCGTTCTTGCTTTGTTGGCGACATAAAAACACGCCAAATTGTGATAAACGAAAACGCAGAATTTCAAGGAAACTGCGCAATGCCTATAAGTGCAGCCGGGGAGTGAGCTTATACAGCTTATCACCTCGCCTAACAAGGTCTTTAACAGGAATTGAAAACAAGCAGCCCTTTTTAACTTGCGGAACGTTTTTTCCGCCTCCTTCTCTTAATTCTTCTGCTTTTTGCTCCAAAACCCCTGTGGTGGAGCCTGTTATCAGTATATCTTCGCCCAAATGGAGTTCCTCTCCGGTTTCAAATAGGATTTCTGCCACCTTTATGTTTGAAAAGTAGTTTGTGACCTTTCCCAAATAGACCTTTGAGGTGGAGGCCTTTGTTCCGTGAACATCAGACCACTCTCCGAGCTTCTGCCCCAGATAGTAGCCGTTCCAAAAACCTCTGTTGAAAACGGTTCCAAGCCTCTCTCGTAGGCTCTTTGCCTTTTCTTCTGTTAAAGTTCCGGCAAAATAACTGTCTGCGGCTTGCTTGTAGCACTCAACCGTTGTTTTAACGTATTCGGGTGCGCGTGCCCTGCCTTCAATTTTAAGAATGCTCACGCCCGCTTCTATAATTTGAGCCAAAAATTCAATGGTGCATAAATCCTTTGGTGACATTATGTATTGATTGTCTATTTCAAGTTCTTCGCTTGTTTCCAAATCTTTCACGGAGTAGCCTCGCCTACAAATCTGAAAACAGTCGCCTCGGTTTGCGGAATGGTTGTAGTGGTGCAGGCTCAAATAGCATTTGCCAGAAATTGCCATGCAAAGCGCACCGTGGCAAAAAATTTCAATTTTCACCAAATTTCCAGAAGGCCCCTTTATTTGCCGCCTTTCAATTTCTTTGATTATATCTGCAACTTGAGAGATAGTAAGTTCGCGAGCCAGCACCATAACATCGCAAAAAGCAGAAAAAAATTCCACCGCTTCTATGTTTGAAATGCTCAGCTGAGTTGAGGCGTGTAGCTCAATTCCTTTTTTGCGCGCATAAGTAAAAACCGCCATGTCTGAGGCTATTATCGCATTAATTCCATTACTTGCAACCGCATCAACTATTCGCTGCATTTGCTCCATTTCGTTATCGTAAATCACGGTGTTTAGAGTTAAATAACATTTCACATTTTTTTCTTTGCAAATAGAGCTTATTTTTGCCAAATCTTCTAAACTGAAATTGTTTGAATTTCTAGCTCTCATGTTCAAATTTTCGGCACCAAAATAAACCGAATGCGCCCCTGCATTTATAGCCGCCATAAGAGACTCATAAGAACCCACCGGCGCCATTACCTCTATTTTATTTTGCATTTTGAATAAAGTAGCAAAAGTTTTATTCTATATTCTATAACTTGGAGATAAATATATGCTAGAAACAGATATAAAAAAATTTAGGGGAAACCTTGTTCTTCAATTAGAAAATGCAAAAGACCAAGAGCTTCATTGGGAAGCAAAAGCCTACGCAGAGTGCATAAAGATGCTAGATTCCGTTTTAAAGAAAAACGGAATAGAAGTGAGCTAACCGTTTCGAATGCAAAGAGCAATTTCGTGTTTTTCTTTATACGAACCTTGCAAGTTCCATATTTTTGCATTTAGATATAAGCTGTTTTTTAAAACAGAAAAAAAATCGCCACCCATACATTTATAGTAGGCTTCCTTTTTTGTCCATAAGGGATAAAATGCTTCTGCTTTTTTTACAATTTCGCCATTTGCAAAAAATCTTTTTGAAATAGCCTCAAAATTTCTCTCTTTATAAAACTCTAAATCTATTCCAACATCGCATTCTCTGGAATAAGCGAGAACGCACTCTCCCTTGCTATTGCTCCAATTTGCAAAACCCATTCTAGGCGGCAAAAAAGGTTTGCCAAAAGAATTCATTGTTATTTGGATTTTTTCTTGTTTCAAAATTTGCCCTAAAATTTTCAATGGCCATTTTTTAAGATGCTCGTCAGAGGGCATCAAATACAAAAACACGGAACCTTCAGGAACGCGCAATATCAACCAAGGTTCAGGCATAATGGAGATAAGGGGAGTCGAACCCCTGGCCTACGCATTGCGAACGCGTCGCTCTACCAACTGAGCTATATCCCCAAGGTTAGTGAGGAATATAGAAACTTTAAAATTCCCGTTTGACAGGCTTTCCAAAGAACCACATCTATATAACCTTTGGAGAGTCCTGTGGTTTTTTCTATTTGTGCAAACATTTTATCGCAGAGAATTTTCACATCTTCGTTTAAAGGAAAACCCTCTTTCAAATTTGATTTGCCAAGTGCAATGGCAAGCCGTTGAATCCACACATCGTATTTCACTTTGTTAATGCCCAAATTTCGTGCGAGATGATTTTTTGTTATTTCACCAATATGCGGCAATTTGCCCAAGTAATTCAATTTTTCATCTTCTGTTTTTAGTTTGTAAAATCCGTCTCTGAAATTTTCTTTGTTGTTCCAAATTTTAATTATGGCTCTTATCTTATTTACATTTCCAAAAATTTTGAGCAAATTCTTTTCAGAAATTTCCCCGCCTCCATTTATATAATTCATTATTTCGCCAAATTTTTTCTTTGCGATTTTTTGTCTAAATCCTCCAGCCAAAATAACATAAATACATTCCTGTGCAAATTTCTCCGCGTTCAAAACGGGAGGTTTGAGCAAACGTTTTTTTATGGTTTCAAAGCTGTCTTTATCTTCGCCTATTCCAGATTCTATAAGATGCTTTTCAATTTGAAAAAAAAGAGAAGCATCTATTTTGGTTATAGTTTTCACTTCAATACAATTTTAACTATCTGCTTTTGCGAACCGGATTTCGCTATTGCGTAGTAAACGCCCACTTTTTGCTTTTCCAAGCTAATGGTGGTTGTTCCGCTCAATACCCTTTGGCTTAACACCTGTTTGCCATTTATATCAAACAGAGATATTGTTGCATTTTTGTCAGAGGCTATACGCAAGCTGCGGGCAAAATTAACCACATTCAAGCCAATAACGGGTGCGTTGTTGTGAGATATAATTGGGTCGGTTTCACCGGAAGAAGAGCTTGTGGTGCCTGCACCAGAAGATGAGCTTGATGTGCCAGCAATTACACTAGAAGAGCTTTGAGTGCTGGGAGAGCTTGGGGTGGTGGCTTCGCTAGAAGAGCTTTGAGTTGGGGCGGCAGCTTCGCTAGAAGAACTTGGGGTGGTGGCAGCAACGCTGGAAGAGCTTGGAGGATTGGGAGGATTAGGATCTCTACCTTCACCTGTCCATGTACCATTGCATGTTTTACCATCGCCAACATTACTGGAGGTAACTTCTTTATATACAGAACCGTAAGCTTTGCATTTCGTTAGGATACTATCTTGCGTTATAGGGTGGCAACTTGTAGGCGAATACCATTGGCACCATATAGGAACTCCACCGTTGAAATTAGGGTCTTTGCCATCTCCAGTCCATGTACCATTGCATTTATTACCAGCACCTTCATTAGTAACATTTTTATATACAGAACCATCTGCTTTGCAAGTCTCAAGCCCTGCTTCATTTTTTATAGGCTGGCAACCTGAATCCCATTGGCACCATATAGGAGTTCCACCGTTAAAATTAGGGTTATTGCCCACTCCAGCCCATGTGCCACTATTTTTGCATGTCTTGTTATCACCGCGGTCAGCAAGAGTAACGTCTGTGTATAGGTATCCATGATCCCTACATTCACTATAAACTGTATTGCAATTATCGGCATCAGTTGGTCCCTTATTTAGCTCGTAACAACCAGTAGGCCACTGGCAATAATAAGTCTCTCCCAAAGCACTTGCACATGAAGTATACGCGCCCCAAACCTGCGAAATTAAAGCGAATACCGCAAAAATTGGCAATATTAAAATTTTCCTCATAAATAATCTCCAAATTAATATGCACCAAATATAGAAAAATTCTACCTTACCCTAAATGCTCGCTAAAAAAACATTCAAAATTGGCAGCTTGCAGGTGCGGGCTGAGCGTAAAAGGGTGCGCAGCGTTAGGCTTTATATTTCGCAAAAAGATTTGCAGGCACATTTAACCATTCCTTATTATGCAAGCGAAAAATTTGCGATTGATTTTTTGAGCAAAAACTATGAGTGGCTAAAAAGAACAATGGAAAAAATAAAGGAAAACCCGCCGCCCGCTTTGCGAAAAGAGCAGGAAATTTCAAAAGAAGAAATGGCAAAACTCAAAAGAATCATCTCAAATTTGCTCCCTCAATGGGAATTTAGGCTTGGGGTCAAGGCAAAAGACTGGAAACTGCGCAAAATGAAAACCCAGTGGGGAAATTGCAAAATGAAAACCAGAGAGATAACTTTCAGCACGGGCTTAATAAAAAAACCTCTCCGGTGCATAGAATACGTAGTTGCCCACGAACTCGCGCATTTAATAGAAGCAAACCACTCCGAAAAATTCTATGCAGTTATAGCAAAGCATTTTCCGTATTGGAAGGAAGTCAGAAAGGAATTGAATGGGTAAACCCCATTAAAACCCAAGTTTCCTGCTCCCATAAGCTTCTTTTGCATTAGCCATATCCACCAATCCACCCACAACCCGCTGCAAAGTCAACTCCTCTTTAGGCAGCCATTGCAACCTTTTATACACTGCATAAAAATCACCGGGCGCAAGCGTTTCTACATCTGTTAAATAGCTCCAATCTTCGTCCACTAAATCTGGGAAAAAGTTTTTTGCCATTGTCAAAATGCCCTCTTTTTTCAAAAAGCCAAATTGCAAATGAAAATGGAATCTGCGATTGCTCGCCGCATCCAAATGCCCCTGAAAGTTAGTTGAGCATATAACCATACATTTTGCGCTCTCCAACTGCACCAAAAATTCATTAGTTTGCGTAACTTCCCAGCTCCTCACAGCACCCTTGCGGTCTGAAATTAGGCTATCGGCTTCATCTATAAACAAAAGCTCGCCAGCATCGTTTGCCTGCTTAAAGGCGGCGGCTAGCTTCTTTTCTGTTTCTCCAACCCACATAGACGAAATTTGCCCATAGCTAATTTCCCTAAAAGAAAGTCCACATTCCCTTGCTAAAAACCTCGCAAATTCGGTTTTGCCAGTCCCCGGAGGGCCATAGAGCAACATAGTCATATTGCTCTCTGTTTGCTTACTTTTGAGTTTCTCTGCATAAAGTTTTGCCGAATGCAGAACTTCGTCTAGGCGAGAAATGTTCAGCACAGAAACATCGTATTTTAGGGCACGGCTAAGTGTTTGCTTGTTGGTTTTTAAACCCAAAAGCTCCACATGATTATCTAAAATATCCTCGCCAATTTTCTCGTAAATGCCGCTCTCCAAAAGAGCAACTTCATTTTGCACGGCAAGTTCTATTCCCCCAGTGGAAATTTCATATTTTTCTGCAAGTTTTTCATAGCGTTCAGGCGGAAAAATACTCTCGGCTTTATGTTTTTCCACAACGGAATTCCAGAGTTTTTTGCGAAGGCTTTGATTGCTCAAATCAAAACCCACGCTATATTGAAACCTGCGCATTGTGGAGCTTTTCACGTGATATAATTCGTTGGTTATCCAAATCACGGGCAGTTTCAAATCTTCTAAAAACCTGTTCAAAATACCCTTTTCAAAATAATTCAAAATCAAATCAGCTTCGTCAACAACCAACAAAACATTCTTCTCTCTCAAATACATTTCAGAAATTTTCAAGGATCTTATCCTGTAAGAGATGG
>Ga0268262_10005384_pt1 | contig 12723 bp, 9 predicted proteins | sample TergutNc150P3_FD_190354 | JGI IMG/M metagenome (GOLD analysis project Ga0268262, IMG submission 190354) | Nasutitermes corniger P3 segment gut microbial community from laboratory colony in Florida, USA - Nc150 P3 (SPAdes) (version 2) | ecosystem: Host-associated > Arthropoda: Insects > Digestive... | reverse complement strand
TCGGCTCTTCACCATTACTAAAAGACGTAAGGTATCCTCCACCGCCTCTCCCAATAGAAGAATTACCACTGATAACACCACCTGTCATAGTAAAGCTACCTGAAATTATAGCCACTCCGCCACCATTACCGGCATTATTATCCTTGATGGTTCCACCTTTCATTATAAAACTGCCATATGCGACATTTACACCGCCACCGCCCCAACTATATATTTCCATGACAGTGGAATTATTACAGATTGTTCCCCCAGACATAGTGAAAGTTCCACCGTTAACACCCACACCACCACCATAGCTATCACCATCATTGCCCCTGATAGTTCCATTCCGTAATTCTAAAGTACCACCCCATGATGTACCAATTACCGTAGTAATATTCTTTTGAGTTGAGCCATTTTGACCGACTCTAAGCCCTTCAAGAATTAGGTTAGCACTATCAATATAAAGAGTCTGACTATCACCAGTACCAATTATTGAGCCACTGCTTGTAAGATAAAGTCTACCGTTTCCATTTAGTGTTACCGTTATATTAGATACATTACCGAAAGACCCTGTGGAAACTGGAATACTCCCATTGACAGTGATGGTATAAGTTTTATTATCTCCACTACGGCCAATCCCATTGAGTGCCTCATTCCATTGATCAGTGTTAGAAACATTAAATACATGGCCATTCGGATAAGGGACAGCTATTATACAGGTAGCTGTTCTACCGCCATCTATTGTAGTAACGGTTATGGTTGCCGCTCCTGGTGCAACACCAGTTACTTTACCGTCGGATGTAACTGAGGCAACAGCGGGGGCATTACTGCTCCATGTCACGTTTTTGTTTGTTGCGTTGTTGGGAGTTATTGTCACATAGAGGGTTTCTGAGTTGCCTACGTTAATGCTAGTAGATGCTTTTAGAGAAACACCAGACACCGAAATGGGATTAACAGTAACGTTACAGGTAGCTGTTTTATTGCCATCTATGGTGGTAACAGTAATGATAGCCGAACCTACTGAAATAGCGGAAACTGCGACACTTGTTGATACCGTGACTACAGAGTTGTTGTTGCTGCTCCAGCTTACATTCTTGTTTGCCGCATTGGAGGGCGTTATTGTTGGAATGAGGGTTTCAGAAGCACCAATGTATAGGCTAACAGATGCTTTATTTAGTGATACTCCGGTTACTACAATAGGAGTGACAGTAATAGCACAGTCTGCGGTTTTATTGCCGTCAACAGAGGCAACAGTAATAATTGCTGTACCAACGCTAACTCCGGTAACTGTGCCACTATTTGATACCGTGGCTATTGAGTTGTTGCTGCTACTCCAGCTTACATTCTTGTTTTCTGCATTATGTGGCGTTATATTTGGGATAAGGGTTTCAGCAGTACCAACGACAAGGCTGACAGAATTTTTGTTTAATGATACTCCTGTTACAACAATAGGATTTACGGTAACAATACAGGTTGCGGTTTTATTTCCATCAGATGTTGTAACTGTGATAGTTGCTGTTCCAGGCGCAATGGCAGTTACATGACCGCCTGATACCGTGGCAACGCTTATGTTGTTGCTGATCCATGTAACATTCTGGTTTGTCGCATTGAATGGTGTTAACTCTGCAACGAGAGTTTCAGTTTCGCCTATGTCAATGTGAGTACTTGATTTATTCAAGGAGATTCCGGTTACAGAAACGACGCTGGAAACGACAGTAACGTTACACACTGCAGTTTTGTTGCCATCCACTGTTTTTACGGTGATAAATACCGAGCCAGCAGAAACAGCGGAAATTATACCATCTATTGATACTGTAGCTACAGAGGCATTGCTACTGCTCCATGTAACGTTTTGATTCGTAGCGTTAAATGGCGTTATTACCACTGAGAGAGTTTCAATGCCGCCCTCAATAAGGCTAGTAGATGATTTAATGGATACGCTACTCACAGGAATAGGATTGACAGTAATAGTACATGTAGCGGATTTATTACCTTCTTCAGTAGTACCAGTAATAGTTGCCTTTCCAATACCAACTCCAGTAACAGTGCCACTATTTGATACAGTTGCTACAGCAGGATTACTACTATTCCAGCTTATATTTTTGTTTGCTACAGTGGCGGGCGTTATAGTTGGAATGAGGGTTTCGTCAGTACCAACGACAAGGCTGACTGAGGTTTTATTCAATGATACGCCGGTTACAACGACAGGATTGACATTAACGTTACATGTAGCGGTTTTATTACCATCTTCAGTAGTAACAGTAATGGTTGCAGTTCCTACACCAACTCCGGTAACCGTGCCGCTATTTGATACCGTGGCCACATTGTTGTTGTTACTGCTCCATCTCACTGTCTTATTTGCCGCGTTAGCGGGAGATATAGTGGGAATAATGGTTTCATCGCCGCCAATGACAAGGCTGACGGAGGCTTTGTTCAATGACACACCAGTTACCAGAGCAGGATTGACTTTAACGGTACATGAAGCTGTTTTACCCGCACTAGAGGAAGTAACGATTATGGTTGCCGTTCCAACGCCAATTCCGGTAACTACTCCGCTATTTGACACTGCGGCTACATTTATATTATCGCTGCTCCAGCTAACAGTTTTGTCTGTTGCGTTAGAAGGAGTTATGGTTGGAACGAGCGTCTCGTAAGAGCCAACGGCAAGGCTGACAGAGGTTTTGTTCAATGATACGCCAGTTACAGCGACATTGCCGCTGCCAGTAGAGGAACCTCCGGAACTACCTCCTCCCCCACCGCCTCCACCACCTCCTCCTCCGGATGAAGTTCCTCCAGAAGAAGGGATACTTCTAAAACCTTCATATATTGTGATAATACCTTCAATTGCATAATATGCACCATCTTGCATCATAGAAGGGTCACCAACTTCAAAAAAAGCTACAGCACCTGCAGCTACAGCGAGCACACCGATAACATATTCAACATAACCTAATACAATGGCGGTAACAGGGCTAGTGAGAAATTTTTCCAATCCATTACCAATTTTGCCCCAATTAATAGCTCTAGCTTGATGAGCATCATTTGAAATAATAAAGTCATTCAAGCTCTTATATATACACGTTGCAATATATAAATTACGCATACGAATATTTTGGCTTGGAGTTAATTTTGTATCATCTTTATATTGTGTAAAGACCTCTTTTACCAAAGGAATTTTTGAAAAAGTTTCTTTTTCACTGCCTTGCTCAACCGTTAAACCGTATGTCTGGGTAACAGAATCATAAGAAATAAAAATTCCTTTATAAGATTCTTCGGAATCAGAAAGTAATACCCTTGTTGGGAAATTCTGGTTTTTTTCAAAGATGAATATAATGGTTTTATCCTCTAATGTGAAACCAACTCGTTGTACGTTAGATGCAATATTGTCAGAATAGAATACCACTTTCGCTTTCTTGTCAGCCAATACTACAGTTCTCCCCGAATCCGTTTTAGAATATTTACCGCTTGAGTCCACATAAAAGCCCATGGGGGTAAAATTATTAGTATCGTTTCCCGCAGGGTTACTGCAAGCATTGAATACCATTGCCAATAGTACAAACAATGCGATAAAGCTTTGCTTGGTTTTCATCAGAAACTTCAGTTTGTTTTTCATAGACAACTCCTTTTAAAATATATTAATTTCCACTCAAAAGCTAAAAAATATCACATTAAAGTCAGTGTCTGTCACCTTTTCAACTTCGACTCAATTTCTTTTATTTATATGGCTTAATATTTTTTTATAATCAGAATTTTCTAACTCTTCTTGAGTCATACCTTTTTCACTTGTAATAAATTTTATAAATTTTGGTAAATTTTTAATTATATCATTATAATGCTTAATATCATCCCTAATTAGTTGCATATATTCAGCACTAAGATTATTTTTTAATGTACTTTCTAAATTTTTCATTTGCTCTTTCCAATAATTAATGTATTCCCATTTTTTTTCTGTATCATATATCTTATTAGCATCAAGTAGTATAATTTGTAGTGTTTTTGATTTGTAATCTTTCATTTTTAATAATTCTCCTGTTTCCGTCATACAGTTTTTAGATTTCAAATAGCTATCACTTATAATCGTTATTACATAATCGTGTTTTTTTAAAGATGTCATAAATTTTTTTACATCAGCCTTGTATATCATATCTCTTTCATCACGAGTAATATTTAAACCCAATGCCTTTAATGACTTGTCAACACGATTAGCTATTGTTTTATCTTCCCAGCAATATGACAAAAATATTTTTTTCTTTTTCATATTCATTTTTCTATTTTCAGACTTATTTTTTCTTTTTAAAAAAATTATTTTTTCTTTTAACTCTTTAGAAAGTTCTTTTATTTTTTTCTTCGCATTTATTTTACTTTTTATCTCTTGCATTATTTGCTTTTCAGTTTCTACAGATATGTTTTTACTCTCCTTTAATATATAATCTATCAAATCAGATATTTCGGATTCATTTTCTCCCCATTCATAACCGTGACCTGTTGTTATACCAGGTGTGATTATATACTTTTTCCCAAATGAATTGAGCCTTAATTCTGTGATTATTATATATAGACTTGGATGAACAATATAGTAACTGTAACTACCCACAATATGAGATATATTCTTTGTATCAGGCATTTTGAATATTTGTATTTGTGGAAACTCATCATCTTTTACATAACCAAATAACCCTATATTATATAAATCGCAAAATGGATGTTTACAGCCTCCTTCCATTTTTTCTTTTATACATTGTTCTCTTGTACAGAACATTATATTTTTAACTTTGTTAAATTTTCTACAAATATCTTTAACTGTTTTTTGGCTTAAAATATTCTTAGGTAAAAGGGAAAGAAATTTATTCCTTACTTCTTCATTCTTAATGCAATCCATAAAATTTGCTTTTTCATAAAATATAGTTTTTGCAATTTCTGTTGCTGCTTCATTTGTAGCATTTCTAAATTCAATAATTTTCTGTTCAATATCATTTTTCGGGATAATTCTACCTTTTAAAGTAGACGCTATCCTTATTAAGTCTCGAGGCTTTGCTACTGTATGCCTGAGTATATAATCGAAAACAAATTCTTCTTTTCCAGTTCCGCTATGTGTAAATTTTACATCGTCTTCAATCCCAGTTAACCCTTCAACTGTTTTAACATTTTCATAATAAAAAGATTGTTTATTAACCAATTTATATAATTCTTCTTTTCTATAATTAAGCAAACATATTTCACTAGCAAGATTACTTTTAACTTCTGACTGATATTCATCATATGCTTCCTTTCTAATTGAGCAAAAAATTTTAACATGAGAATTTCTTTCTTTTAAATTCCATGCAGCTTCAAGCAGACCTGTCTGTACATTAACCCACATATCATTACTACAATTGCTTTTATCAAGCAACGCCTGGTCTAATCTATCAATAAAAATATATACAGGATTATGAATTTGATAATAAAAAGAATTTATTATAGAAGAAAATTCTTTAATTTATTGTAAAATTTTAGGAATATCGATAATTAACTCTTGAAATATCTCAGATGGAGTAGATAATCTGTATTTTGATACAAATATTTGCCTAAAAAAAGGAGGTAATATTATTTCAGATCCAGAAATAATCTTTTCACTATAAGAATCGTAAGCTTTAATTGCTGACAACTGTATTGCAAAAGACCAAAGAGATTTTGCTTTATTTAGATTTTCTAAAAATGATATTTGATTTTTAGATAAATCATTAAAAGAATCACAAATATCCAAATTTTCTCTTCCTGAAGGAATAAAAATAGCTCCCTCTTTCTGCAATAAATCATATTTTTTCTTTTTTAGTAACAAAGTTTTTCCTATCCCTTTTTCAGCAATAATGAAAAATTTATTTTGTAAAAAATCTTCAACGGAATCTGCTCTAAACAATTGTGAATCTATAGTGTCCATGGTTATATATGCAGCAGAAGTAATCCAATGACCTTTATTAAGCTTTTCGTTTATGCTCATGGTTTCCTACTAATAAACGGTTTTACTGCTTTTAAATTAAAAATATCTGTCTTTTCCATAGCAACCCTTCCTTTCCTCTTTTAATTCCACCCTCCAAACCCCAAAAAAAGGGCTTGGAAGGTTCGCGCCACCATTGGCGCAATTTCAAAACACAACTAATCGCTATACTTCATAAAAGTGACAAACACAATTCGGAAAAACCAGTGTCTGTCACCTTTGTGTTACCACTGTACTTTCTATGATTCTACTGCTTTGTCCATGTTTTTGAACCGCTTAGTCTCGTATAAGTTCCTATGCCACCTACAGGGTACAATTCGTATAAGTTGCCATCAAAGGAATTAGAAATAGATGAAACCATACATAGAAACGTTACACTAGTAAGACTATCGCAGTAACTAAAAGCATATCTCCCAATAGAGGTAACGCCACTCGGTATAGTAATGCTGGTAAGGCTACAAGCCGAAAAAGCACTTTCCCCGATAGAGGTAACAGCAGCCGGTATAGTGATCCTGGTAATGCTAGTGCAACTTGCAAAAGTGAGCTTCTCAATGCTGGTAACGCCGTCCGGTATGGTGATCTCTCTAAGGTTAGGGCAATTTAGAAAAGCACCCCCCCCGATAGAGGTAACGCCATCCGGTATAATGATGCTGGTTAGGTTAGAACAGTAAGAAAAAGCCATTTCCCCTATAGAGGTAACGCTGTTAGGTATAGTAACTCTGGTAAGGTTAATGCATTGATCAAAAGTCCTTTCCCTTATAGAGGTAACACCGCTCGGTATGGTTACACTGGTAAGGCTGAAACAGTCAAGAAAAGCCCAAGCCCCAATAGTGGTAACACTATCCGGTATGGTTACACTGGTTAGATTAGTGCAACGTAAAAAAGCCCCTAACTCAACACTTTGTCCATATGCATCTTTTCTACTCCCTCCATCCTCGATTGAAATAACGCCGTTCGGTATAGTGACGCTGGTAATGCTAGTATCATACCTAAAAGCACGATTCCCGATAGAAGTCACTTGTTTGCCGTCAATTACTGACGGGATTGTAACATTTCCTCCAGGACCATTATATCCGGTAATAGTAACTCCATTTTTATTTTTTACCCAATAAAAACCATTTTCATAACCATCTTCATTACCACCAGAACTACCAGTGCCGCCAGTACCACCAGTGTTACCTGACGCAGTAACAGTGATAGTAAAATCCTGGGTAAAAGGTGTCCCCACGGTCTTCCCATTAGCGATTGTTCCTGTAACCGTAACAGTACCCGCCGCTGTTGTTATGAGGGTAGCCCCGCTGATTTTTGCGCCTGTGGTTCCGGGTGATTTTACTGACCACACAATGGTCTTGTTGGTTGCGTTGTAAGGACTCACCGTTCCTGAAAGGGTAAGGCTCCCTACAGAGGCTGTAGTTGAAATGCCAGTAATCCCTGTTACTGCTATGAAGTTATTGGCATTTGTAACAGTAATGATAAAGTCCTGAGTATATGGCGTTCCTGCGGCTTTACCATCGGCAATGGTCGCTGTAACAATAACGGTACCCGCAGCTGTTGTTGTGAGGTTATCCCCGCTGATCCTTGCGCCAGTAGTTCCAGGTGATTTTACTGACCAAACAATGGTATCATTGGTGGCGTTATATGGCTCCACCTCCCCAGAAAGGGTGAGACTCCCCATCGAGGCTGTGGTTGGAACGTCGGTAATTCTGGTTACCGCTACAAAGGTATTGGGATTGCCGATGGTGATGGAAAAATCCTTAGTATAGGGAGACAATGCACCTTTGCCATTGGCGATGGTCGCTGTAACTGTAACTGTTCCCGCCTTTTTTGTTGTGAGGGTATCCCCGCTTATCTTTGCGCCAGTGTCTCCGGGTGATTTTACTGACCATACGATAGTTTTATTGGTTGCGTTGTTGGGTACGACAGTCCCTGAAAGGGTAAGGCTCCCAACCGGGGCTGTAGTTGGAACATCGGTAATCCCGGTTACCGCTACAAAGGGATTAGGATTAGTGATTGCGATGGGAAAATTCTGGGTATAAGGCGTTCCTTTGGCTTTGCCATTGGCAATGGTTGCCGTAACGATAACGTTACCTGTCATAATCCCCCCGCCTATTGTGAGGGTATTCCCTTTTATTGAAGCACTGACAGAGTCGGATGATTTTATAGACCATACAATTATCTTGTTGGTGGCGTTAGCTGGGCTCACAGTTCCTGAAAGAGCATAGTTCCCTGACCAGGCTGTAGTTGGAACAACGGTAATACCAGTTACCGGCACAAAGAATATATCAGAAACTAAATTATTGATACCATTAGTCACTAACGTCGCGCCTTGCTTTAATGATGACATACCGCTTACCATTGTAAGAGGGTTGCTAGACATTAAGCTGTTCGCACCGAATGCCATTGCCATTGCGCCTGTCACGATTTCGGTAACAGGGCCAGGGATAAATACTTGCAATAATTTATTGACACCATTCCAAATACCCTTAGCTTGATGAGCATTGTCCGAAGCAAGAAAAGCATCCAGGCTTTTATATATTTGCATTGCAATATATAAATTGCGCATACGAAGGTTCTGGCTTGGAGAAAACCCTGGATCATCTTTATATTGAGTTAATATATCTTTTTTAAGGGCAATATCAGTCAATGTCGCCTGATCGCCGCCCTGCTCAACTGTTAAGCTGTAGGTTTGGGTAGCAGAATCATAAGGCGAAAAAATTCCATTGACAGGTTCCCCGGAACCAGACATTACTATGCTGGTTGGGAAATTCTGGTCTTTTTCGAAGAAGAAGATCATGGTCTTGCCACCGTACGCGAAACCAACCCGTTGGGCATCGGAGGCAAGGTTGTCCGAATAAAATACCGCTTTTGCATTTTTATCCGCCACTACAACAGTTCTTCCTGAATCCGTTTCAGTTATATTGCCGTTTGAGTCCACATAACCGTACTCAGGGGTGGTAAGCTCAACAGGCTCGCTCCCCGCAGGGTTGCTGCAAGCGTTGAATGCCATAGCCAAGAGGACAAATAATGCGATAAAGCTTTGCTTGTTTTTTGTTAGGAACCTTTTTCTATTCATTTTTCACTCCTTTTTTAGTTTCTTTGTTCTGGTATAGTTTCAGGCATCAAATGGTACCTATCTTCGGTTCTTAGGACACCTTTGTTGTAATCCGCATTATTTTTATTAGGGAAATTATTATCGTCCTGAATTTTTAATAAAGAACGTGCCGTATTTAAGACACAATCTTTTTTTTCAGTAGACAACCCCAAAAAAACCCCACTAAGATATTTCAGGGTGAAAAATTCCGTCTTAGTCATATAATTTCCCAAAAAACAATACATTGCATTGCAAGTATTAAACAACTTGCTATGCAATATTTCAATATTTTTACCTTGTTTTTGTCCGTTTTTTATGGTATTTGAAATCAATGTCGATAATTGAGCGGGTTAAGACCGTCAGGCATACTATGAATGTAACGCAAAAGGTGTTTGCTAGAAGTATCTTTGTCAGTTCAAGCCATTATGCTTGTTTAGAATCCGGACATAGGAAAATAAAAGATACAGTCCTTGACTCTATAAGTAAAGTATATAATGTGAAAAAGGAATGGTTATTAACCGGAAAAGGAGAAATGTTTGACGCAGAACCACCTGATGTAAAACTGGAGGAGCTTATAGCCATTTTTAATCGCTTAAACGAACATTTTCAGGGTTATATTTTAGATCACATAAGACATTTAGAAAAAATACAAGAAAAAGAAATTAAAAATGGTATATGACACATTATGGAGACGGCAAAGCAAAACGGCCTTGTCCCGTTCAAATATCTGATGGCTGTTTTTGAAAAGGCCCCGCTTGCTTTAACCCTTGAAGACTGGGAAAAACTCCTCCCCTGGAACATTTTCACCGCTTAAATTGACGGATACTTATAGGACACTAAAAAACCATAGCGTACCAGCCATAAACATACCCCATATATGGTGTAAATTCACAATTTAAGGACACAAGTTTATAAGATTTCATTGAAACTATACAAATGTATAGTAGTATACCGGAAAACGGTTCTATGCCGCTAGAAAAGGCTGGAAAATGGCGGAAATTCTAATCGGTACAAGCGGGTACTCGTACCACGAATGGGTAGGGATTGTATACCCTGAAGGCACAAAAACTAAAGATTACTTAGCTTATTATGCAGAGCTTTTTCCCACAGTGGAGCTTAATTATTCCTACCATGCCATGCCGAAGCCTGAGAATCTGGCAAAAATGCTGGCAGACGGCGGGCCGAAGCTCCGTTTTTCGATAAAAGCCCATCAGACGCTGACCCATATAATTGACGCTTGCAAATGGGAAGAAGAAGCGAAAACCTACCTTAAGGCGATAGAACCCCTGATTGAAGCGGGGCGGTTAGATGCTGTCCTGTTTCAATTTCCATATTCTTTCAAGTATGAAGATGATAACAGGCGGTATTTGGACAGGCTTCTAAAAGCTTTCAAGGATGTCCCTACGGCGGTGGAGTTCCGTAAATCGGACTGGTATACAGGGAAGGTAATCGAGGGCATGAGAATTCGTAAAGTGCCGCTGGTTTCACTTGATATGCCGGATCTGCCGAAGCTTCCTCCGCAGATGGAGGTAGTTACGGCTCCGCTGGCTTATATAAGGATGCATGGCCGGAATAGGGATGAATGGTGGGGCAACGATGACCATAAGCGGTACGACTATTTGTATACTGACAATGAGATTGAGGCTTTTGTATGCCGGATACAAATGATAGCAGAACAGGCGCAAAGAATACTCGTTTACTTCAACAATCATCCAAAGGGCAAGGCTGTGAGGAACGCACAGACACTGATGAAAATATTAAATATAAAATAATAAATATCAAATAAGGAATATTGGGGTCAATCAAAAATTTATATCCAACACATTATTGCAGCACCACATACTAATGCCATTAATTGATTTTCCAATTATATTTATAGTTATTCTATTGCCTTTAATAATTTTGTTTCCTTTCAATAATTTATCCATTAACAATATTATGTAGCTCTCCATTTTATCATTATTTTCGACAAATATTGTTATTTGGTGTATTATACCGTCCAAAATATTTTTTACAATATTTGCACAAAATAAATTCTGTAAATTTATTTTAAATATCTTTTCAATATCAACATTTTTATGAAATTCAATAATTTTTCCGGAAATTTTTATTTCAGTTTCTGATAAACATTCAATTTTTTTTATCGGTATTTCTCTTTGGACTTTTTTACTTTGCATACATATTTTTTCATAATCAACCTCTTCATTTATACCTTCATCTTTATCCTCAATATATTCCCACGAGCCATCAGATGATTTTATTGGAATATCATTGTTCTGCAATAAAGTTTCTTTTCTTTCAATAAACTCTGAATTTGCATTATTTTTTGTTAAATGCCAACCATTATTTTGAGGGCATTTATATATGCTTAAAAATATCCCCCGGCTTTCTTCTATATATTTTACGGTATCAACGGCAGATTGAAAAGATTCATAAATGTCTTTTGGGTTTCCATCTTTTCCTTTGCAATATTCACATTTACGCAAATATTGCATTGAATCAATATTTCCCATAGATATTATACCTATAGAATCCTCCATAGGGTGTATTTTATACGGTTGGATGGGAAATGGCAAGTTTTTTTTCCCTTGACAAATGTATAGTTGCTTATAAAAGACAGTGAATTCACTGAGGTGGTCACAAATTGCGACCACTATATAAGGATGTGGTATTTTTGTGTAATTTGGAGTAAAATAAAAACATGGCAAGCAAATTAGAACAACTGCAAAAATTAATCTATGAAATTCGCGGTCAAAGGGTCATGCTCGATAGCGATCTTGCGGCTTTATACGAAGTTGAAACGTTTAATCTGAATAAAGCCGTAAAACGTAATATTGAGCGTTTTCCCGATGATTTTATGTTTCAACTTGCCAAAGACGAATGGGAAAACTTGACATTCCAAAATGGAATATCAAACAAGCGGCATGGCGGCAGACGTTTTATGCCTTATGCTTTTACTGAACAAGGTGTTGCAATGTTAGCGTCAGTCCTTAACAGCCCCAAAGCAATAGCTGTAAACATCAACATTATGCGGGCATTTGTTAAATTAAGACATTATGTACTTTCGCAAAGCAAAGATGAACAGATTGCAGAATTGCGGAAGCTGCTCATGGTCTATATTGAAAACACTGACTATAAACTTTCAAAACACGACAAGGCAATTGAGCAAATTATTATCGCCCTGAACAGCCTAATAGAGCAGCCGCCTAAAACCAAAAAGATTGGATTTAATGCGGGAGAGTAAAAACAGTTCCGATGGGCTGAGCTATTAAACTAAGGTATAGACTATCTCGCTCTGCTACGCTTTTGTTTTTTTTGCTTTTGCCACTGGCGCTTTTGCTGCGGGTTTTTTGGCAACAGGCTTTTTTTCCGCGACGGCTTTAGCCGAAGCTGCTTTAGCCGTAGGCTTCTTTTCTGCGGGCTTTTTGGTGGCGGCGGCTTTAGCCGAAGTTGCTTTAGCAGCAGGTTTTTTTTCAACCGTCTTTTTTTCATCAGCTTTTGCTGTGGTTTTTTTTACGGTTGTTGTTTTTGTTGTGGTCGTAGCTTTTGCCATTCGATACTCCTTCTCTCCCCTCCCTTTAGGGGAATATTGGCATTGTTTAGGGTTTATTATATACAAGGAATGAGGGATTTGACAATGCTAAATAATAAAATTTACAATTCAACCAGATATGTC
>Ga0268262_10005383_pt1 | contig 12726 bp, 12 predicted proteins | sample TergutNc150P3_FD_190354 | JGI IMG/M metagenome (GOLD analysis project Ga0268262, IMG submission 190354) | Nasutitermes corniger P3 segment gut microbial community from laboratory colony in Florida, USA - Nc150 P3 (SPAdes) (version 2) | ecosystem: Host-associated > Arthropoda: Insects >... | reverse complement strand
ATTAGAAGAATCCATAATGGGAATCTAGAAAATTGCTTGTAGGGGCGCGATTAATCGCGCCCCTACAAGCGTTTACTACATTTAAACACATGGAACTAGCCAAACTTATAGCTTTTGTTATTGCGCCACAGAATTTTTTTGAAGAAACGTGGGTCAATGAGTTATCCATCTGTTTTGGCAATTTGGAACACAAGGGCAAATTTTTTCCATTCAACAAAACCGACTACTACCAACCCGAAATGGGTGAAAATCTGCACAGGTGCGTGATTTCTTTTGAAGGTCTTATTGAGCCAGAAAACATAGGCACGCATAAAAACAAAGCCATTGACTTAGAGAACGGTCTAAAAAACGAAAAGGGCGGTCGCACTTTGAATATAGACATTGGCTATATGGATTTTGACAAAATTGTTCTCCCTTCAACTAAGCGAGGTCCTTTTAAACTTTACGCGGGTGGCGGTATTTGGCTGGATATGATTTTGACTTATGCAAAAGGCGACTTTACCCCAACTGCGTGGGCTTTCGCAGATTTCAAAGACAATCCTTACAAAAAGGATTTGATTTTGATAAGGGAAAAGTATAAGAGGGGCTACCAATAAAAGTGAATCTACTTGCCGCCGCTTACGCCTTTTATTGCTGCTACTGTTATTGCGGCAAAACCTGAAACTACTACTGCAATTGAAGCTAATTCTTTGTCAAAAACTATGCAAAGACCTGCTAAACCAAGAACCAATATAAATAACAAAACAGTAAGCCATTGACCTCTTGTTCTAAAAGAATAATCATTATCCACTATTCTCTTGTCTTGCTCAATTATAGCACTGGATTCATTTGTTGAAATTTCAAGACTTTTATGAACAGTTTCCTCAACCAAAACAAGAATTCTCTCTGAAAATTCAGGGTTTATACGGTTGTAACCTTCAAGCATTTCTGGCGAAGGATATGCACCCGTATAAGAAATATGGGAAATTTTTAAACTCGGCAAATTACCTTCAATTTCAATATCTTTCAACAGTACTCCGAATATGTTTTCCCACGTTGTAAAAAGCAGCACCTACAAAACCAAAGGCTTCTTCTACAGAAAGTGGAGAAAGTGCCTTATGCAAACGAACACCCTGCCTTTGTGCAGGAGCAAACAAAGACATAGAAGAAAGACCTGTACTCACAAGATTAAAAAAATTTCTCATATACTCTATAATCCTCCATTATCAAAAAAAGAATCTCCCCCTCGCCCACCCCCAGGGGAGGAGGAGACAATTTTGACTTACTTATTACCCAACTTACACGTTACGCCAGTCGCTGAACCAGTGGTGGTGTAAGATACACATATACCTAGAACTTCATTTGTTCCAACTTTGAGCTTCAAAAGATCTGTTGAAACTGAAACGTAATAGTCCTTAGATGCCGAAACACTTGGTTTGGTACCGACCTTGACAGATATACTGGAGGTAGGATTATTACCAGTGAATTGACCTTCGCATGTCATTGTTATAGTGGGAAGATAATTGGCGTTATCCCAATTTATTTCCAAATCTATGCATTCATCACTACTCTTAAGCTTTTGTTCTACCTTATTGCAAGTAGTGGCACTAATCTGCCCGCCGGTGCAAGTCATCTGATAATCCGCACCACCTTTTACTGTCAATGCAGGGCAGGTTGTTGGCACAACATCGAAAGCGGGGCAAGCTACAGTTGCCTGAACATCAGTATATGTTTTGGCTTCGGGAATCGGACCACCTTCTTTTGGCCAAGTTTTGGTACCACCATCATATTTATACACTACACTTGGAGCTGTGGTTCCACAAACTTTATCATTATCCACTAACGAAACTCCACCTGGTATTGCACCTCTTGCTGTTGTTGTTTCGGTAACTTTATCGCCGTTTGATTTTTTCCACTCGCAAGTTCCCGTTAATCCGGGTGCTCTTAGTGTTGATAATGGAGTTTTGTTGCAGGCAGTTGTGTGTTTGCCGTCGTCGCAGGTTAGTTCCGCGAACAATAAGTATTTCTTTGAGCCTTCGGTTGTAAGGCCAGCTTCGGGAAGCGCACGGCAATCGTACAGCAAGGTCAAATCATCATTATCGTCAACATATTTCCATGCAATAGAAGAGCAACCGCTTGGAGTTGCAGCATTTGCGTGTGTTAATGGTTTGCCCGGAGTTGTGGAACTTCCAGATATGCTCCAGCCGCAGGTGAAACCCGATTTTGGACTGCTCTCTTTACAACCACTGGCTGCTGCAGCTGAACTTTTTGGTACGTTGCTAGAACTGCTTTTAGGCACAACGGCTGAGCTAGGTGGTGGTTCACCGCCACCTGTGCTGCTTTGCGGTATAACTGCACTGCTTTGCGGTATAACTGCGCTGCTGCTGGGCTGGTTGGCTGAGCTAAGCGGCTGTGGTGGTTCGTCAACAGAGCTTGATGATGGCAACTGTACTTCACTGCTAGGCAGGTAAGCCAATACAGAACTGTATAGATTTATCTCCGAATGGTCTTTTGTTTCGTCCCACACGGAATCTGCTATTTCTATTATTTGGCCACTACCACACGCAATAAAAACAAGGGTTGCTGCCACAATAGAACTAGCAGCTATAAGCAATGATTTTAACTTCTTTTGCATAATTCCCCCTTATGGACTTTCTGTTGCACGCCAATATGTACACTTTTTAGGCCACTTAGACCACGTAGCACCTTCAAAACTACCCCTTTCAAATTGCAGTAAATATTTGCTCTTATCACTAAAATAAATGATATAATATTCGTATTGTTGTAACGTTTCCGTAGATCCCGAAGGAACCGTGTTTCCTAAAACACCTTCTTTGCTGGAATATTGTTTACCAGGCATAACATCATCATCGCCGCCTAGAGATGTAGCACGTCTAATGGTGCCACCCGACACTTCTATGGGTGGCTGGGTATCACTGTCTCCTGTGAGTTTAAAGCTGCCAGAGCCTATGGTTATAGCAGTGTTTAAAATAACATTTTCATTCACTTCGGGACCGGCAAACACCCACATAGCTTCTGAGGAAGAAGAAGCACCGCCACCACCAGAGGAATTAGCAACACAAGCATACAAATCGTTTGGTTTATCAAACGTTCCATTTTTAGTTGCTATCTTATCATTACTGCAAGCAAGGTCTATACAGGCTTTCAACTGAACAGAATACTCTTTGCCGCACTCTATGGAAGCTTGAGTTAAGTCTATCTCAGCAGTTAACACAATGGTTTTACTAGGTGTTAAACCTGATTGACTATTGTATTCAATATTCTGAATCCAGCTATTATTAGTAGTTATAAGCTCAACTCTGACCACAGGCTCCTCTAAGGTGCCTGTAATATTGCCACTTATATATACTTTGTCGCCAGAACGTTCTAAATCAAAACGGGTAATATCTATCATTCCGTCGTTTCTCGCGTCAGAAGAATAGTTTACGTTGCCACCATTGCTGGTTCCCCCATCAGGAGGACTATTTGTGCTTCCGCTACTGCAAGCAGCGATCACAAGAGTTACAATCAAACCCAAGCACAAGGGCAGCGTCAAAAAAGAGAGTTTTGCTTTCATAATTACCTCGCTTTAAATATAGAAAATTCACTTGCTCCTTTTAAATCCAAACAACTTTCCTTCTTCTGATGGTGGAGGCTCAGATGGCTGTGTTGGGCTAACCCTACCCTGCCTCTTAACTCCATACATTTCTATGAACTCTTGTTTTCCAAATTGCTGACTGTGTTTGCCACCATTAGCATCCTTATAATCCAATTGGATATAGAACTTGCTAATTCCAACATAAGCACCAGCACCAACGAATCTACCATTGTTGGCTTTCAAATCCCAAGCTACATAGAAATGACCACCTATGCAATTGTCTCTATCTATTGTTGTGAAAATTGCATCTGAGCATTTTGCCACAATATTTTCTTTATGTGCGGTGTAATCGCCCAAATTGGTGTGGTAATATGCACTGGCATGTATAGATATGGCTTCGGCAATGGAGTTCACACCATCTGGGAGAAAACGTCCTTTATCTGGATCCAAGAAGGCTTCTATCTCACTAAATGTGCTACCCACGTCAAAGATTGCTCCCACAGAGCCAGGATAATCTCTTTGTACTTCTTTTGGGTCGGTATTTATTATCGGCAAAATTTCCGAAATACTGCCATCTTTAAACAAATTCTTTGCAGCATTCTTAGCACCATCGCTCCACCAATCGGGTAGTTGACCTTCGTTTCCTGGATCAAAAATTCCGTTGAGCACTGGATTATTTGGATTAACAGCCGATATTTTGACCTGCTTTCTAATAGGATTATTCTTTCCAGTTATAACCACACCTCTCTCTCTGCCATACCAATTCGCAGGATTACCACTGGCATCTACGAACACATTTTTGCCACCATCAGGCATACGGATTTTTACCCAGTCGCCTGCTTTTGGCTTGTGTGTTGTTTCGCCATTATTACCCGTTTTCCAATGATAATAAGTAAGTGTAACAGTGCTATCACCGCCACCATTGGAATTACTCATATTATCATCATAAGTTGAGCCAGGTCTGTAGGTTGCTTGATAAGCGGTATCTCCCGCGTTTTCTGCTCGAGGTCCTTCCCATCTCCAATCCAAATTGTCAAAGTCTAGGCTGTACCTTTGGTCTTCCGATACAGTACCACAATTAGACTGCTTTTGGCTCTTTAAGCAATAATAGAACGGATTCTTAATATCTCCTTCACCTTGAAGCACACGTTCCGACAAAGTTACAACAAGCTGTTCACGGCAACCGTCTGTATCGTCATTACCAGTTTTGTTTTCGCAACCTCCACCCCATGCAGGCCTATACTCGGCTTTTACCACAATCGGTGCAATTCTGTCGGTAATGGTGTTTGGGCTTGGGATATACTGGAAAGAGCCATTGTCTAGGTCAACAAATGGGATATAGCTTGCAACTTTATCTTCATCACGTCCAGATGTCCGAATATTTTTGGAGAACTTAGGAGCGGGTGTTCTGCCCCCAATGGCTATTGTGGTATCATTTATCATGAATTGCCGCCAATAATTACGATTTGCATCACGGAAAGTCTGTGTTCTGTACAAATTGTCAACATAGCCACCTTTAGTGCCATCTTTGAGCTGATTCACATCATAACCAGGAGCACTAAAATACGTGGTATCTCCCCAAACAACCTGCAAAAGAACAGGCAGCAAGGTATCACCAAAAGGCTTGCTGAATACAACATAAATGCTATCTCCAATACCATCGTTATTTCTATCGAAAATCATACTGGTTTTGGGCATAGGTATTGGTGCATCTCTGAATCTAAGTCCAGACCATGTAGCAGTAGCAGTACTATTGCCTCCATCTCTTACAGGCGCATAAACTGTCCACTCAGCAGTACATACCGGTTCACCGGTACTTTCTTGACCGCGAACAATAATTGATGCTTTGCCCTTTTCCATTTTTATTCCATCACTTATAGCTATCTGACCTGGGCTAACTTGGCAACTACCTTTAGTGGCGCTTTTTTCTCTTAAAACAAAGCCCGAAGAAGTATTGCAAGATTCGCAAATTTCGTTATTATTCGCTGGATCCAAAGCCTGAACATACATATCAAGTGGGCTACCAAAATAAGGTGGTTTATCTCCTCCTGTTTTCCAATTCTCCCATCCGCCAATATTGTAATTTGGTATTGAGCCTCCCTTAACGAATACAAGTGTTGGCTGGCGCACAATTATCTTCATAGAGGGTGAAGTCGCACCTTCTCCAGTCACATTCAACGAAAATTCTTTCCTATCTTCTATATCATAGTCTATCTGTACCCACACGGTATCTATTCCGCTTGCACTGAGTTTGCCGGTGTAGGAGTTTGTACCAATTGGAGTTACAGAAGTTGAGTTCTCGTATATTTTTATACCTGAGCCTGCAATGTTAAGCGTGTAACCATGACCTGCAACTTCTGGGTCATCGTCGTATTCAAAGGAAGTAAAGTTACCATCGCCCCAAGAGCCTGTGGTTATGTAAACTGGTATGCGTTTTCCAGCAACTACTTCTTGACTTTGTGTAGAAGGACGTCCGTAGGCATTTGGCAATGTACCTAGCTGAGTACCGTTTTGACCCGCCAATGTGCCCCAAACTATGCGGTCATTGGATTCACCTTTGAAATTGTCTATCAAAAGTGGTTTGCTGCCTTCTACCTGCTTGCCGGTTGAGGCATCCATCAAACGTGCATATACGTTAAAGCTTCCGGTTATCCCAACCTTAGCGGCTGCATCTGGATTGCCTTTGCACTGACCTTTGCCTCCGCATGTATAAACAGCTTTATTCACCGTGATGCCATTATCGCCATTGCATTTAAAGTCGGTTGTGCCTGTGCAACCTTCGTATCTCTTCACAGTCTCCCCAGAAGGATTTTTGCTGGAACCTCTAGTTGGAGATAGATATACGGTATCTTTGGTCACGCGATTTACCATATAAAAATCAACTACATAGCCACCGCTTATAAGCTGGTTGCCGCACATATCACCATCTTTGCCGCCGCTCATTTTGCTGGCACAGTCGGCACCGCCGGTAATGGCAGCACACATGGTGTTGTCTGCTTTCGCTAAATCATTGTAAAAACTGCTCTTTTGCGCTATGTACATATTGGTGTTAACACGTATGTTGCTCATTCCTGAGCGCCTATCGCAGAAGTATATATCTATGGGATATTCTTTGCCGTCTTCAAGTCCAAGTTTGCTCAACTGCACATATCCGGGAGCTGCCAAATGAGAACCACCCAAATCTATAACTAGCTTGTTATCTATGAAAACCCAAATATCATCATCACCTCTGAAGAAGAATGTCTGCGCAGAGTCGTACATGAATCTTGCGTGGCTTTCAAAGCAGAAAAGCGCATTGGCTTTGCAGGATTTGGCATCGCTAGCTCCTTTTTTGCCGCATCCTGCGTCACCCCAAAGGTTGAGCGTGGTATCGCGCCAATCGCCATTCCAATCAGCATCTTGACCTTGATTGTTGTGGTTGCCAGCAAAAGTCATGCCCCAAGTGTCTTTTGGCCAACCGCCGTGGGCAAAATGCCCAAGCGCAGGTTTGCCAATATAGGAGCCTTGAGTGCTATTATCTCCGCCACTTACCTGCCCGTATTCTGCTCCGCAACTGGACATGGTTGTGCCGCTTGCGCTAGTTGTTTGGAATCCGCGCTCAAAGCACCAAGGATTTATTTTCTTGGTGAGATTCACATAGCTCTCCGCTTTGCTTTTGTTTCTGCACGAAGAGCAATCGCTGTAATCCGAGGCTCCGGGCACAACGGCAGCACTGCTCAATGTATTGTCTTGCAAAAATTTTGGGAAAAACCCACCCACAGGTTTTCTGTTATCGTTCACCATCTTATCGCTATCAAATTCAAAACTGCCTGTTGAGGTCTGGTTAAATGGCATATCGTAGCAGAGCTTTACGTTCTTTGCGCTTTTATTGCCTTTATCGTAAGTGGTGAAGGCGGCATCAAAATCGGGTGCGGAATTAAAAGCACCTGCGCCTGTGCATTTGTCGCATTCCATTTTTATTACAGAATCTCCCTTAGCATTAACTGTGCGAGTCAAAGTTTTCTTAACCATGCCTTTAAGTATGCCTGCCGTCCAAAAGCCATATTGGTCGCCACCCACTCCTATGTCATCTGTATATTCAGTAAAACTTGGGTTCACGCTTTTATCGGTATCGTAAATAAAGGCGGCTAGTTTAAAGGCGCAACGCTGGGGGTCTAAATAGTCATTTCTATTTGGGTTGTTTGAAGCAATTGGGCTTGAGCCATACCAGCCAGCGTTCTTATCGTTTGGGTCTAGTTCGTCTGCCACAACGTAAATGGTGTTGCCTAGGCTGGAAAATTTCTCATTCAATCTAAAAACGCCGCCTCTTTCGTTAAAATTGCTGGCATTGACATCGTCGTCAAAATCAACTGCCATTCTGCCGTTTTCACCAATTCTATCTATGCCTTTTGAGCCAAGCCAGAATTGAGACACATTTGGAGGATTTGCGCCGCCTTGATAGACAACCTTATACCAACCGCACCCAAAGTCAGGATCCAAAGTCAGCGCATCTGCTCGCTGAGTGTTTGAGATATAGCTCCTGCCCGCTATCCACTTGTTATCGTTTGGTGGGTAAAAGTAAACGGTTCTTGTTTGAGCCACCACGCTTGCAGCAAGCAAAGCAACTAGGGAAAATGTAAAACACAGCGTTTTTACGGGGTTCATAGAGCCTCCGGGTATGGGTGAATCTTTTTGACAATAAAATCTGCTGCTTTAAAGCCATCTGCTATATTCCCTATCGAGAGATTACCGTCATAGTAACCGCCAAGGTGGAATGAGTCATAAGCAGCATTCAAAGTATTCAGCATTTTCATGTCTAATTTTCTCAAATGATTTCTATAAAAGTCAATGGACTTGCGCTCTTTTTTTGTGGGCACAATGCCTTTTGTGGCAAGCCAAATATCAACAGCCATAAGCACCGCGCTATAAGCCGTGCCGCTTGCCCTGCGAACATATTTTCTATCCTTATAAAGAAAGCCAACCTCGTTCTTCCCAGCCTTTTGCAAATCTTCCTTAGCATTATCAAGGTAGCGCACAACCTGTGCGTAATTCTCTTGGTTAGCATCTTGGTGGGTTTGGCGGGTCATAGTGCTGCCCCCACCGGCTTGATTTTGTTAATAACATCAATCGCAGATTCAAATCCAGCTTGTATGGTTTTTATGCTGGTTTCGCCATCATAATATCCACTTAAATGCAAAACATTGTACACAGTATTAAAAGCATCCAGCAATTTTCTGTCTTTGTTGATTGCTGCTCTGTAAAACTCTATTGTCCTTCTTGTTTTTTTGTGGGGAAGTTCAACCCCTTTAATTTCTAGCAAGGTATCAAGTGCTATAAAAACCCCATTATAAGCCGTTCCGCAAGCCGTGCGAACATATTTTTTGTCTTTGTAATGAGTTTCCCCCTTTCCAGCATTTTTCAAATAGTCTTTAGCATTAGCCATGTAGCGCATGGCCTCTGCGTAGCTTTTTTGCTTAATATGTTGCTGCTCTGGTATAGTCATAGTACTCCCAACATAAATATAGATATTTTTTACTAATATGGAAAGTTTTTTGTGAAAATTAGCCACAAAAGGGCTTTTTTGTGTGATTTTAAGGGGGCAAAAAAGCAGCCAAGGTTCCTAGCATTGCCAATTTAAGCATATTTTGTGAGAGATTCCATTTCTTTAAAATCGCAAAAATAACAGATATTGCTACAAATGGAGCTGCCCCAACTAGCAAAAAGGGATTAAATAGGGCAATTTGCAAAAAGCACTGAAAATGGATTATTAAAACAAGGGCAAGAGAGGTTTTTTCGCTAGTGAGCAAAGGAAAGGTTTTTAGGTTTTTTGACTTATCGCCTTCCATATCCTCTATGTCTTTTGTTATTTCACGCGCAAAAGTGAGCATAAAGGCAAAAAATGCCAAAAAGGAAAGCTTTGGCTGGGGCAGGCCAAAATTCATTATCGGGATAATCACAGGCACTGTTGAGAGCAAGGCAACCGTGAAATTCCCAACTAATGGCAAGCCTTTTAAAAATCGGTTATAGGCAAAGCAAAGCAAAATGGCAACTAAAAACAAAAATGCAAATTTCACCCCAGTGAGCAGGCTAAAAATTATGGTTAAAATAAACAATGCGACAAGCAAATTGTGAGCTGCCTTAATGCTTATGCGGCCGCTGGGCAAAGGTCTCTTTGGGCGGTTTATTTTATCTATTTCAAAGTCTATAACATCGTTGTGAGCATTGGCAAAACACACCAAAAACCATAAGCTAAGAGAGAGAAAAAGAACATCATAATAATTTATTTCAAAATTATTTTTCACAATGAAAAAGGAACACGCACACACGCACACCGCAATCAAAGCATTCCAAACCCTGCACAATAAAAGATACGCCATCACAATTCTGTTGCTAAAATAGAAATGAATTTTTTTTCAAAAGGCTCTTTAGTGTGGCTAATTAAAGAAACAGAGGTAAATTCACCAAGCTTAATGGAAAAAATCAAAGTTCCGTGGTGGCTCAAAATGGCAAGCCCTCGCCCTGTGTAGTCTTCTATTCCCTGCGGAATGGTTTCTCCGGCAACAATGCACTGCCGCCTTATGCGTTCCAGTATTCTTTTTGCAGTTAAAGTGCCAGCTTTATCTGTAACAGATATTCCATATACATCTTCGTTCATAAGCAAGTGTATTTTTATTTCCCTGCCTGCTGGAATATCAACGTATTTTCCAATATCGTGAACTCTTTTATCCCTAGCATTAGAAGTTATTCCCAAAACTCCATAAGCAAGAGCATTTGTCACTAATTCGTGGCAATTTATTATGAATGTATTTTTCACAGGGCTCTGAATTTCGCTTATAAAATCCTCAAATGTGGTTTCTACCAAGTTTTGCGTACAAATATTGCCAGAGAGCAAATAGCATTTGTCAAAATTTTTTTCCCTATGCTCAAAAAAAGGCTCCAAACACAAATCTTGCCTTAAAAATCTTTTAGTTATTCCAAGCAGCACGGTTTCGTCTAGCCTATTTATGTGCACAATGTTGCATATTTCGTATTCAACTGCAAAATCAAAATAATTTTCCTCTTCGCAAGAAATAATAACAATTTGGTTTTTTTTAAAATCCATTCTGCTCATAAGATTTTCTAAACCAGGCTTGGTGTTCTGGTTAAAAGAAACAAAGAACAAATTATTGTTTTTTGTGTTAAAACTGCTTTGCCTATAGTTTATTTCGGCAGGCAAAAGTCCCCGCTTTTTCAAACTGTCGTATAAAAATAATATTTTCTCTTGAACGGCAGCCGTACAAAAAGCAGAAACTACGTTACAGGAGTTGTTCATGTTTCAAGAGCCAAGTATTTAGAGAGTGAATTTTGCCATAAAGGTACTTGTACATTAAAATTTTCTTTTATTTTGGTTTTATCCAAAGCAGACCACAAAGGGCGTTTTGCAGCACTCTTCCACTCGGAGCTTGAAATTGGTAGCACCGGTATTGCTTTGCCGAGCAGTTTTTTCTCAAGTGCTTGTTTTTGTATTTCTACTGCAAATTCGTGCCAACTCGTTATGCCTTCGTTTGTGAAATTATATATACCAGGATTTTTTGGGTTTTCCGCTATTTTTAGCACTGCCGCTGCTAGGTCACAAGTCCAGGTTGGGTTTCCAAATTGGTCGCTCACAACGGAAATTTGCTCTTTTGTTCTCATTAGGTTTAACATTGAACCCACAAAATTTTTTCCCTTAATTCCAAAAAGCCAAGCGGTGCGAACTATCCAGTGCAAGGGATTTGCCTTTGCTAACAGAACTTCACCTTTGGCTTTGGCACTACCATAGGCATTTATTGGGTTTATGGGTGCGCTTTCTGTTAGCGGTGCTGGTGGAGAGCCGCTCAAAACATAATCTGTGGAAATATGTACAACGCCTATGCCTGCTTTTGCAGCACATTTCCCCAGAATCTCTGGGCCAAGGGCATTTATTTTGTGATTCAATTCTGTTTGTGTTTCTGCGTTGTCAACGGCTGTATATGCAGCGCAGTTAATTATAATATTTGGTTTATTTGCGTGAATATAATCCATAACGGCATTTTCTTCTGTTATATCCACTTCTTTGTCGCTTTCAAAAACTTTAAAGTCTCGCTTTGCAAGAGCACACAAATCTTGCCCAAGCATACCGCCTTTGCCAGTAATCCAAAACGTCATATCTTATTTATCGGCAATATAGAAATTTTGCTAAAGGGCAAAGGAATAAAGGTTTTATCCCATGATTTTTTTAGCCTAATAGCGTGGCTGTATTCCACTTTAACCTCCACAAGCGGCTTGGTAGTCTTGCGACATAGCCACTCTGCACCTGGTTTGGCTATGAGTGCCGGCCCTTTGGGGCCATCTAAGGCCATGCCCGCCGAGCGACCTTCACTCAAGGCTTTCAGCAAATGCCTAACCTCGCTTTGTCCCCTGCTGCCCGAACCTCTAAAAACATCATATCCAAGACTTTTAGAGAGTTTTGCAAATTTGCTCCCATCATCACTTTTGCTTATCAAAACCGCTATATTCCTATATTTAAAAGCCGCAAGGCAAGCGGGCAAATCTTGATGCCACAAACCTATCACAACAGAACCTTCTGGCAAAGGTCTTTCAAATTTCACCCGCCAAGAGAGAACAAGGAGTTTTAGTATTAGATTTAGCATTTTGTTTAATTTACTATATTTAAATTCAGGGGAGCGAATTTATTATATGAGCAGATAAAACTACGGTTTTATCTTTAAGAGGAATTCGTTTTGAACCAAACAGATATTTTGTCTGGGCTTGCTGCCTTAACCGCTAGAATTCGCCAAGAGATGGCGGAGGCAGAAAATGAAATTGCGCGAGATTTTGTGGAAAGCGTTGCGCCAGAACTGCTACTCCCACTGCCGTGCCGCTCGCTTGTGCAAATTATTCCCTCGCCAAACGATAACCAAAAAAGGGAAATCCTCTCTGGTTCCCTGCTCTGCTCCAAAAACAAAAACCCAAAAGAAAAACCATTCTTTTGGCGAATTGCAGGCAATCACGTATTCAACCCCGCGCAAAAAATTGTATCTGCCAAAGCAGTGCAAGACTCTGGAGGTTTTGACTGCATTGAGTTTGAAAGCAGTGGCAGCGGGCCTTGGGTTATTTACATTGACGGCGAAAGCGAGTTCGCTTGGAATTTGTGGCACTTGATTTTGGAA
>Ga0268262_10005382_pt1 | contig 12729 bp, 7 predicted proteins | sample TergutNc150P3_FD_190354 | JGI IMG/M metagenome (GOLD analysis project Ga0268262, IMG submission 190354) | Nasutitermes corniger P3 segment gut microbial community from laboratory colony in Florida, USA - Nc150 P3 (SPAdes) (version 2) | ecosystem: Host-associated > Arthropoda: Insects > Digestive... | reverse complement strand
TGACGCCTCTTTGCCCCCCGACGAAGTCGCCGGGCAGGTATGGGGCACAATAGTAAAAATGCCGATATTCAAAAGGTGAAATACTTAAAAAAGCTTATCGCTATCATCATTTTCTTGACCATTATTCCGGCAAGCTCCCTGAACGCTTACTTTGTAACCTACAAGGAACAGTACTACCGGCTCTTTCATCTTCATTATGTCCAGTACCCCGATGACACAATGGAAAACATCTATTGGCTTGAACAAGCCGTTAAAGCCGATTTCTGTAATCCCCTTTATGCCCTTGCCCGTATAGAAAACGAAACCCAGTGGGAAAAATACAGGTACCTTTTCATGATGCACGTAAACATTAAACTTGCGGAGCAGCATCTTTTTTTGGGAAATAAATGGAATAAACGCAACGCTTATTTTTACAACGCGCCCTGGAAGGAACAAAACCTGGATTCTCTTGAAACCGCCGAAACCTGCTTTCGTACAGCCCTTTATTACTGGGAAGAAGCCCTTACCTGGGCTGAAAAGCACAAGGACAAGAGGTTCCGCTGGATCAATCTGAAGGAAATCCAGTTTTGGGAAGACGAAGCGGCCAGAATAGAGGATAAAACCCTGAATTACGGCAAGACAATCAACAGAGAACTGGCCCTGCTTCAGTCGGTTAGGGAAAAATTCCAGGCAATGAACGAAAACACTTATTGAAAAAAAACAACCTCTGTGCTAGCTTGTCAATGATTGAACAACCTGGACAGAAAATGGAGCGTGTTTCGGCCGCCCATGCCGTTTTTCCGGGCTTAATGTCCTCTTTTTACAAATAATTATTAGGGAACATCCCATTTGAAAACAATAAAATATCTTTTTTTTACTCTTTTTGTATTTTTTCCTAATATTTTTATCAATGCTCTGGATACCGGTGATACTGAAAGAGAAAAACCGGATTCCGTTTATGTAATCCGTGAAATAGAATTTGATGTCACAGGCAGTTCCCGCCCCTTTGCACTTATTTCCAGCGGCAACTTTACAGAAGGAGAAAGAATAAAGGGAAAAGACAATCTTGATAAATACCTGGTGCAAAAAAAGCAGCTTCTTATGAATCAGCAGGTTTTGGAAGAAGTAACAATTGAATATTTTACCGGAGAAAGCGAAAGCGACGGCGCTCTCCCGGTCAAGCTTTTGGTACATGTCAGGGACACATGGAATTTAATTGTCCTGCCACATCCGAAATACGATTCCAACGAGGGCTTTAGCATAACGCTTAAAGCAAGGGATTATAACTTTTTGGGAACTATGAGCGCCCTTAGGGCGGATTTAGGTTATAAGAACAATAACGGAGAACAAAGCGTCAATTTCATGCTGGATTCCGGTATACCGTTTTATGCCGCGGGTCTGCACTGGATTTTGAATTTTGATAATTTTTTTGACTACACCTTCAATGAGCCGCTTTATTATCAAAACGTAACCGGCCTTTCTTTACATTTGCCATGGCGTACAACAATTTTAACAGTCGGCTTTAATCAATATCTGACTGTAAATGAAGAAAACACAGTTCAAGATATAGACATTTTTGATCTGGCTAATAGATATTACGGTGTATATGCCTCAACCGAACTATTCGTTTCCTGGAAACTGCCCTTAGGTATTGAAGTAGGCAGTTTTGGGGAACTTGAATATTCGCCCGGTGTTTCAGGAAGGATCAATTATCCTTATAACTCCATGGATGAACCTCGTAAATTTTTAACTACTTTTAATCATTCCATAGGTTTTGGCAGAATAGACTGGATAGGCAATTACCGTAAAGGTTTTTCAGCTTCTATCGGCAACTTTTATAACTGGTATTTTGATCGTTCCGACGCCCCGCTAAAAATAGGCCTTAATGCGGAAGCAGCATTTCATTGGACTTTTTCAAAATACCTGGGTATTTCTTCCAAATTGAATTACCGCCAATGGTGGCATTGGTCGGATAAACTTGGCGACTATATCCCCTACTACAGCGCCGGGGATATGACCCGCGGGCTTATTAATGATGATATCAGGGCAGACCAAATATTGACTTTTAGCCTTGATTTGCCGATTCGTATTTTAAGTTTCCGGCCTTCAGAATGGACAAACAATCAAAAATTTCATATTTTTGATTTTGAAATGCACCTTTCCCCATTTACTGACTTTGCCATTTTCAGCGGGCCATATAACAAACTAAAGGACAAAAATAACCCTTACGCGGAAAAAACACAATTCAGTATTGACGATATGATAAATACAGTCGGAATTGAAGTTTTTGTCTTCCCCGCTTTTTTTCGCAGTTTAAAAATCCGCGCCAGCATTGGTTACAATCTTAACAAAATAAAACAAGAAGGCGTATATTTAATTGGCGGTTTCTTTCCGGAATGGGATGAAATTTTTATCGGGCTTGATCATTCTTATTGATCACTCAAATCTACCACTATATGAGTAATGAATAATGCTTAAATATCTAAATTCCATACCTGCCAAACTGAATCAAGTCCTTGATAAAAGACGGAAAATATTGCTTTTCCTTCTGCTTTTTATGGCTATTGTTTATTCAATTGCCGAAACATTGGGAATATCGGTAGTAATGCCTTTTATTTCTGTCGCGTCCAATCCTGATCTTTTAAACTCCGGCTATTATAAACTATTTTACGATCTGTCAAATCTTAACTCGCCAACCAGGTTTATTTTTGCTTTTGGTTTTGTAATAATTATTTTTTACTTTTTTAGATCCCTTTACATAATTTTTTATAATTACCTGATAAATAGATATTCTCTTGGTACATACAAGTATTTCGCCGGGCGCTTATTTAAAATATACCTTTCCCTTCCCTTTAGAATTTTTGTTCAAAAAAACCCGTCTGTTTTTTCGCAAATGATCATTGTTGAAGCGTATAATTTAAGCAAATTATTGATGAGATTTTTGTACATATTTTCTGAAAGTTTCACCGTTATTCTTTTATATGTTTTTATGGTATTGGTAAATTGGCAAATCACCCTGGTTTTGACTTTTATACTGATTATCTTTGTTTATCTGGTCTTTATGACATTAATAAAGACAAGCAAAAGGCTTGGCGACAAACGAATGGAAGCAAGCTTAACATTAAGCAAAACAATTACAGAAACATTCCGCCTTTTTAAATTTATTAAGCTAAGGGGAAATGAAAATGAGATATTTGAGGTCTTTAACGATTCTACATCAAAAGTATCGCATACATCGGTTATGACAAATACGCTTGGCAGTATACCAAAGAGTATTCTGGAAAATCTTGGGTTCTCCCTCTTAATCGCGGCGGTATGCTTTATTTTGTGGCGATACAATTCCGCAGCTATGGTTATTCCAGTTATATCCATGTATGCTTTAGCGTTGTACCGTATTCTTCCGGCAACCAACCGTATTCTTGATCATGTCAACAAGATTGCTTTTTATCAGGAGTCGCTTAATAAGATATATGACGATCTGCGTTTGGAAACAGATCATGAAAACTCTGCTCCGCTTGATTTTACAAAATCTATAAAAGGAAAAGATATTTACTTCAGTTACATAGAAGGCAATGATGTAATAAAAAACATATCCTTTGAGATTAAGAAAGGTGAAAAAATAGCATTTACAGGAGAAAGCGGAAGCGGTAAAACTACTCTCGCCGATATAATAATCGGTATTTACAGGGCTAATCATGGCGGTTTATATGTAGATGACATATTAATTGACGATACCAATATACTTTCCTGGCGGAGCAAAATAGGCTATATTCCGCAGAACATTTACCTTTTTGACGGCACAGTAGCTGAAAATGTATCTTTTGGTTCCAAACCTGACGAGGAAAAGATAATTAACGCTCTTAAAAAAGCGCGTATTTGGGAATTTCTTGAAAACAAAGACGGCCTTTTAACGCGCGTCGGCGAGGGGGGAATTCAACTTTCTGGCGGCCAAAAACAGCGAATAGGTATTGCGAGGGCTTTGTATAATGACCCGGAAGTGCTTGTTCTTGATGAGGCGACCTCATCTTTGGATGATACAACCGAGGCACAAATAATGGACGAAATATATGACCTTAGCGGCAATAAGACGCTTATTATTATTGCCCACAGGCTTAGTACTGTAGAGCGCTGCGACAGAAAAATCAGAATGGAAGAAGGGGCAATAGTACTACAAAATGGCTAAAAAGCTATTTGTGCCTTTAATTAAGATAAGTTTCATGCTGGTTGTTTTTTCCTGTTCTTCAACCCCTATGCCTAATCATTATCAAGTTAAAATTCCTGACGATTTTTTTGGAATAGTTCACGCCGGAGCTACCAAAACACCCGAGGAATACAGGCTTCTTGATGAAATGGGAGTTAATTGGATACTCAGAACATTTTATTGGAATGATATTGAAAGGGAGAAAGGCGTTTTTAATTTTACAGGCTATGATGAATATGTAGAAATAGCCTTAAGAGAAAATAAAAAAATTATTGCGGTACTTGCTTATGAAACATCATGGCTCTATCCGGACGGAGAGCATAAAAAACAAATACTGCCCAATGATATTCCTTTATTTCTTAACTATGTCGAAAAAACTGTCAATCATTACAAGGGTAAAATAGACGCCTGGGAAATCTGGAATGAACCAAATATCATATTTTGGAGAGGCCCTCGAAAAGATTTTTTTGAATTGTCAAAGCAGGCAGCGATTAAAATACGAGAAACTGACAATAACGCTTATATCCTTGGCGGCGGGTTTTGGCGCGCTCCCCGTGGTTTTATAAAAGCAATGTACAAAGCAGGATGCTTTGACAATCTTGATGCAGTTGCTTTCCACCCTTACGCTGTCAATCCCACAGGTTCGATGAAAGCTTATGATAGGTTTTTGAATGTGCTTTCAGAAATTAATTACTCAGGTCTTATATGGATTACTGAGGCTGGATATCCAACCGCCGGGTGGTATCCCACAAAAGCCTCTCTTGAAGAGTTTCCTTCATACATCATTAAAACTATTGCAGGCGCAGCTTCCAGAGGACCAAGGGTTTTATTGTGGTATCAATTATTTGACTTTTACAATTTAAATGAAACCCCATATTTAAAATTTGACTCAGAGAAATATTTCGGTCTTGCCTATCCAGACTACCAAAAGAAAAATGGCGCTTTCGCTTACGAACTCTGCGCAAAGTATCTGCCAGGCTCCAATTATAGCAGCGATATTCCGTTAAAAGAAAATATACCTTCCAGCATTATCTGTTTTTGTTTTCTCGGCGGTATTTCCGGTAACAACATACTGATAATTTGGAATGACTCAGTCATAACCAAAAAGTTAAGACTTCAAATACAAGGCACGGCTTTCCTTCATGACATTTCCAATGGAAACATTACTCCTGTGCAATCAGAATTGGAGGTTGGGAAAAAACCTCTTTTTATTACCTGGAATGGAGATTCAATTCCCAAGCTCTTTAAATGATTGAATTTTTGTATAATATTCTAATCTTTCCTCTGGTTCAAATTGTTGAAATATCTTTTGTAATTGTTTATCGCATATTCAATAACAAGGCGATTGCAATATTGGGAGTAAGCGCCGTTGTTACAGCCTTAACGACACCACTTTATTTTATAGCCGAAAAATGGCAAAAGACTGAAAGAGAGCTGCGAGCCAGATTAGAACCAAAGATAAAAAAAATTAAGTCTGTATTTAATGGAGACGAACAGTACATGGTTCTCTCTGCCTATTACAGACAGAATCATTACCACCCGATTTATTCCCTAAGAAGCTCCTTTAGTCTTTTTATACAAATTCCTTTTTTTTTGGCAGCCTATTCATATCTTTCCAATCTGGAATTTATAAGAGGAGTCCCTTTTGTTTTCATTCAGGATTTAGGCGCGCCTGACAGGCTTATTTCTCTTGGCGGCTTTCATCTTAACTTACTTCCTGTTTTAATGACTGTCATTAACTGTGTTTCAGGAGCTGTGTACACGAAAGGTTTCGCCATCCGCGAAAAAGTGCAAGTTTACGGCATGGCGGTAATATTTCTTGTTCTGCTCTACAATTCACCGTCAGGTCTGGTCATTTATTGGACTATGAACAATATTTTCTCACTTCTCAAAAATGTTTTATCCTACACAAAACATAGCCTAAAGATTGTATATTTATTCCTCTGCCTTTGCGTCATTCTTATTGATGTACGTTTTATCTCTTTAGGACTTTCACCTAAACGCTTATTTGTCGCAATTCTTTGTTCTCTGGTGTTTTTTCTTCCTCTATTTAACGAATTGCTTAAATTCTGCGCAAAAAAGTTATCAACAATAATTCAACTTGAGAACAGTTCTTTATCGAGTAATAAAACTTATATTCTGTCCGCTTGTATTCTTTTCATTCTTTCCGGCCTTGTTATTCCGACCTCTCTTATAGCGTCATCGGTACAGGAATTTTCTTTTCTAGATTCCTATACTACTCCATTGCCTTTCATTTATACTATTTCTGTTCAGGCAATGGGAGTTTTTATCTTTTGGCCTCTTATTGTTTACTTCTTTTTTCCTAAAAATGTAAAAGTCTGCCTTACCCTTATTATTTCGCTTGTTTCCGTTACGGCCCTTATCAATACATTTCTTTTCCCTGGTGACTATGGTTTTCTTACTACTACATTCAGATTCTCCAATCCCGATACATTTGAATCAAAATACAAAATCATCGTACTGAGCGGCCTTGCCACTATCGGCCTGTTATCTGGCTTTATCTATCTTCTTTTGACTAAAAAAAAAATCATTTTCTATTCTTTTCAGTTAATTATTCTATCAGCCCTGATATTTTTTGGAATTTACAATGTTTTCAAAATTAGCAGTGATTTTAAGAAATATGAAATTCAAAGACAGCAATCCGTAATAAGTAGCGCCGATTCCGAAAAGCCTGAACCAGTTTACTATTTTTCCAGAAACGGTAAAAATGTTATTGTCATTATGCTTGATGCCGCTATTTCAGGTTATATCCCCTACATATTTACAGAAAAGCCGGAACTTTTAAGAGTGTTTTCCGGATTTACCTATTATCCGAACTGTGTCAGTTTTGGGAGTCATACAAGGATTGGAGCCCCTGTATTGTTCGGTGGTTATGAATATGAACCTCTGCTTATACAAAAAGATCGTTCCTATACGAAAGAAAAACATAACGAGGCCCTTTTGATGATGCCGCGTATTTTCCTTAATTCCGATTACCACGTCACGGTTACGGAGCCTGCTTTTGCAAATTATAGCTGGAAACCTGATTTAAGCATATTTGCCCCTTATCCGGAAATTACAGCGCAGAACGTCCGTGGTAATTATACCGGAATGTGGCTGCGTTCACATCCTGAAATGAAAATAGTTTCAGTTCCAGAATTATTACGAGAGCTATTAATTCGTTTTTCTTTTTTAAAGATTTCCACCCCGGCGCTTAGAATATTCATTTATGACAGGGGAGACTGGCTCAAAGAAAAGAACGCTTCAGAACAGTTCTCTTCGGATACGCTCGACTGTTACACCACTCTTTACTATTTACCTTTGATAACTGAGATTTCAGATAGCATGGAAAATACTTATACCGCAATTGTTAATGATCTGACACATGATGCCGCTATATTTCAATTTCCGGATTATGTCCCCAAAATGATTGTTACCAATCAGGGCAATGGACCTTTTGCGGAAAAAGAATCTTATCATGCCATGATGGCTGCTTTTCTGCTTTTGGAAAAATGGTTTGTCTTTTTGCAGGAACAGGGAGTTTATGACAATGCCAGGATTATTATCGTTTCTGATCATGGAAAGTCAGAAAACAGTAATTATTCTGGTAATATACTTCTGCCAAATAATGATTGGCTTTCCTGTTATCATGCGCTTCTTCTGGTAAAAGATTTTATGTCAGATGGAGAACTTGTTACAGATGAAACATTTATGACCCAAGGGGATGTCCCGATCATTGCCATGGATGGATTAATTGATAATCCCAAAAATCCGTTTTCAAACAATCCTGTTACATCTGCCAAAAAAAATGGCGCTGTAATCACCACCGCGTCCGTATTACAATATAAAATCGCAGAAGATCAATGGTTAAGTGTTCATGAAAATATTTTTGATCCTGATAATTGGGAAAGGGTGGAAAATTGAATTTACATCTTCTTTACATCGATCCGGGAACAGGAAGCGCTCTGTTCTCAATTTTAATTGGCGCGGCTGCAACAATTTATTTTTTGGGTCGTGCGCTTATAATTAAACTAAAAACTGTTCTTTCAGGCGGAAAAGCCGTCACTGCCTCTTCTATAGAACATCCTTTTGTAATATATTGCGAAGGAAAACAGTACTACAATGTCTTTAAGCCTGTCCTTGACGAATTTGAAAACAGAAAAGTCGGACTTCTGTATCTGACTTCTTCACAGGATGATCCTGTTTTTGATAATACTTGGAATTTTATTAAAGCTGAATTTATCGGCGAAGGAAACCGCGCTTTTGCCCATCTTAATATACTCCATGCCGGTGTCTGCCTTATGACTACCCCCGGCCTTGACGTGTACCAGCTTAAGCGCTCAAAAATGGTAAAACATTACGCTCATATTCTTCATATGCCCAGCGATGCGACCATGTATCGCCTTTTTGGGCTTGATTATTTTGATTCTGTACTTTTAACCGGCGATTATCAGGCTGACGATATTAAAATTCTTGAGCGGCAACGTAACATTCCCGAAAAGAAACTTATTACCGTAGGATGCAGTTATCTTGATGTATACGTTGAAAGAATCAAAAACCTGCCCTCTGAAGAAAACCGTCCCTTTACCGTGCTTGTTTCTCCTTCATGGGGCGCATCCGCCCTTTTAACCCGTTATGGTGAGAAATTACTTGACCCGCTTAACGCATCAGGCTGGCGCATTATTATCCGTCCACATCCTCAATCAAAAAAATCTGAGGCAGCAATACTGGAACGGTTACAAACGCGGTATAAAGATTCAAGTAATATTGAATGGGATTATGAACGGGAAAATATTTGCTCCCTTTATAAAGCAGACATAATGATCTCAGATTTTTCAGGTATCATTTTTGATTATATGTTCCTGTGTGACAGGCCGCTATTGTATGTGAGTCAGGACATTGACTTGCGCCCTTATGACGCGGATGATCTTGACCATGAGTTGTGGCAGTTTAAAACAATCAAAGAGACAGCTATTGAACTTAAAGAAAATGATTTTTCAAGAATTACAGAAACTATTAAAAGCGCTGGAGACAGCGAGAGCCTAAAAACTGCCCGTAAAAAAGCCCGCGAAGCGGCATGGCAGCATCCAGGCGAAGCAGGAAAGCGCACTTTTGAGTTTATGACAAAAATTTTAAATGCTTAATACCCTCAATACAATAATTATATCTCCCATTGTACAAATAATAGAATTTGCATACGTCTTCTTTTTTAAGGTTTTTAAAAACGCGGTAATTTCAGTCTTTGGAGTCAGTCTGACAGTTTCCTTTTTGTCACTTCCTCTGTATATAATGGCAGAAAGCTGGCAAAATATCGAGCGCGACACAATAAAACGTTTAAAACCCACCATAAAAAAAATTAAATCTGTTTTTTCCGGCGATGAGCAATTCATGATTCTTTCAACATTTTACCGCCAAAGTCATTATCATCCTCTTTACTCGCTTCGCAGTGCAATCGGACTTTTAGTTCAGATTCCGTTTTTTATCGCCGCATATTCATTTCTCTCAAACCTTGGAGCTTTGCGCGGGGTAAACTTCTTATCTATAAAAGATATAAGCCTCCCTGATTCTCTGCTCCATATTGGCAGTATTCCTGTAAACATTCTCCCTATCGTTATGACATTGATTAATTGTACGGCAGGAGCTATTTACACTCAAAACCTTCCCGTCCGTGACAAGATACAGGTTTACGGAATGGCAGCTCTTTTTTTGGTACTGCTTTATAATTCGCCCGCAGCGCTTGTTTTGTACTGGACGCTTAATAATATCTTTTCTCTTGTCAAGAATATTTTTTATAAGATAAAAAATCCGTTAAAAATTTTGTATATCATTCTTTGCGTTGTTTTTTTACTTTTTATTATTTATTTGTTATTTGTCATGAGAACACGCCAATTAAGATTGAGGCTTCTTATTGTATTTATTATTTCACTTTTCTATCTAATGCCATTATCCCTTAAAGGTTTTGATTATCTTTATAAACAGCTCTTTTCCAAGCTGTTTCAAAACAGAAAGAAAACGATTATCCTTTTATTTCTTTCATGTTTTACGCTGTTCCTGCTTGCAGGCATGTATATTCCTACTTCTGTTATCGCGTCCTCACCTGATGAATTCTGTTATATCGAAGGTCACGCCTCTCCTTTTAGCTATATTGTTCATTCAAGCTTGTTCTTTTTTGGGTTTTTCGTTATATGGCCTGTAAGTATATTTTTCCTTTTTTCAGACAAAATTAAATCTTTTTTGATTTTTATTCTTGTGTCTCTTGCATTGATATTTTCAACTTATACTATAGCTTTCAGTGGAAATTACGGCACAATCAATACTCTATTTAATTTTAATACTACCGGCTTATTTGGGGTCAGCTTTATTCGGGCTGTTTTTTCATTAATTACTCCTCTTTTAGTATTATCAATCTTACTTTTTCTTATCAGCAAATACAAGATTGCGTATCTAAATTCATTTTTATCAATTTTGATTGTTTTTCTTACCGCAATTTCGTTTTTCAATGTTGGAAAAATCAAAAAAGCATATACACTTTTGAGTATTAAGATGGCAAATACTACAGAAAAAACGTCACTTGAACCGATTTTTAATCTTTCAAAAGAAAATAAAAATGTAATTGTTATTATGGCTGACGGTGCTATTAATGGATTCGTGCCCCTTATTTTCAATGATCATCCCAAACTTGACAAACAATTTGATGGTTTTACTTTTTTTGAAAACACAGCTTCTTTTTCAACACATACATTAATGGGAGTACCTCCGCTTTGGGGTGGATATGAATACACCCCAATAGAAATGAATAAAAAAAACGATATTCCCCTTGTTGATAAGCACAATCAGGCTCTTTTAACAATCCCCCGACTGCTGGCAGATGAAGGTTTTAATGTTACGGTGACCGATCCTTCATGGGCGAATTATTCATGGATACCGGATGTCTCTATATATGATAATTATGATAAAATTGACGCGTTTAACATTTTACGGCATTATACAAGCCTATGGTATGAAAAGAATGAGCCGGACAAAAAAGAATTTACATATCCAAGAATAATGCGAAATATCATCTGGTTTTCCATTTTAAAAATGAATAATCCGCTACTACGCCTGATTATTTACGATTCGGGCTGGTATTGGGGTACGGATAATATGGGCAGGTCTATTGTTAATTTTATTAATTCATACGCAATTCTGGATTTTTTGCCTGATCTTACTTCTTTTGACTCAACAGAAAAATCGGCGCTGTTGATCACCAATGAACTGACTCATGATTCGGTGTGGCTGCATGGAGAAGCCTTTAAGCCTTCTGATATCCCCTCATCAATCGGACACAGTAAATTTGAATCCGACGGGGTATATCATTCAAACACAGCGCTTTACTTAAAATTGGGTGAGTGGTTTGATTTATTACGAATAAAAGGTGTTTATGATAATACAAGGATAATAATTGCCGCCGATCATGGCGGCGAAGCAGAAAATCTAGTATCAGACGAGCCATTAGCAATAAAAAATGAATCGCGGGAATTATACAACCCTGTTTTTCTATACAAAGATTTTAATTCGCATGGAGCATTATCTATAAATTATGATTTTATGACAAATGCCGATGTTCCTTTTTTTGTTCTTAGCGGGTTATTGGATAATCCGGTTAATCCGTTCACCGGTAATCCTATTAATACACAGCCAAAGGAAGATGGAATATTGATCACGACACATCATTCACCAATGGCCGGCAGCCATGGAAAGTATGTTTTTAATATTAAAAAAAACGAATGGATATACCTTTACGATTCAATTTACGAAGCGTCTAATTGGGAAGGTTTTGAATTACCGTGAAACTAATTCTTGATATTTTGTATACGATTATTATTTATCCGATAACTCAAATATTGGAATTTACATTTTGTTTATCGCAGAAATTATTCAAGGAGAATGGCATATCTATTATATTTATCAGTTTTACTATAAGCGTACTCTCTCTGCCTCTGTATGCTGTAGCGGAAAAATTTCAGCAGCTTGAAAGGAACACTGAAAAAAAATTAAAACCAAAAGCAAATAGAATAAAAGAAGTTTTTTCTGGCGATGAACAGTTCATGATTTTATCAACATACTACCGCCAAAATCATTATCATCCCATTTTTGTACTACGAAGCAGTTTTGGACTATTAATTCAAATACCGTTCTTCATCGCCGCATATTCGTATATTTCAAATCTTGAAGAAATAAAAAATATTCATTTTCTATTTATAAAAGATTTGGCTAAGCCGGATGCCCTTTTTTCAATCAATGGGTTTACAGTCAATCTGCTTCCGATTGTTATGACCATAGTTAATTGTTTTGCAAGTTTAATATATGCCAAAGGGCTTCCAGTAAAAGATAAGATGCAATTATACGGAATTGCAGGTTTATTTTTGATACTATTGTATAATTCACCATCAGCGCTTGCATTATACTGGACAATGAACAATATTTTTTCATTTATTAAAAATATATATTACCGTGCTCAGGTCAAGTATAAACGTCATTTGTTATTAGGACTTTTTTCCACCACCTGT
>Ga0268262_10005381_pt1 | contig 12729 bp, 14 predicted proteins | sample TergutNc150P3_FD_190354 | JGI IMG/M metagenome (GOLD analysis project Ga0268262, IMG submission 190354) | Nasutitermes corniger P3 segment gut microbial community from laboratory colony in Florida, USA - Nc150 P3 (SPAdes) (version 2) | ecosystem: Host-associated > Arthropoda: Insects >... | reverse complement strand
AGCCAACAGGATTGTCAGAAGGGCGGTTCAGCTTGCTTTGACTGATAACCTGCTCATCAATCTTGTTCATCTTATTCGCGTTGCGCTGCAAATTGCGCATCGTGGTATCGTACATAGTTGTAAAGGTGATTCTAGCCATATTGGAACAAATTGCAAAATCTATGCCAAATATTTATCTAAATTTGGGGTATGCTATCCGAAGTAAAGAAGATAATAGCCATAGCGAGCGGAAAAGGCGGGGTTGGGAAATCAACCGTTACAGCGAACCTTGCTATGGCAACCGCCTTAGAAGGGAAATCCGTAGGTGTTCTGGATGCTGATATATATGGTCCCAGCATGGGGATAATGTTCGGTTTGGGCGGTTCCCCAGAATTGGACGAAAATCAGCATATTATCCCTACGCTTTCGCATGGGGTTAAGGTTGCCACCCTTGCGCAGTTATTCCCGGCGGAAAAGGCAAATGCTTGGAGAGGTCCCCGTGCTGCCGGGCTTGTCAATAATCTGCTTAACTATGTACAGTGGGGGAGTTTGGATATATTATTTATAGACTTACCGCCGGGTACGGGTGATGTTCAGCTTTCTATAATCCAAGGTTGCAAACTCAGCGCTGCTATTATGGTTAGCACCCCGCAAATCGTAGCCCTTGCGGATTGCATAAAGGGTATAGACCTTTTTAGGGAATTAAATGTACCTATCCTTGGATTAATTGAAAATATGAGCAGTTTTATTTGCGATAAATGTGAAAAAGAGCATTTTATTTTTGGTAAGGACGGCGCAAAAAATCTGGCGCAAAACTTAGGCATTCCTCTTTTGGGGCAAATCCCCATAGAAGCTGCATTGATGGAAGGCGGCGAGAAAGGCTTGCCTGCGGTGCTCGCTAACCCGAACAGTTTTGGTGCTAGAGTGTTTGGGGAACTGGCTGCGGGCTTTCTTTAACTCGGAATAGCGAGATTCGAACTCACGACCTTCTGCTCCCGAAGCAGACGCTCTACCAGGCTGAGCTATATTCCGATAAATGAGAAATAGAATATATAAAATGTCGCTCGCAATTTTCTATATTAGCCTCTATGAGAAAAATAATATTGCTTTTCGTGTTGTTTTTTGGAGGGGCTTTTGCGTCAAACAATAATGCTTTGGGTGTTTGGGCTGGCAGAGGTGGGGGTTTAGGTCTTGATTATAAACGCTTGATGGGTGGTGGTAATGCGTTGGATATTTATTTTGGCAGTACTTCTTTGGGTAGTAATGAAACAAAAATTAATGTAGATGCTGGCTACTATTTTTTGTTCAATATAATTAAAGCCGACCCTTCCGTAGGCACTTTTCCGTTGTATGCCGGACCTGACGTAGGTTTTCACTGGTGGAGCGGTAAAGGCTATGATGGCTTTGACATAGGAGGAGGCATTGCGGGCGGTGTATCGTGGTTCACACCTACAACTCCTAAGATGGATGTTTCTTTTGAACTTGTATCTCCTCCATTTATTAACCTGTGGAATCATAAGCAAGCACCTGCCGATAGAGAATGGAAGTTAATATTCTTTGAAGGTGAACTTGGATTCCGTATCTTATTCCACGTTTATTTCTTTTGATTTTTCGCCAGTTTAATACCTTCAGGGCTTAGTTCAACTACGCCTTGCTTCCATAGTTTGCCCGCTAGTTTTTTAAATCCTTTTTTACTCATACCAAAATTTTTGCGAATTTCTTCCGGTGATGAATCATCTGAAAATGGCAAAAATCCATTGTTATCTTTTAAGGCTTTGAGCAAAGCCTCTTCGTGCTTATCAACAAGGGCATCAAAGCCTATGGGAGAAAGGCTAAGGGCAATTAGCGAATCCTCTTTTATGCTGTGAATGTAACCCATGCAAAAATCGCCTATATGTAAACCCGTGCTTATAGGGTTGCAATAAAGCCTGCCAGTCCAGCGTTTGTTTATTATAAAATCTATATGGCGTTCTTCCTCAAAATCATAAGCTATTAGCGAAACTTCCATGCCTTCCTTTAACTCTGAAACATCTCTGTCAAAGTATCTGCGTAGTTTTTCGGTGGAACTCAAGCGTCCGCTCTTTTCGTCTATAAAAACCCGCACAACACAGGTATCGTTCTTTTGCAATTCGCCCAACTGGTTGCTGTAAGGCAGAATCAAATCCTTGTCCAATCCCCAATCCAAAAACGCACCAGCATCGTTGACATCTTTTACCCTTAAAACTGCAAATTCATCCACGCAAGTTTTTGCTTTTTGCGTTGTAGCTATTGGGCGGGCTTCGTTATCCAAATAGACGAACAGATTTATCTCATCGCCGATATTCAAATTTTTTGGTGCTTTTGTTTTGGGCAAAAGTACTCTATCCTTGCCTTCTTTTGTTTCCACATAAAAGCCTTGTGGCAGTTCTTCTAAAACTGTGCAGTCGTTGTAATTCCCTAAAAGCATTTTGCTTCTCCTTCCCATTTTTCTTTTTCCATTCGGAGTTTCTCCAAAGAGTTGTAATCGGCTTTGCTGCTGTCTCTAAGTTCGCAAAGGGCACGATAACCTTGTTCTAATTTCTGCTGCCGCTCGCTTGGGAATTTTTCGCCCATTTCTTCAAAAGCCTTGAAAATAGCGGCATCGCTGTAAAGCCTAAGAATTCCATTCAGCAAGGATTTTTCCGTTTTTGGTTCCTCATTGAATTCAAGAGGGGTTATGTAGTCCAACCATGTAGCTTGGCTCAAAAAAATAGAATCATCTTGCTCTATGCTCCGAGCCTTGCCCAGAGGGTATTCCTCTTTTGGAACTTCCAAATTTTGCGAGGTTGCGAATTCCTTTAATTTTTGCAAACTGCTTTCGCTTGGATTTTCCAACAGGTTTTCCTTTAATATGGCTAACGAAATGGCAGGATTTTCCAACGGTAAATCATAGCGTTTGCTCGCACGTCGCTTTGCCCCTGCCGCTACTATTATAAAAGCTACCGCCAAAAGCGTGATAAAAAAAATCATAACTAATTCGCATATTTCTTTACTAACGCGTCCAACGAGTCGCAAGCCAGAGGTTCCATTTTTACTGACATTGCAGGAGAACGAGTTCTATCGCTTCCTTTTAACTCCGGCACTTTAAAACACAATTCATTTTCCACTATGGGTTTTGTGTCGGAAGGAATTTTTAGTTTGAAAAGTTTAAAGCGTTCTTTTTTTTCGTCATAAAATTCTTTGTAATCCATAGTATTTTCAATCTTCACAAGCCTTTTTTCCTCGCTAAATTGAATGCCCTGAAGTTTAGTTGTGACATCTAGTGCAACTGGGAATGTATTTGGGAAACGGATTTCAGTTTTGTCCCCGGTTCTCACCAAAGATGCTTGTTTGGGATTTATTAAATATCTCTGCATTGGCACGTTGTAGTATGCTTGGTAACGCATAGATTTTACCCCGCATTCTTTTCGCATACTCTTATTTGTTCTGAAATCAACATTTTGGCATATTTCCGGCATATCTACTGGAATATATAGAGTTTCATCTTTGCTGGCAGTGCCACTAGAGCTAGTTTTGCTGGAACTAGAGGAGCTAGAGCCGCAAGCCACAATAAAAAGAGCCACCACCGCAGGGAGAATGCATAGTTTCATAATAGGATAATATAGTAAATTGCAACCTAGGCTATTTTGCATATTTCTTTACAAATTTATTAAATGCTTCGCAGGTCAGTAATTCCATTTTCATAGGTGCTGTTGAGGTTGAAGTGACGCGAGTGTCTCCTTTTATCTCTGGTACTTTAAAGCATACTTCGTTTTCCACTATAGGTTTGGTATCGGAATTGATTTTCAGTTTAAAAAGTTTAAGGCGTTCTCTTCTTTCGTTGAAAAATTCTTTGTAATCCATGGTGTTTTCAATTTTAGAAAGTCTTTTTGAATCGTCGAATTCAACGCCACGAAGCAGCGATGAGTTTAGCGCAAGGGGGTCTGTGTTTGGAAAAAGAATTTCAATTTTATCACCGGTTTTTACCAAAGATGCTTGTCTGGGTTCTACTAAATATCTCTGCTTTGGCGAATTATTGTATGCTTGCTGGTTTATAGATTTTACCCCACATTCTTTTCGCATATCTTTATTTGCATTGAAATCAATATTTTGGCAAATATCGGGCAAATCTATTGGAATATATAGAGTTTCTTCTTTTTCTTTTTTGCTAGAACTAGTGCTAGCTTTGCTGGGACTGGTGTTGGTTTTGCTGGCAAAGTTAGCATTAGTTTTGCTGGAACTGGAGGAGCTAGAACTGCAAGCAATAAAAAGAAGAGCCATCACAGCAGGCAATACGCATAGTTTCATGGGTGCAATATAGTAAATTTTCTAAATTCAACTTATCCATATATGCTAAATTACGGCTTGGTTTTGGAAGGTGGTGGTTTAAGGGGGCTATACACCTCTGGCGTTATCGATTTATTCTTGGAAAAAGGAATTCAATTCCCGTTTGTTATTGGGGTTTCTGCGGGGGCAGGCTATGGCTGTTCTTTTGTCTCCGAGCAACACGGCAGAAATTTGAGGATTTTAAGGGAATTTAGAAAAGACCCTCGCTACTTGTCTTTGGGGAGCTATATTAAAACTGGGAATTATTTCGGCTTGGATTTTATATATGACGAAATTCCAAAATACATACCATTTGACACCGAGGCTTTTTTGGCATCGCAAACTCGTTTTATAACGGTCTGCTCAAATTTGGAAACCGGAGAGGCTGAATATTTTGACAAGGATAAAGATATTTTGCAAGCCTTGAAAGCTTCTTCCGCAGTTCCTTTTATGTGCAAAATAATTGAGCATAAAGGCAAAAAACTTTTGGATGGTGGAATAGCAGATGCCATTCCTCTTAAAAAGTCCATGGAACTAGGCTTTTCAAAGAATGTGGTTGTTCTCACCCATCCGGCAGGTTTTCACAGAAAAAAGAGTTTTCACCCGTCTTGGTTCTTTTACCGCAAATACCCAAAATTCATTGAGGCTATAAATTCTTACGTGGACAGATATAATGAGAGTTTGGAATTTGCGGAGAGGGAAGCTGAAAAAGGGAATGTTATTCTAATTAGACCGAGCAAGGATTTAAAAGTTAAGAGAACGGAAAGCGATATTCCAAAAATAGAACAGCTATACGAACTTGGAAAGCGAGATGCTCTGTCAGCTTGCACCTTCATACAGCCTCCAACTCCCCATGCACCTTCTCCCACTCCGCATACAAATCCAAAACCTGCCCTTTAGCAAGTTCCATCTCTTTGGAAATTTCCGCGATTTTCAAACCATCGCCATTTTCCGCAGCGGTGATTATATTTTTTTCACATTCCGCTATAAAATTTTCCTTTTGCTGAATATCGTTTTCTATCTGCTTTATTTTTTGCTCCAACGGGCGAATAGCGCGGGACCTTTGGAGAATTTGCTCGGCGCGTTCTCTTTTGTCCCTTTTGTCTGAACCCCGATTCTCCCGATTTAAGGATTCTCCCGATTTTTCTGGTTTTTCGGCTGCCCAGCCTACTCTTTCTAGAAAGTCTTGGTATGTGCCGTCAAAAAATTTGGCTTTGCCGCCGTCAAAAATTATCAGGCGTTTTGCGAAGGCGTGAATAATTTCTTCGTCGTGGCTAACCAAAATCGCAGCACCTTTGAATTCGTCAAGGGCTTCAATAAGGCTGTCAACGGAATCCATGTCCAAATGGTTTGTTGGTTCGTCTAACAAAAGCAAGTTGCACGGTTTGCCGAGAATTTTTGCGAGTAAAACGCGGCTGCGTTCGCCGCCGGAGAGTACTTGTATTTTTTTCAGGGCGTTGTCGCCTTCAAACATCATAACGCCAGCGAGCGAGCGGGCTTTGCCCCTCGCCTTGTCTTCCAGTGAGGATTGAATTTCCTCTTCCACCGTTTTGCCCATGTCTAGGCGGTTTACGTTTGTCTGCCCAAAATAATTCATAACGGTGCTGTTGTGTACATCAACGCTGCCGGAGTTCGGTTTAAGCTCACTCGCTATTAAATTCAAAAGCGTGGTTTTGCCCTTTCCGTTTGGACCTATAATAGCAAGCCTATCCCCTTTATACAATTCAAAACTCAAATTTTCAATCAAGGGCAAATTTTTTGAGAACCCAAAACTCAAATGCCGCATGGTGAGCATTTTTTTTGCAGGGAAATCCGTTTCTGTAAATTCAAAATCAAGCGTTTTTATCTTTTCCAAATTTGCCATGGGTTCGTGCCGCTCCAAAGCCTTTACCTTGCTCTGCACCGCCTTGGCTTTGGAGGATTTGTATCTGAACCGTTCTATGAACTTTTGTAGATGCTCGCGTTTTGAAGCATCGTTTTCCATTGTCCTTAAATGCACTTCTTCGTCTGCCAAAATGGCGTCTTGAAGTTTTGCAACGTTGCCTTGCATTTTTCGCATTTTCTGCCGATGGATGCCAAGGGTATGCGTGCAAACGCTATCCATAAAGCGGCGGTCGTGGGTTATGAGCATCAACTCGCCTTGCCAATTTCTCAAAAATTTTTGTAGCCACCGCACAGAAACTATGTCTAAATAGTTCGTTGGTTCGTCCAGCAGGAGCATATTTGGTTCGGCTGCCAGAGATTTTGCCAAGTTGAGGCGAATCTGGAAACCGCCGGAGAGCATTGCCGGGGATTTTTTTTCAACGGTTTCTTTGTCAAAGCCTAGCCCGCTTAAAATTGTTTCCACCTTGTAGCTTTCTATCCAGCCGTCTTCATTTGGCTTTAACGCGGAGCAGGCTTCTTCAAAAATAGTCGCGTGGGTAAAATTCAGGTGTTGCGATAAATATCCTATTGAATAATTCTTTGGAATGTTTATACTACCGCCATCGTAGCTTTCTTCGCCCAAGATAATTTTAAAAAGCGTGGATTTGCCGCTGCCATTCCTGCCAACAACGCCAATGCGTTCATTTTTGCCAACCTGAAAACCCGCATCGCTGAACAGTTCTTGCAAGCCAAAACTTTTTTTAAGATTTTGGATTTGAATCATCTAACTTAATGCTCCCATTCATGCAGAAAACGCAGAGCGTATTGCTGTACTCCTTCAAAATAGTTATTTATAAAGCGGGCAAGGTCTAAACCGACATAACGGTAATGCCAGCATTCCCATTTATAGCCGGTAGCGGCTTCGTAGCCTTTGGGGAAGGAATTTGACCAGCCGAAGCGCGAGGCGTTTGCCGCAAGCCAGCGACCCGCCTTTGTTTTCGCATATGAGTCGGTGACGGGGTAAAAATCCACAGCCAAACCAGTTTGGTGCTGGCTAAAACCGGGTTTAGCAGATTCTAGGTCAGCGATTTTTTTGCCCAATTCTCGCACATTGCGATTGTAAACTTTAACTTGGTAATCATAAGAACGGTACGCCGATGAAACGGCTAATGTTATTCCGTCTGCTCGGGCAGCGGCAGACATTTCGTTCAGTGATTCTAAGGCAACCCGGCGAAGGGGTTCTGCCCTTATGAGCATGTAATTGCCCTCCTCAAGCATTATTAGGTCATCGGGGATGTAATCCTGGGGCAGGGGATGTTGTTTGTCCACCAATTCGCGCAAATATTTCTCGCCGCTGAGGCAGGCGAGCATATCCGTTATAAAAGCGGGATTTTCCGCCGCCGCCGTTTCTATTTTCTTTGCCAAATTTTCAGGCAGTTCTGCGTTGCGTATAGCCGCAGAGATTAAATCTTTCATAACAAGCATGTCTTGGCTTGCGGCTAATGTGCCGACCATGAGTATAACTATGACTATGCGTGGCAGATATAACATATAGTTTAGTCCAGAGCCTTCACCCCGAAACCTCCATTACAATGGTTAATTCCAAGCGGAATTGCATAGAATTTTTTGTAACAATATAAATATAGTAAAAAATGACCGTCTGTCAAGAAAAATCGAAATTCAAGGGGGAATGCTTTTTTCTATATTACCCCCGATGAATCTGCATGGCAAAAAGATTTTGCTTGGGATAACTGGTAGCATAGCGGCTTACAAGGCTTGCGAGCTGCTTCGCATTCTGCAAAAAAGGGGCGCGGAAGTTCGCGTTGCAATGACAAGCGAGGCTGCCAAATTCGTTGGGCAAACAACTTTTTCCGCTCTTTCTAATTTTCCCGTATTAGAGGCTGCCGCTACGGACTCAAAACCCTTTCAGCACATAGACTACCCCCGCTGGGCAGATATTTATATGGTTGCTCCGTGCTCTGCCACCAGCCTTGCTCGCTTTGCGCACGGCACAGGCGAAGAACCTGTGTCCCTTTGTTTTTTATCTATGCAGGGAGAAAAATGGGTTGTTCCGGCGATGAATTTTGCAATGTATAATTCGCCAGCAGTACAGAAAAACCTGGAGATTCTTCGTTCTTACGGCGTGAAAGTTATAGAGCCTGCAACCGGGCATTTGGCTTGCGGCGAAGAAGGCGCGGGAAAATTCCCCGAACCGGAAGACATAGCGGATGAACTTGAGTTTGGCTCGGCAAATGTGAACAAAACCCTGCTCATAACGATTGGTCGCACGCAAGAAGCGATAGACCCTATTCGCTATATATCAAATAGGTCAAGCGGAAAAACTGGCGTTGCGATAGCAAAAGAATTTTTGCGCAGCGATTGGCGGGTGATAGCGATTTGCGGACCGATGGAAGCAAAACTCCCAAAACAATGCGAAAGGATAGAAGTCAAAAGCGCGGGAGATATGAACGATGCGGTGCTTAAAATGCAGGCTCAGGCAAATGTTGTGGTGCACGCTGCTGCGGTTGCAGATTACCGCCCCAAACAGGTAGCAACGGGAAAAATAAAAAACAGCAAAGCTATGCAAGAATTGGACTTGGAAGAAACTCCGAATATTTTGAAAAACACAATAAAAAATAAAACCGCAACGCAAAAAATAGTTTCCTTTGCGCTGGAAACGGAAAACGCTTTGCATAATGCGCAAAAGAAATTTGATGAAGGCGGGATGGATATTTTGGTGGTGAATACAGCGGATAACCTTGGAATGGATAAAGTTGAATATGGAATTTTAAGCAAAAACATTCAAAGCGCAAAACTCGCTTGCGGCAGCAAAGAGGAATTAGCCTCGCAACTATTTATAAAAGCAAATGACTAGATTTTTTTTAATAATTGCTTTGTTTGTGCTATTTGCCATTTCCGCTTGCGAGAGAGGTGATAATGATTTGGACAAAAATTTTGCCATTGCCTATGCGGAACTGCGAATTGCGGAGCGGGAATATGGAGAAACAGAAAATGGCAAAACGGTTCGTTATGAAATTATGCAAAGATATGAGATGGATGCGGATGTTTTTGAAGAAAAAATAAAAGAGATAAAAAATAAACCAGAAAAATGGCTGGAATTTCAAAATATGGTTATAGCAATTTTAGATTCTACTGAAAATTATATCAAAGCAGAATTAGACTCTGTTGCGAAAAGCACAAAAGCGAAGAAAGGAACATGAAAACATTATTCTCTATTTTGATGCTCTGCGCATATTTTGGATTTGCCGCCGAAGCAAAAGTTGTATCTTACCTGAAAGCTATTGAAGGCAGCGAAAAAGATGGCAAACCTATTTTGATTGAATTTCATGCCAAATGGTGCTTGCCATGCCTTGAAATGGAAAAGACAGTTTTCAAAGACCCTGCGGTTATAAAAGAACTCAGTAATTTTTATTTTGTTCGCATTGATACCGACAAAAACGAGCAATTTTTTTGCGAAGGCGAAACTTTGCACGTTGCCGATTGCATTAGGCTTTGGGGAGTTGATGGCTTGCCGGCTTTTGGAATTATGGACATCAATGGAAGTTTAAAATATCTAACAGTAGGCTCATTTGAAAAAAGCACTTTTTTAGTTTTTTTAAAGGCTGTAAGAGCAAAGTGAGAATTCTGCTAATTATGAGTAATTCTTCACAGGATGTATGCAACGAAGGCAGTTTGAGTTTTTCTGTTCTTATGTCAGTTTATGCAAAAGAAAATTCACGTTATTTAGACGAGGCGTTATGCAGTATCTGGGATCAGCAAACTTTGAAGCCGAGGCAGATAGTTTTGGTAAAAGACGGTCTTCTTACGGAAGAATTGGATGTTTGCATAAATGTTTGGAAGCAAAAATTAGGTGACGTTTTAACGCTGGTTGAATTGCCGGAAAATGTTGGATTAGGTGCGGCTCTTAATAGCGGCTTACAGCAATGCCGTTATGAACTTGTTGCAAGAATGGATTCAGATGATGTTTCAACCCCTGAAAGATTTGAGAAACAAATTCAATTTTTAAAAACAAATCCTGATGTTGCTTTATTATCAGGGTATATAAATGAATTTAAAGAAAAACCTGGTGATATAAATAATATTCGAAAAGTTCCACTTGATAATAATGAAATTGGAAAATATTTAAAATGGCGGAACGCTTTTAATCACATGACTGTAGTATTTAAGAAGTCAGTTGTTATTTCTGCCGGCGGTTATAATACAAATGCCACTTATTTTGAGGATTATGATTTATGGACAAGATTATTTCAGGCTCAATATAAAGTTAAGAATATCTCGGAAATATTAGTATATGTTCGTATTGGTAATAATATGATAAACCGCCGCCATGGTTTTGATTATGTAAAAAAAGAATTATCTTTTTTTAATTTGCAAAAAGAAAGAAAATTTATATCTGGCAATGAATATTGCTTATTGTTACTTACAAGGATACCTTTAAGATTGGCTCCAAAAATCATACTCGCTTGTTTTTATAAATTATTAAGAAACTCAGAAATGAAATCCCGCTTCTACATTTAAACCCTTGTTAAATAATGGTTGCATAACAAAATATGCTGGATTGTCAAAATCGTGAAGCATCGCATCAACAGCGGCATCAGCCATAGAGTATATGTAAAACAAAACTATTGCCCAAACATATTGATTGCGCTTTCTTCTATAAAATAAAACATCTTCTCTTGTTGCAAAAATGTCTTGGCTATTTCCTTCTTCCCTTGCGAGCCTCAATTGGTCCAAATGGTATTCCACCATTTGCTGCCGCGACCAAAGGCTAACCGCGCTTCCCATCAAACCCATGTAAAGCAAGCCCGCTTTGCCATATTCGTGGTTGTAAATTTGCCCCCAGCCCGGAATTAAAATAGCGCGCCAAAGCGCAGAAGTCGCAGAGTGCGTCTCTGTGTTATGCCCTTGGTTGTTTTTCCAAATTCCGTAAGCATCAAAAAGCCCGTAAATATGCAACCCCGCAAGCCATGTGAACTCCGATGTCCATAAATCTTTTGAGGCTCTTTTTTTAGATTGTTCTTTTGATAAAACTCCTTCTTGTTTTTTCTTATTTTTTTCCCAAACGAGAAAAAGAGAATCTGGAAAATTTGGAGAGTCTAGAGAATCTTCATACAAAGAGAGCAATTTTTGGTAAAAAGCAATTGAATCTCTGTAATTCCTTATGTTACTGTTAAAATTTCTATTCTGCCTGAATTTATTGAAGAAAGTTTCGTAAAACAGAGCACCTTCCAATGCGAACAAAAATCCGCCTCTAACATAATGCCCTGTATAAAACTGCCCGCCACCGGGGAAAATCAAAGCCAGCCCCATAGTTGCTGCCAAAGAATTTCGCTCGGTTTTTATATCCCAATCATACCTTTTTAAAGTATCTATCGCTAAAATGCCGGTGTTATTTTGAGCAAAAGCGAATGTAACAAGGAATAATAGAATTAAAGGCATTAAAGCAACTCTTCAATTTTTGAACACAAAGTTTCCGCCTCTTTCGCAGAAGGAGCTTCGGCGATAATTCGGATTACTGGTTCGGTGTTGGAGGCTCTTAAATGCACAAAACTTTTGTCCTTGCCAAGCCATAAGCCATCTCGCTCGTCTATATTCCAACCGGAGAATGTTTTCTTTGCTTTTTCCATTGCAACAGAAACCGGATTTTTTATTTCAAATTTCTTTTTGAGCATTGTGTATGAAGGGTGGCTTTTAATCCAGTCGGAAACCTTTATGCCATGTCTTGCGAGCAAATCCAAAACCAAAGCGGCAGAAACCAGGGAATCTCGCCCATAGTGCAAAGCGGGCAGAATAACCCCTCCATTGCCCTCGCCGCCTACAACGCAACCGTGTTTCATCATATCCAAGCTGACATTTATTTCTCCCACGGCGGTTCGGTAGCATCTCACTCCGAATTTTTCCGCCAAATCTTCGCACATTCTGGACGTTGATAAATTTATTGAAAGCGGCTTTGCTTCTCGTTCCAAAACGGTTTCCGCGGCTATTGCAAGCGTATATTCTTCGCCTATGGGCAATCCGTTTTCATCTACTATGGCGCAACGGTCTGCATCCGGGTCTAATGCAAAGCCTATATCGCATTTATTTTCCTTAACCGCTTTGCTCAAATCGCCTAAATTTTCTTGCAGAGGTTCTGCTCCCCTTGGAAAAATTCCATTCGGCTCGCAGTGAATTTTAACAACTTCGCAACCGAGATTTTCCAACAACTTTGGCACGGCAAAAGAGCCTGCTCCATTCACAGCATCTACTGCTACTTTAAATTTATGCTCCTTTATTTTTTGCTCATCCACAAAGGGCAAGGCAATGGTCGCTTTTATGTGCATTTCATCGCCATTGGAGATGCTTTCTTTTTTTCCAAGGGCATCTGCCTTTGCAAAGAGTTCTTTTACCTCGTCTGGACCTAAAAACATTCCCTTGCTGTTCAAAAATTTCAAAGCGTTCCATTCAATAGGGTTATGGCTCGCTGTCACTATTATCCCGCCATCGGCTTTGAGCTGTTCAACCAAAAGTTCCACCGTTGGGGTGGTAGCAAGCCCTGCGTCTGCA
>Ga0268262_10005380_pt1 | contig 12729 bp, 15 predicted proteins | sample TergutNc150P3_FD_190354 | JGI IMG/M metagenome (GOLD analysis project Ga0268262, IMG submission 190354) | Nasutitermes corniger P3 segment gut microbial community from laboratory colony in Florida, USA - Nc150 P3 (SPAdes) (version 2) | ecosystem: Host-associated > Arthropoda: Insects >... | reverse complement strand
ACAAAGAACTTATTCAAACAGATAAAACAAAAGTTCGTATGTTTTCCGGACGCGAAATCACTCTGGAGGAAATATACTATTTTTATCCGCAAAAAAGCGACATCACGGCGGCAAGTGTTACATGGCGAAAGGAGTTTGAACCCGGCGGCATTAATATGGGGACAATGTGGACATTCGATAAAAATAGTCTTTATTTTGAGGATGATGCGGATATGGATCTTTTTGATAATCCTAAGGAAAAAAATATGGTTATTGCTTATTCTTCTAATAATCAACACTTTACCTACAAGCTTGTTTCTAAAGACGATAAACCGACAAATCAAGTAAGCTCTTTTACCATAGAGGATAAGGGAAGTAAGAAATACACCATCAAATACACACTCGGTGCAGGCCGTGCAAAAATTCTTACAATTGTCGATCTTGGCGGGCTGGAATCTTTTGTACCAAAAGGAACTTACATCCAACGTTATTATGGGCATGATGATACAGGAGAAAAACCCTATTACGACAGCTACCTTCAACAACTGGAAACTGCGATTAAAGAGGCAAAGGACGAAAATGCCGGGGAATGGCAGATAAAGGAAATAGAAAGCGCCATCACCCAACTCAATCAATGGTGGGCAAATTCGACTACCGTAAGCATGGGAAATACGAAAAACTATTATTACGCAACAACAAATTTGCGCTTAATAACTGAGCCGGATACAAGCAAAGATAATAAAATCGCCGATGTTCCTCAAGGCAGCAGAGTTGAAATGATTGAACTTGGTAACTCTGAAACTATAGATAATATAAACGCGCGGTGGTTTAAGGTAAGGACCGATGATGGAACAACAGGCTGGCTTTTTTCCGGCTATTTATCGTTAACAACCCCAGCCCCGGCCGAATCCTACGATTACGCAAAAATCTTAAATAAAGATTTTTCTGATTTTGCCGGAAATTGGAAAAACGGTAATGGCGACAGGGAACAGCTTAAAAAAGACGGCATATTTGGCGTTAATGGGAAAGAAATCTTTACACCTAAGCGTGAATCCAACGGAGCATATTCATGGATTGTGGGATCCGGTCAGGACGGCTGGCATATGAAACTATATCCTGTCGGGACTACTGTTCCGGACGTTCAATCAGATACGACAAAAGTTCGCCTGACTATGGTTATGACTCCGGACGGTACAGCTTCGCAGGCTGAAATATATTATAAAGATTGATAATAATATTTTTGTTTGATAAAAAGGACCGTAAAATGATTTACACAAAACGGATCATTCTTGCCTTCGTTATCATCTTGGGCTTGTGTCTCGCAATGTCAGCTTGCAACCGGCGTAACGGCAGGGAGCAAGCCCCGCCGGACACACCCACCGCATCGGAACCGCTCCCTGATGATTCAATCAAATGGGAGCCGGGCTGGAGTTGGCAAAGTCAATATGTAAACTTTCGCACTGATCGGGATACTGTGTATTCCGGTGAATACTCAATTGTGGTTGACAACACTTATTTCAACGACGCGTGGGCGGTTGTAAAATATCCCGTGATTCCCAATTCCATATACAGAATCAGCGCTATGGTTAAAGTGGAAAATTTCATGGCTAACCCCAACGAATCTATCGGAGGGGCAAGCATCGGCATTGCGGGAACATTCTATCAATCATCCCGGCACACCACCAGCCAATGGACGCGGCTGGAGCTTGAGTTCCCTTCCCGCGAAATGACCGAAATGTCAATCGCCTTGCGCAACGGGAATAGCAGCGCCACCAGCAGCGGAACAGCCTATTTTTCGAATATCAGGATTGATAGAGCGGAAACCGTAACCTCAACCGAATGGAATATTCTTGCCCTGATTTTCTTGAACCTTGACGCGCCGGGTTTTCCGCCGGAAAGCCTAAATGACGAAGATGTTCAACATATCAGGGAAACGGTCGGCATGATTAAAGACTCTCTTGCTTCAATTTCCGGCGGACTTATGAAAATTAACCTCATTGATTTTGATGTTCTTGACGAACCTATACGCGTATTAAATCCCGGCACGAACAGCACCAACCATGAAGCCATCAGCCGTATTTTAGATGAGCGTCTGGTCGGCGATAACTACAGCCATATCATTCTTGTAACCCCCCTTGGCAATGTCGCCCAGGGCTGGTCGGGGCTGGGAGGCATGGTTTACCGAGACATTGGCATTTCGGAAATACACCGCGTAAGCGGCGAGCGTTTTGGGTTTCCGTCAACGCCCCCTTTCCCCGACGCTGTTTTTGTTCATGAAATACTCCACGATCTTGAGCGCATTTCCAAAGAGATAAACCCCAACACAGCAGACTTGCACGACAACGATACTTTCGGTTACAGGGACGCGCAGGACGAATGGCGCGCCTGGTACACCGCGTACATGAGAAACACCTTGCAGGGCGGCAGAGGACTTGACCGCCGCGCGTATAAAGTTTATAGCCGACAGGGAAATTTTCAAACTGTGTTTAGCGGGATGTAAAACTGTGGAGGGTTATGCCTCCAATATTCCATAGCATTGTCAGCTTTCCATTTCTTAACTTTTGGAGATACTATTTGAATATTTAGATCCTTGTCTTTTTATCCAAGAAAGGATATATATTAATTATGGATGTTGACATCAAGTTTTGCAAATCAGCTTTTGCACATGGCTATACCGAAGCGGATATACGTTTGGCTATTGATAACGCTATATATGACGGTTATCTTGAAGGCGATAAGGACGCTGAAAACAAACGGTTACTTGCTGGTTTTGACCAAAGGGGAAACCCGATTGAAATATATTATAATATCCTAGATACGGTTCGGGTATTTCATGCGATGGAATATCGGAATATTCATAATAAATTACTCGAAAATGAGTAGAGGGAATTATGCCTGATTTAACCGAAGAAGAATATGCCGCACTTAATAAAAAATGGACGGAAAATCCGCCCAAGCCGGGTCCTAACGGGACAGGTTTTTTTGCCCAACGGAAAGCGGCTCTGGCTGCCCAATCTGCCCGTTCCATAACGGTTGATTCGGTTACGGCAGATTATCTGTTAAATAAAGCGATAGCATCTCGTAAGACACCGGCGGATATTATTGGCGAAATGGTTCAAAAAGAAATCGCCGCTGTATTATAGCGGTCATAAACCAATATATTTATAAAATGAAAATCATCGGATTTATCGCAAGCTCGCGGAAAGAAGGCAACACTGCTTGGGCAGTAAATAAAATACTGGAAAGCGCGAAAGCGCAGGGTGCCGAAACTCAATCATGGTGTTTCAGTGACCTTGATATTAAACCCTGCCGCGGTTGTTCAAGCTGCAAAACAAGCGGCAAAGGGTGTGTTATAAAAGACGATATGCAAAATATTTATACCGCCTTTACAAATGCCGATGCTGTCGTTCTTGGCTCGCCGGTTTACATGGGGCAAATGAGCGCTCAGGCAAAAATATTCACCGACAGATTTTATGCCTGTACTTCTCCGCGATTTTCTCCATATTACAAAGAGAATGCCACAAAGAAAAAGATGGTTCTTTTATTCACTCAGGGCAATCCCGATTCAAATTTATTTCAATCGTATTTTGATTATACCAAAAAAATGTTTCAGGTGCTTGAATTTGACGTTAAAAGCGTACAGGTCATTGCCGGTATGCGAATTAAATCGGCGCATGAGAGGGATGATTTGCAAAAATTGATGAGTGAGGTTGGGGTGGAGTTGGCTGGGGAATAATTTATTGGCATTTTATCTTTCGACAGTTTAGATGTCTCACATTAAATCTATCCATAAGAGGAACATTGACAATTTATCTTTGGTATATTACACTTCTTTATTATGCCTAAATTTAATAAAAAATAGTAAATATTGGAGGTATAAAATGCCGGAAAAGGCAAGCGATGAAGTTGTAGCTTTCGGTATGACTGAGCAACAAATTATTGATGCAGCAGATGCACTTTGCCAGCAAAAGGTGAGAAATCATCCTACCACAAATTTTTTTGAAACTGCCAGAAAAGGAAGGGAACTTCTTGAGAAACAAGGTAATTATTGTCAAGTAAAAAAAAGTAATGTAAAAAAGCCGCTTTGTTTGCTTATTGGATAATTAAATTTCGCCCTATAAAAATTATTGATGATGAACATATAAATATGCTGGGATTTAATAATCAGGTGAATGAATTATTTGCAAGATTTATGCTATTCATTTCGTTTCAGAAATTTTACCATCGATTCCATTATTGTACTGGCAGATTCCATAACTACCGATACACTCAAAGAGATTGAACAATAAAGAATTTTTTATCCTATCTAAGTATTGCATTAATATCATCAAGTAATTTTTCAATCTTATTCCACTTGTCAAGTATTTCACTTTTATCATTATTGGCTTTTTCATTTATAAATTCTTTGAATAAATTCCATACATTTTCTTTAGCACACATTTTTTGCCAAACTAAAAAATTAATATAATTTTCTTTGTCCATTTTTCTTCTCCTTAAAAAATATTTCAAGGCGGCAAAATACCGCCTTTATGACCATTTTTACAAAAAATCAAAGCCTCGTGATTTTGGTTTATATATATATTCCAAAATTTTTTTTGGAGTAGTATATTCCAATTCCCAAGTAACTTTTTTATTATTAAAAAAGTTTAATGTCAAGTCTTCTTCAAAATACATACCGCCAATGTTGAAAGCGTCTTTATTTGCTTGATCCATAACAAAAAAGAACGTTATAGAGCCACGATTAACTGTTATCAAAGGTTCAATGTCTTTGCTTTCCCATTCTTTTTTTGCCGTCTCAAATTTTTCTTCCGCGATTCTATATAGTTCATTATATTTTGCAGCGGTATTTTCTAGCGCTGTCTCAAATTCTGGAACTCCACTGTAATTTACTGTGTATCCCGATCCAAAAGAACGAAGATAAGCAGAATTAAAATTTTGTCCAAATTTATTATAAGCCTCAATAAAGCTGAACGTATTGATAATTACATTATCTCTCTCAACTGATGTACCATCGTGAACATAACTAAAACTATCCAGATGTTCCATTAACCACGGATCAAAATATTTTGAATATTCTTCATTAAAGAAATCTTCTATTTGGTAAGAAAATGCAACTTTTTCATAAGCAGGTTCAAAAACAGTTATAAATTGTTGCTGTTCTTCTTTCTCTAACGGCTGTAACCTTTCAAAAATATAGTCCCAACCAATTAAATTTTTTATACTGAATATCTGATTAGCAACTGCAAAATTCGGCCTTTCATTATCCCTATTGCGTAGGGCATTTATTTGGCTTGGTTTAAATTGGACGGTATAACTTATAATTTCTCGTCCTTCATTCTTGTAGGCTTTCCAATTGCCTCCCTTTAATGTTGCGTCATTGGCAAAAGCTTGCCCCACCGTGATTGTAGAATCAATATCTGGAAACACACCATTTTTTACTTTGTTGACATTTCCGCCTCCACAAGAAACCGCCAGAAACCCAATCGAAATAACAGCCCAAATTACCCTTTTCATACTTTCCTCCGTATGCCTCATTTCTTACCGACAAAAGACGGTTTTTTTACAAATCGTAATTTACCCATGCCAATCAAAGAAAGGCACAGTAATAATACTTCAATTTATAGTTAAATATAATAATGTATTTGTAGATGTTCGTCAAGCCAATTTTTAAAGGTTAAGCTTAAAAATCACAAAGGATAACGCCAACCGAATGTTAACTCAAGATATAAAGGATATTTTAGCGAAAAATCTCAAGTATTTTCGTGTCCAAAGGCAGTTTTCACAGGCTCAACTGGCTGAAAAAGCCAATATTTCAATTACTTTCCTGTCCAATATCGAGCGTGGCAAGATGTTTCCCAAAGTTGAAACCTTATCACGACTGACCGAAAGTCTTAATGTGGAAGTACACGAGCTTTTTCAGCCTGATTTAGTCTCCGAAGACAATAAAAAAATGATGAACCGCCTTTCAGAAGATATTACCAAACATGTAAATTTGGCTTTGGAAGATATTTTTAAATTGTATTTGGGGTAGATGTAGGCGCGATGTGACTATCATCTGTTTTACCTTTAATTCTCCTCTTCCTTTGTTATTTCTTATTTCTTATTTACTATTTGCTATTTACTATTTTTTACGAGTACTCCACCACATTTGCCCAATGCAGCAACAATTCCCTTTCTTCCGGTTTTCCTCTGTAAAGTTGCGAAGCCGCCACAATGGAAAGCCACTTCTCAACATATTGTTTCGCCGTGTTACTTTTTTTGCAAAATAAAGAAAGGTACTTGTCCGCAAGATCGGCGTTACCTGCAAGACGGAACAATAGGTAAGTGTGCGCCGCGTCCGCCGAGGCGTTGCCCTGAGTGGCGTGGCACCAGTCGATGATATATGCTTCGTCTTTTTCGGTAATCACTATGTTACCGGGGGTAAAGTCGCCGTGGCAGAGTTTAGTATGTTTGGGCATACTTGCAAGCCTTCCTAGGATTTCATAGCGGGCGGTAGAGTCAAGTTCGGAGGATTTTATCTTGCGTTCCATCTTTTCGATAAGCAGGGGAAGCCTTGTCGCGCTATGGCGGTGCATGTCAAGCTGTATGTCAACAAAGCGTTCAAGGTACTGATTCTCTTTGTCCTTGTTTTTTTCCATAAGTTTGTCAAGGGAAGTTCCCTCAACATATTCCCAAACTACCGCCCATTTGCCGTCGATTTTTGTCACCTCAACCAAACGCGGAACCTTGAGGGCGGTCTCTCCCACCACGGCAAGGTTGTGCGCTTCGGAAAGAACGTCCGGCGCAGGGTAACCTTTGTCTCTAAGCTTTATCACCTTGTCCCCGTCGCGGTATATTTTCTTCGACCCATAGTCGGCAAGTAAAGTATCTAGTTTATAACTGCTCATTTATATGCTCCTTCTAATACATTTTATACATCCAAAAGCCTTTTTATCAATATCTTAAACATCTTTTCAAAATTATTTTTATATGCTATAATATAGATAAGGCGGTTGGCACTTATGACTCTTTTTTCGGTAAGATATCAAATAATAGATCAAAAAACAAAATTGCAGTCCGGCACTAGCGGGACTATTATTTCAGCTTCAAGTACTACTGAAGCAAGGCATATTTTTAAATGCAGTCACGTTGATAATAAAAAAATTAAATACCAAATTATTTCCGTTGTAAAAAAATAGGCGGTGTAAAAATTTTTTTAAAAAAACAGAGAAAAAAAATTTTTTCCTGGCTGTTATTATCAGGTAAAACTCTGTTGCAGCGTCTTGTTATCACCCAGCAATTTGTCGGTGAAAACAGCCTGGCAAACCATGCCTCCGCCTGCGCTTACGGTTTTCTGCTTTCAGCCGCTCCGGTACTGATGTTGCTGTCTTTTATTCTTTTTTCCGTATCTCACCCATTGATAAGCGGCGCCAATTATGTCCAGGGAGAAACGATTCTGGCGCAGTTAATTTCAAATATCCCCTTCTTAAACAGCGTACTGGATGAAGCATGGCTTGTAAAGGAATTGTCTTCCATTGCTGAAAGCGGTATGCGCCTTCGCGGAATAGCCGGTCTTATTTCAGCAATCGGAATTTTCTGGGCAGGTAGAATTTTTATACTTTCCTTACAGCGGGGCTTAAAGGTAATTTTTACAGGTACGCAAAAACGGAATTTCGTATATGAAATGTTGATTGTCCTTATTGTGGAATTCGCCGTGTTAATCGGCGCAATACTGATGATTTTCTTTTCCGCAACAGCCCGAAAAATTTATGAGTTTTTTGATCTTTTTTCCAACACCGCTTTTTTTTCCAATATACAGTCCCTTATTAATATCCGTCTTGTTCCGTTTGTTCTGATGATTTTTATTTTTTATTTTGTTTGCCGTTTCATTATTGCCAACGGCCCCAGCCGTACTTCTACCTTGTGGGGAAGTTTATGTTTTGCTTTTTCCTATACCGTTTTTTTCCGGATTATGACTATGTTCCTTAACCAGACCAAATATAATTTTCTTTACGGAGCGCTGGGCAGCCTTATCTTTTTATTGGTGAATGTGTTTTTCTTTTTTATGTTTTTCTTTTCCTGCGCCCAGCTTACAAAGGTGCTTGATTCCTTTGACGCGCTTCTTTTTTTGCGGTTCCGGCAGGCAAGAATGAACGCTGACCATCCAGGGTTTGAACAATTATTGTTTCTTTCAGAAAAAGGTACATTACAAAAATACTCTCATAAGTATCCTAAAAACACTGTCATTTTTTCAAAGGGCGACGAGGAAAACGATATTTTTTATTTGCTTGAAGGAGAAGTAAACATCTTTTTATCGGATGATAATCCCGATGAAAAACCTTCTACCCTGCAGCAGGGAGCTTTTTTTGGAGAAATGGGACACCTTCTCTCTGAAAACCGCACTGCGACTGCCAAAGCAAAAACCGCAGTTACGGCCCTTGTTTTACCACCTCCTTTGTTTGATGAAATGCTAAAATACGATACTTCAATGGACAGAACGATTATGGAGCTTATGTCCCAAAGACTAAAAGAAAGAAACGAACAAATAGCAAACCAAATAGTAAATAGCAAATAGTAAATAACAAATTGAAGAAAGATAGCTTAGCAAGCGTCTAACTGAAGGTTCGCAGGCAACTAGACAAATAAAAACGCTATTTTTCCTCTTTTACAATTTACTATATTAGTGATTTAATTCCGTGAGCGTGTGCTGAAAGCCACATCGGCTCCTAGTGTGGCGAGGGTTTTATTGCCGCACGTTTCTATTTGGCATTTATGGAATGTTTTGATGGACGCATCGACGTGGCATTGTTGGACGCACGCCAATGTCGCCGCTGTGGCTTTCCGCACTCGCTCATATAATTTATTCATTAATTAAAGAATTATTTAACAGTGAGGCATAGGGTATTTGTTTACTGGCAAAACTCCAGATTTTTTAGTGTCCGATACCTTGCGTTTACTCCAATATTTACCATTCTTTAGGTTTATTATTTGGCGGAATAATATTAAAAGTTTCTCCAGAAGGTTCTATAACGAAAAAGCCTTGTTTTAATATATACTCTTTTACATTGTCCGTTATTACCACTCCGGCAACAGCGCCTAAAAATTTACGTTTATCGCCGTGTAGATCGGCATATTTACGCATTTTTTCAAGGCGTTTAATATGATCTTGCACGTCTTCGGTGGTGGGTTTAGTTTTAACTTCGACAAGCATGGCTTTATCGCCGTTTTCCAGTTTAACATCAATTTCAAGGAATATATTATTTGCACGATCTGAAACATCGGAATTGGGATTGGCTTGGGGGAAATCATATCCTAATTCCCTAAATTTCTCCCTGAGATTGGGCGCAACCATATGTTCAACAACTTCACCCATTCGGCTACCGAGTTTCCCAATTTGACGGGCGTTTTCTTCTTGCCGTTTAGCGACTTCCTGTAAGACTGCCCAGACTGTCTCAAAGCTAGGGGGATTGACTGTCTGTACTGCTTCCATGTTTTTGCTCCTATTTTATAATATACTACTTTTTGCTAAAAAAGCCCATAGCATTTTTCCCCTTGTATTTTCTTTCAAATTATGCCACAATTCACAACATGAACAAGAAGTACGATATTATCGCTTTTGAATGCTCTCCCACGCCTATTTACAAGGTTGATCGTGATCCTCTCTCTCTCTCTCTCTCTCTCTCTCTCTCTCCTTTATAGAAGAGAATTTTCAAATTTACACCAAAACACACTTTCAAGGGATAGGTCTGTCCAAATGAAAACACTTTTATTTCCTAACTTTGGAAAAAACCTTTCAAGGCTTTTTCATATAAATCAACACAAGAAGGAGTTTTTAACATGAACAAAAAAATCATTGCGAGTACAAAGGAGTTAATTATGTATAAACAGAAATGGATTGCAGTACTGATCATTTTTTTAACAGTACCAATGATTTGCTTGGCACAATCTCAGTACTTTACCGGGGACGGCGGTAAAGGAATGAGGCTTGGCATACTTGTTCCGCAAAGTCAAGGACTTAATGAAAATCAGAGTTATTTACCGTCATTAATTCAAGGGGTATTAGTATCAAATATATCAAAATATACGGCTATTTCGGTACTTGATAGAGTTGCACTTGATAGGGTAATCGGCGAAACACTTGATCCAACTTATGAGGATAATTTAGAAATTGTCCGTCTCGGTCATGTAGCACAGGTTGGCTATATGATGACAGGAAAAATTACTCGTACAGGTTCAGGATATTCATTACAAATTAATGTAACCGATACAACCCCTAATGCAAACACGATCGCATCATATTCAGGTACTTGCACAGCTAATCAACTTGATGATCACAGCGCAATTCATAGGGCTTCGCTAGGATTGCTTACAAAAATGGGAGTAAAGTTGACAGCTTCCGCAAAGAAAGAACTTGAAAAAGCAAGCTCGACACAAGACAGAAACGCACAAACAGCATTGGCACAGGGAATTGTTGCAAATCAAAAAGGTCAGACTGTTGAGGCTTTTTCATATTTTCTTAATGCTTCATCTTTTGAACAAGTCTCAACAGAAGCATTAAATCGTATGTCAATGGCAACAACAACCATTGCAACGGGTTCTTTGGGAACACAAATTCGCAATGACATTCAACAACGTAATGAATGGATAAAACTTATTAAAGAAACAAATAAATACTTTCTTGATAATCCGCAATATGATGTTCTGGAAGTTTATTTTAACTCTTATCTTTCTGTGGATTCTATTGATTATGATAGACAAAATGCAACTATTTCATTTTCAGTAGAAGTCGGTGTCAATAAAGAAAGAGCAAATGCGATAAATAAAATAATTTCAGATATTAATAATGGATTAGCTAGAACTGGCAGACAAAGTGCATGGCAAATTGAAGGTGTGGATACAGGTATTAGGGAAAGTTTTAGGGAAAGTTTTGATTCGCAGCTTCCAGAAAATCTCGGTACATTGCCATTTACATTTGTTTATATATTTCAATTTGATTTAATAAATGAGAATGGAATCAGATTAGCAACGGTAGAAACTTTTCCTGTAGTAATGAACAAATTTAGAGTGGTAAATTTTAGTGAACCTATTCGTAATTTTAATACAATGACAGCTATAATGTGGAACCAAGGTATAATTACAAAATTTGGATTTAATATACCGAAAAGTACTGTAGATAATATAACAGTCAACAACACTAAATTTACTATATCCGCATCAAGAATAACTAACAGTTTATCTATTAAATTAAGAAACATTTCCGTTTATAAAGTGACACCTGATTATTTTTATGGTGAATATAGAAAAGATATTTTTAAACTTACTAAACAGGGCAATAATATTATTCCTGTGCATATAGGCTCAACAACACAGACAAGCTCAAATACTTCACAAACAAGCTCAAATACTTCACAGCCAAGACCTGAAAGTGTTACCGAAATTAAGGATTCTGCTTTTTACAATAAAAATTTAACCATTGTTACAATTCCTGACGGTGTTATAAAGATCGGTTATTTTGCATATGCCACAAATAAGTTGACTAGCGTAATAATACCTAATAGCGTTATAGAAATTGGTGAATATGCCTTCGCAGATAATTTGTTGACAAGTATAACAATCCCAAACAGCGTTACAAAAATCGGTAAATTTGCTTTTGGATCTAATAATATAACCTATATAACTATTGGATCAAATGTGAGTATTGAAAAAGACTCATTTAATTTGGGTTTCCCTGATTTTTATAATAAAAATGGCAAGAAAGCAGGAACATATACCTATTTAAATAAAAAGTGGAGTTACAGTCCTAAATAATGGGGCTTTAAAATATTTTTTTGGAGGATTTTATGTTAGCAGTACCAGAAAAAAAGAAATTTTTAAATATTGATGATGTTGTTTACGATATGATAAAGAATAAAGTTAAAGGAGATAAGAATATTCAACTCCCTATCAGTGAGTTGATTCTATCTCTTCCACAATATAAAGAAGAGCAAATAAAAGTAAGTATCCATTCTCTAGTGTCAGATAAAAAAGTATGTTATAACCATAGTTCAAGAAAAGGAAAAATATCAGATACTGTAAATCTAATAGAGTAATGAAAAAAGTGTAAGATACTATAAAATAAAATCCACTCGTATGAGTGGATAACAAAGTAAAAGGAGATTAAAATCATGGCAAGACCCAAAAAAACCAACACAAGGAAAACAGCTAACAAAAAGGCAACCACAAAAAAAACCACCCCCAAAGCAAAGGCAAAAGCAAAGCCAGTAGCAAAAGCAAAAAAGGCAAATCAAACACAGGAATTACAATTACCAGTAATCCGCAGACCCGATCCCAATTTACCGCCCAGTCCGCATCTTATCGATGAAATAACGCACGACTTGCTGACAATAATCGAATTGGTAGAAGAATATGCCGCAAACTTGCGCGCGCTTGACCGCTGCCGAAAAGCCAAAGGCTTTTCGGCTTGGAGTTTTGCCAAACACAAACCATTACAAAAAAGCATTCTATCCTATCAAATTAAAAAAACAATAAAAACTACAGTTTCCCCTTTGGCAAAACTCCCTTGCTATCCGGCGTAGCCGGATAGCACTCCGCCGAAAGCCTCTACACGGAGCTTCACGGATTCTTTAGAGGAATGGGCAGAAAATCCAAAGAAGAACCAACCAAAAAACAACTCAAGCGCGACTTCAACGCACTGGAGCGTGGTAAAAAAGACGGTGAAATCACCATCAAAAATGTCACCCCAAAAACCACAGGCGGCAAACGTGAAGTAAT
>Ga0268262_10005379_pt1 | contig 12730 bp, 10 predicted proteins | sample TergutNc150P3_FD_190354 | JGI IMG/M metagenome (GOLD analysis project Ga0268262, IMG submission 190354) | Nasutitermes corniger P3 segment gut microbial community from laboratory colony in Florida, USA - Nc150 P3 (SPAdes) (version 2) | ecosystem: Host-associated > Arthropoda: Insects >... | reverse complement strand
AGGCAGAGGATTGCCCTGGCAAGGGCGCTTGCCATAGAACCGGCGATCCTTGTGCTAGACGACACTACATCATCGGTGGACAGCGAGACGGAACAGTATATTCAGGAACAGCTTGAAAAACTTGAGTTCCCATGCACAAAGATAATTATAGCGCAGAGGATATCGTCGTTCAGAAAGGCCGACCTAATTCTTGTCATGGACAAGGGGCGGATCATCGAAAGGGGAACCCACGAAGAACTTCTTGCGATGAAAGGATTTTATCATCATATATGGTCGCTTCAATACAACGCCGGGCTTGAAGCTTTGGAGGAAAAATAATGTCCTTCTTCAGTAAAAAACGCGAACAAAAAACCGCCAAAGAGCAGAACCGTTATGACATGGACGAATACCTTGACGAAAAGGTAAGCCTTTTTAACGTAAAACGCGTTCTTGGCTATCTTGTGAAAGCAAAAGGCCATTTAAGGCTTTCCTTAATAATCAGCATCTTTGCTTCGATTGCCGGTCTTGTAGGCCCGCTTTTCATTAAAACCGCGCTGGATGAAGCCGTCCCAAATAAAGATATACACCAGCTTCTTTTAATGGGCGCATACCTTACAGCGTCCATTATTGTAAGCGTCGCGTTAGGCGCCGTGCGGAACATCCTTGTCGCAAAGGCGGGAGCAGGCATTATCCACGATATACGCCAGGATCTGTTCTCGCATCTGCAAAAATTATCTTTTAATTTTTTTGATTCCCGCCCGCATGGAAAAATATTCGTGCGCGTAGTCCCATATGTAAACAGCGTATCGGACGCGCTTTCCAACGGAATTATCAACTTCGTAATAGAAGTTTTAAACATCTTCTTTATCATATTTTTTATGTACAAGGTAGACGCCCACCTTGCGACAGTTACTGTTATCGGCCTTCCCCTGCTCGCGCTGTTTATCTGGACGATCAAACCAGCCCAACGCAGAGCGTGGCAGGCTGTTTCAAACAAAAACGCGAATATAAACGCCTATGTGCAGGAATCCATAGACGGGGTGAGGGTTACCCAGGCTTTTGACAGGCAGGAAAAAAATCTCAATATAATGAATGAGCTTACGGATGAACGTAATAACGTATGGATGAAGGCGATTTATATTTCCAATACCGTATGGTTTTCCACAGAATCCATCAGCCAGTTGGTCTGGTCGTTTGTGTATATCATGGGCGTTTACTGGATGAACCCGATGGCAAGTTTCGGAATGCTGCTTGTTATGGGAAACTACGCCTGGCGTTTCTGGCAGCCTATTATTAACCTTGCCAATATTTACAATACGTTTATAACAGCGATGGCGTACCTTGACAGAATTTTTGATACAATAGCGGAACCTGTAACAATTCAGGACATTCCCAACGCGGTGGAATTCCCGTTTGTGCGCGGGCATGTCGAGTTTAAAAACGTAAGTTTCAGTTATGACGGGAGCCGCAAGGTACTGAACCACGTCAGTTTTGAGGGGCATCCGGGAGAAAGCATCGCCATTGTCGGGCCGACAGGAGCCGGAAAAACCACCATCGTAAACCTGCTTTCGCGTTTTTATAATATCGAAGAAGGGCAGGTTTTTATCGACGGTCAAGATATAATGAAAGTTACCCTGCATTCCCTAAGAAGCCAGATGGGAATAATGCTGCAGGACAGTTTTTTATTCACCGGAACAATAGCCGACAATATCCGTTACGGGAAACTGGACGCCACGGATGAAGAAATCCGTGCCGCCGCTAGCCTGATTGGCGCCAACCACTTTATTGAAAAATTACCCAACGGCTACGATACCCACATCACAGAGCGCGGAAGCGGCATTTCCTCAGGCGAAAGACAGCTTTTGGCTTTTTCGCGCACCTTAATTTCCAACCCGCGCATACTGATCCTTGACGAAGCTACAAGCAGTATTGATACCGGCACTGAACAGCTTGTGCAGCAGGGAATCCAAACGTTGATGAAAGGCCGCACTTCATTTATCATCGCCCACAGGCTTTCCACAATACGGAATTGCACTCAGATAATGTTTGTCAGCGACGGGGAGATTGTCGAAAGCGGCACGCATGAAGAATTAATGGCTAAACGCGGAAGGTATTACGAGCTTTGCCTGGCGCAGTACCAGCAGTAGCAGCCTTTCTTCCGACCGCTATTAAAATTTCAGCGTTTTGATCGTATGGCCGCTCGTCCCAGCCGCCGTAAAGATCCACGCCGGCAAAGCCTGCCTTAAAAAGCAATTCCCGCAGTTCCGTTGCCGCGTAAAGCCGCTGGGTAAAGGTTTTTTCAATTCTTGTTCCATTTGGCCTTTCGGCGTTGGGGATCAGAATCCAGCGGTTTTTAAGGGCGGCCCAGGAATCAACCGCTTCGTATTCGGTAAGTACGGTGTAGCCCGCCCTTTCAAACCATTCCCCGGGGATAAAATCCCTGACGGCAATTTCCTTGCCCAAGGTTTCAATAATGAAAGTTCCGCACGGCTTAAGGGATTCATATACGTTCCGGGCCAAAAGCAAATCGTCTTCGGGTTTCTCAAAATAGCCAAAAGAAATATAAAGGTTCACCGCCGTGTCAAAAAAACCCGGCCGGACAAAAGAGCGAGCGTCGGCTTGGACATATTCAATATCAAGGCCGTCGTAAGCGGCGTCTTCCCTGGCAGTTTCCAAAAGAGATTCGGTTATGTCCACGCCGGTCATGGCAAAACCCCGGCGGGCAAGCTCCACCGTAATTCGGCCCATGCCGCAACAGAGATCCAACGCTCTGGGGCCGCCGCCGGCCTGGGGAGCTGAACTGTACACAAGTGTACCCTCCGGGTAAAGACTTAAGCCCGCAAGCCGGGTTACGCTGTCCGCAACTTCCGGAACTTCCGCCCAGTGCTTATCGTCAAATATTATCGGAGAAAAATTTTTCCAAAAATTCGAATCATTAAACCATTCTTCCGTGTATTTCATTTGCAAAATATACCACAATTAAAACAAACCATCAGGGGATCATCATGAGCAGCGTAAATCCGGGTAAAAGCCCTAATCAACATACCCCGTCCCAAAGCAGCCCCGGCATCAGCCAGGCGGTTCTGGAACAGCTGGCCGATATACTGGGGGTAGCTCTCTATAAGCTTAACCTAAAGACAGGGGATATCAGCCTTAATCTCAACACAACCAGATTTACCGGACATAATCTTGACGATTTACCCACCACTGTGCATACAAAGCAATCATTAATAGTTGAAGAGGACCGCGACCTTGTGAACAGTACCATGCAGTCGCTTATGAGCGGACAGATTGATCATTATCGCATTGAATACCGTATGCACAGAATGGACTCAAGTATTGCCTCATTTGAAGAAGTCGGTTTCATTTCTGATTACGCCGATGACGGGCAGCCCTTGTGTATGTCCGCAATGGCGCTGGATCTAAGCCGGTTAAGATGGGCCGAAGAAAAAGCCCGCAATATGGAGATGGAAGTTAAGCGCTTAACCCCGGGCAGAGGAAATCAATCGCTGGCGGAAGAAAACCGGCTTTTGCGGGCGGCAATTTCCGCCGCCGCGATGGTAATCGGCGGATTTCATCAGGACTATGACACGGTTTTAATCCAGGCCATTCAAATGCTTAGCGAAAGCGTAGACGCGAATTATATAGGCCTTTGGCGCAATTCCGAGCGGGATGGCTCAATATACTGCTCCTTGAAATACCACTGGGCAACAAAAGGGCACGCTATGGGGGCTGAAAGAGAGCAAATATTTTTTTGTTATGACGATTTAATTCCCGATTGGAAAGAAAAGCTTGCCGAAAAAAAATACATAATTTGTGACGAAAATACAATATCCCCTGAATTCCTGAATGCCTATAACATGAAAGGCGTCAAAAATATTTTACTTGCCCCGTTCTATTTACACGGCGGTTTTTGGGGAATGTTGGGACTTGCCCGCGAAAAAGATGTTCAGTTTACCGACTGTGAGGCGGAAACGCTACAGACCGGCACTTACATTTTAGCTTTCTCCCTGGCGCGCAATGAAACATTCGGAAAACTAAATTTGGATCGTGAAAAGGCAATGGCGAACACATTTGCAAAAGGCGAGTTCCTGTCACGGATGAGCCATGAAATGCGTACCCCGCTTAACGCGATTATCGGGATGACCAATATCGCCCTGAAAGAAAAAGATACGCAAAAATTAATGGATTACCTAAAAAAGATAGAAGTCTCGTCACATCTGATGCTTACCATTATTAATGATGTCCTGGATATGTCAAAGATCGAAGCGGGAAAGCTCGAAATTGTCAAAGAGCCTTTTGATTTTTATCGTATGCTGCAAAACGCCGAAAACATCGTCAGGGTAAAAATGGACGAAAAACAGCAGCGCTTTACGGTCGACTGCGACAAATCCATCACCAATCTGGTAATAAGCGACGGACACCGGCTGCTGCAAGTCATCGTTAATCTATTAACCAACGCGATGAAATTCACGCCCACCTTGGGGGAAATATCATTGATCGCCATTCAGAGGAAGATTGATGAAAAGCGTGTAAAGCTTCGGGTGGAGGTAAGCGACAACGGCATCGGCCTTACCGTGGAACAGCAGAAAAAGCTCTTTACCGCTTTTGAGCAGGCAAACGGCAACATCACCCGCAAATACGGAGGTACCGGCCTTGGGCTTGCTATTTGCAAAAAAATACTGCTTGCGCTGGACGGGGATATTTGGGTTAAAAGCAAACCAGATCAGGGCGCATGTTTCTTCTTTGAGCTGGAAGCCGATTTGGGCGAATCGCTAAATGAACCGGATTTGGAAGCCTCCCCGCCATCAACCTGTGAAAATTCGGAAACATCGCATGATTGGAAAAAATGCACTATTCTTTTGGCCGAGGACGTGGAGTTAAACAGGGAAATCGTTGAACTAACACTCGCTGAAACGGGTGTTAATTTGGTAAGCGCTGAAAACGGAAAAGAAGCTGTTGAAAAGTTTTCCGCCGCCGCGGATAAGTTTGACCTTATTTTAATGGATGTTCAAATGCCCGTTATGGACGGACTTAGCGCGACGAGGCAGATCCGCGCAATGGACAGCCCGTACGCTCAAAAAATCCCGATTATAGCGATGACCGCAAATGCCTTCAGAGAAGATATTGACACTTGTATTAGTGCGGGCATGAACGAGCATATCGCGAAACCAATCGACATGGCTGTTTTTATTAAAACGCTGGATAAATACCTGAAATGAAAGGGGGCAAACAATGAGTAAAAAAGTTTTAATGATCAACGGGAGTTTCAGAAAAAGAAACACCTACGGTCTTTTGGCTCAGATTGGCAAAATACTAAAAAGCCATGGTATTGAAACTGAAATTCTTAATTTGTTTGATTACGAGATAAAGGACTGTACCGGCTGCGACGATTTGTGCATAAGGCGGAAGGGCTGTCACATAAACGACGGCGTACCCTTGATAATGCAAAAAATAACAGACAGTGACGGATTGGTATTAAGCTCGCCTGTTTACCTGGGAGGCGTAACTTCCAAATTTAAGACATTTGCGGACAGAACAAACGAATGGTTTCATAAACCTGAACCAGTCGGCAAGCCGGTACTTTTTGTCGTGACAACAGCTATAAGCGGAATAAAAGAGACCCTCCATTACCTTGATCTGCTCGCCACCGGATTCGGCACCCGAAAGGGAGGCTCCATAACCAGAACGAACAAAGATTTAAGCGAACCGGTTAAAGAAAGCGAACTATCCCGGTTTTTACAATTGCTTCAAAACGAAAAAAAGCATTACAAGCCGTCAATTAACGAAATTGTTATTTTTGAGGTACAAAAAGTCCTTGCCCAAAAATCAAGCGGGGAAGACAAAAAATTCTGGGAAGAAAAAAACTGGAATGACAAATGCTATTACTACGAATGCGAAATAGGCCCGCTCAAAAAAACTTTTTCAAAAATGATGCACGGGATTCTGTCGAAAGCTATAAAGTTGCCAGAAAAACAACCCTATCCTAATGGATATGGTATCAAAAGCTGGGAAAAAAACAGGACTACCCGTTATTTTTCGGATAGTCCCGTACAGCCTTCAAATGTAATCAAATGCACTCACTTCTTTATATAAGCATCATAAAAAACCCAACCTGGCCGGTCATACACGCCTACGTTGTCCAGATACACTCCGTCAAAGCCGGCGGCAATAATCTTCTTGAGGTAATCATATATAATATTCCTCCATTCCTGATGCTCCCATGCCACGACGGTTTCCTCACTGTACTGTCCTCCGTAACCAAATGCCATCCACACCTTGGCGCCGGGGTTTGGAGTATAACCGGCGGGATCGTTGTCAGAACCGGTAAGCCTACCTCTGATATCGTTTGGATTATCCCAATCAAATTCACCTATTTTACTTTCAAAGTAATACCGCCAGGGTTCCGCCGCGCCGACATTCATATAAGCAATAACCAAACGTTTTCCACCGTTGGCTTTCGTTTTCAGCGACGAAACTTCGGCTTTGGTAAGCGGGCTATCGTCTTCAAAAAACGCGTCAATATACAGCATATCGTAGTTTGAAGCCTTGAGATCTTTAAGATATTGCGCTCTACCGGTATTCTTTTTATAGCCTTTAGCAACCCACCACCATTGGCCATTAATCCGGAAGGGATCCCCTTCTTCGTCTATTCTCCAGGTATCTCCATCGTCCAGCTCCGCCTGCCAGTCGGGCCACCACCCGTATTGTCCGGGGTTGATCAAGTACAGGTAGTTTTTTACAGCGGATATTGTCGTAACATCCTCGGAGTGAACAGTATCCGCTACACCGTTAATTGCCGGATCGACGACAAAATAGTATTCGTGATTAAACTTTCCCAGGCTCCCATCTGAACGCGGAAACGGAAGAAAACCGAAACTTTTGCACCGGGCTATGTAAGCTGCAAGAGTTGCGCTGCTGCAATTGTCGGTAACCGTAACCGTTTTACCGAATGATTTCACTTTAATGTACTTTTGTTCATCTTCATTCGCCGGGCCGGATGAATCAATGATTTCCTCAATCCCCCAACCGTCAACCGCTTTCATCATGTTCGGATCCAGCACTCCGTCTGTAAAGGCCAGATCAATCCCATCTTGAGGTATAATTAGAAAGTTTCGTTTTGTCCCCTTCGCCCTGTTGGAAATGTCCATAATAAACGCCTGCATCTTTTGAAGACGGTTACCCGCATACAAGGAAGCTATTAGACCTTTATCAACACCATCATATTCGCTCCTGGTACCGCTTGAGGAGCAGGAAAACATCATTACACTCAAAACAATCACCGCGCAACAAACGAATATTTTCTTCATAAAATACCTCCATATTCTAATTTCGTTGATCTGTTTGAGAACCGAAAAATTTCCGAACGGATCGATTATGTCATTATATCATTATAACGTAGAATGTCAAATAAACAAGAATTTCAAGTGCTTTATTTAAGGCGTTGGAATAGGGCTTACAGTGCCTATTTGTATCAAGGTTCTCCATACTGCCGGTTAGCATTAGCCAATTGATTTTATCTCCTTTTCTCACCCAAGTTACGGATGCCTTGCTAAGGCAGCGGCTGGCCGCCCCCCGCCCAAATCATTGACGAAATTGTGCGGGAACAGATTGCCGCAGCCGGTTAATTCATTAAGAAGATCCTCATGCCATAGAACCGTAGGTAGGCATCATTGCGTCACCCTAGGGAAGCGTCCCAAAAGCGCGGCAACCGCCGAACTTCGGTCGGACTGTTCTTGGTCCGCCTTCACCGTTAGTTCTTGGTAAAGTTGATGGCATCATAATCCCCGAACGTGCTACCGCCTACCTTGAAAGTTCCATCTTCACTAACGTGTACTTGGTTACCTTTATTGGTTGCTGTGTTGTTGTGCACCAACTCAAGCTTCTCCAGATTAAAGGTTTGGCTTCCTCCTGAAGCTCCGCCAAGATACACCCCGCCGCCTGCGTAGTCACTTGTATTGCCCGAGATGCCTGCCGTGCCTGACATGTCGAAGACTGCGCCCGTATAAATAAACACCCCGCCGCCCGTGCCGGTGTTGGTGGCGGTATTGGTTGAGATGGTTCCGCCTGTCATGGTGAAGGTTCCGCTGTTAACGAATACCCCGCCGCCAGCAATGGCATTGTTGACCGAGATTGTCCCACCTTCCATCCTGAAGTTTCCGCCACCAAACACCCCGCCGCCTTGGTTAGTAGCTTCGTTCTTGGTGATAAGGGCGGTTCCAGACATGGTGAAGGTTCCTCTGGAAGACACCCCGCCGCCCATGCTAGTAGCTTCATTCTTGGTGATAAGGGCGGTTCCCGACATGGTGAAGGTTCCGTCGGAGTCCACCCCGCCGCCCATGCCGTAGTTGCCGATGGCTGTATTGTCCGAGATGGCTCCGCCTGACATGTCGAAGGTTGCGGGCGTATGAACATACACCCCGCCGCCGCTGCCGGCGGTATTGTCTGAGATTGTCCCGCCTGTCATGGTGAATTTTCCGCCGGTAACATTCACTCCGCCGCCGGCGACATTGTTGGTGAGTTTATTGCCCGAGATTGTCCCGCATGACATGTTGAAGAATCCGCTGTTAACCCTTACCCCGCCGCCGCTGCTGCCACCGGCGATATTGTCTGAGATTGTCCCGTTTTCCATGGTGAAGGTTCCGCCGTCTATCAACACAAGCGGAGTATCATTACCGGAATTTCCTTTGAGGTGCGCTCCTCTCAGGGTTACTGTTTGGCCTGCGTAAATTTTGAGCAAGCTGCCTGTTCCCGAAAGGGTTATGGTGTGGTCCCCGGAAATGAACACGCGAATTATGTCAACGATAGTAGAATTAGAAAAGGTATTAGCAGCAGAATTAGCAGGAATGCCGGTGCCAGTATCGTCTTTATTAACAAAGATGTAGCAAGCTCTGTCGTTTCCTCCTCCGGCTTTGATTGCCGCGATGGCGTCGTTCCAGGGGGTAGTGGATGTCTCGAAGGCCTGGCTCATCTTCATTTCGCAGGTTGTTGTCTGGCGCGCGGTAACGGTTACGGTTTCTTCCGCGTAGGAGATCAATTTAGTTTTGTCGGAGGGGTCATACCCGCGCACTTCAACCTTGTGCGTCCCGGCGGAAACAGAGCGCGTAAGCACGGCTTTCTCGTCATTGGTGATATATAAGCCCGTGGCGACTATAGTATTTCCGATTTTTATGTCGTGGGGGATGGCCTCGTCGTCAATGTCTGTATTCCACGGGACGGCGGCGCGGCTTGCGCCCCCGCCCAGGCTAATGGTGATGTAAGCTGTCTCGTCTTCAGGCTCCGGCGAGCCGCAGGCAGCCAGCAGAATGGCTGCCGCCAAAAGGACAATCAAAGCGAAAGCAATTGTTTTTGTTTTTTTCATGGGTTACTCCTTTTACTCATTTATTCCTTACAGAACGACGATACCCCGCTGCGGCGGCGGGGTTCGTCATTAATACGAAATCGGTATTTTAATTCCGCCGCCTGTGTTGCCGCCGCCACTGCCTCCGGAGCCACCGCCGCCTGTACCGACTCCTCCACCGCCGACGCCTGAGCCGCCACCGCTACTAATAGGAGGATTTGTAGTGGAAGGAGGAGGGGATTTCTGTCCTTCTTTGCTTCCGCTGCCTATAACACCGGTGCCGCCGGTAGTTCCGGCTGTGTTATCGTAGCCTTGTGCCACGGTTCCCGCGCCCTGCTGGGACACAGAGCCTCCGCCACCGGTACTTGTACTTTGGGGCGCCGCAACTGTACCGGACGCTGTTACCACGCTGGTACGGCCCTCCTGTACCGATACCTGGTAGCCCCACTTGCCAATAAAGGCAACTGTCCCGCTGTGTACCTTGAGATTCCTGGTATCAAAATCAAAACTGGTTCCGCGCACAGAAGCGGTGGCGGTTGGGCTTGATACCCCAAGGGACGCCTTCGATCCGGCAGGCGGGTTCAAGTCTACCCTTACCCTCCCGGCCTGAAGGCTCAGGTTAAGGTTTTCTGTCCCTTGCGAGGCCTGAATTTCCGTAAGGGTGAGGCGGGTCAATGGCCGCACGGTTATTACCGCGCTTCCCGCCTGCACAAGGGCGATGCTCTTAAAGCCCGTGGAAATTATTGTGTTCTGCGCGACTTCCACCCCTACGCCGGCGGGAATAAAATCCACAGTCCCGGAAGGCTTTAATTCCACAGTGCCCGTCACTTCTTTCATTACCGCCGTCTGGGCAAAACCAAGCACTGCAACGCCAGTCAGCAATAGCGCAAAAATCACCTTTTTCATTTTTTCTCCTTTTTTAGTACAGTAATAAAATAACGTTCAGTTCCACGCGCCAACTGTTGTCCGCTTTTGGCGCCGCGTCTCCCATGAAAGGAAGGAATATTCCCCCGCCAAGGTTGGCATGTATGTCAGAAAACGGGCTCCACAAAAGCCGCGCGAAAAATTCATTCCCCAATAAATTCCCGCCGCTATTTCCTTCGCTTAAAGGATAAGCAGTGAATGTCTTCTTGTCGTTCCGTATAAAATACGAGGAGCTTATGCCCGCCGAAAGTGTGTTATTAAGATGAGCTATATAATCCGCCTGTATCATGGTAATCCCTGAGAGCTTTGCCCCAAGGATATTGCCCTGGCCAATAGTGGTTACAGGCAGGAAAGCGTAGCTATCGCCGCCAGCCGCGCCTGTCGAATAACGGGCCAAAAGGGAAACCTTGCCAATCAGACTGATTTGAGGTACAAACCCAATCCCCAACTCCGCAGCAAAGCCCGTTCCTGTTTCACCTGACTGCTGGATAAGCTGGAAGCCGCCGCCAAGGTTAAAGCTAAAGGCTTTGACAGGCACTGTAAATTTTCCCGCAATATACTGGCTGTTAAGGGCTTCCCCGCCTGACAAATCAAACTGGCCTAGCAGGGCGGCGCTTGCCGATGCCTCGCCCCCAAGGCTTAAGTGTTCCCAGCCGAGGCCGCCGAGCAGGCGCTTCGGGGCAAAGTAGGTGTTCAGGTAATCGTCGGTGTCCAGTGGTGCGTTGGTTAGTTCGTAGTCGGCAACCGTCATTTCGATATTGATTCTCTTTTTATAGAGCAGCCCCGTGTACCATGCCCCCGCGTAGAAGCTTCCCACCGGTGAGTCGTATGAAACCCTTGCGCCGTCAAAAAGGCCCGATGTAATAAGACCCAGCGGATCGGAATGGTACATTCGTCCTGCTTTAACGGCGAGGGCGCTGGAACGGAAAGAAAACTCTGTCCTCAATAACTCCGGTATGAATGACAGCCCGTCCTGATACGCAGCCTCGGCACCCATCGAGGCGTAATAATCGCTGTTTTTCCCTATCAGGCCGGAAACGCGGGGAACCAGGCTGCCCGAATATCTAAAGCTGCTGTCCGAATCATAGCCTGAAAAGCCCGCGTTTTGGTTTAAGGTAAGGCCGAAATCCCAGGCTGGAAGCAAAGAGCAAAGAGGAATGAACAAAGAGCAAAGCAAAAACTTTAATATCTTTTTAATGTTCGTGTTCATTGGTTACTCTCCATTTGTTCAAAGACACGGTTTACAACAAAAAGCAGAAGGTCGCCGGAGACGGTCATATCGGGATCGGCCCTGCCCTGGATTACGTTTTGGTACAAAAGCTCCCGGTAAGCGTAATGGGGTGTTTTCATCATTGTGTAAAAGGCTCCGCCCTTCATGTTGAAAGCCCGCATGACTAAAAGAGAAACTCCGCCTAATTTGGCATCGGCGTCCTTGGTTGCGGCAGAGGGGAGCCATCTCTTTTCCATCGCGTAGCGGAACGCGTCTTCGGCCATTAAGTCGGCTATGTCCGCGGCATTAAGCACAAACCTTGCCGCCTGTCCGTAATTAACGGCGTCGGCATATAAAATTACTTCCAGTTCCGCCGCAGTCTGCGCGAATAGCCGCGGCGCGAAAACTGGCGATGCCAACAAAAGGCAAACGCAAAAAAACAAAAAAAATCTCTTCATTCTGATTTCCCAAAACGGTAACTACCGCAGACCTTAGGTCTGACGGTTCTGTCGCCAACTCTGTTGACGCGGATACATTATATATTATATCCCCTAAAGAAAAATATAGCCTTTTGGACAGTTTTTACTGGTCTTTTTGGCAGTTTTTATTGGCCTTTAATTCATGCGCAGTCCTGACACCAAAATGCAGGAATAATGTAAAGAATAATTCCCTTGTTTCGTTAATGGTTATTAAAGAAATTATTCTTCATTAAACCTTTCGTTAATTATTCCGATAATGAGAATGACGGAGGAACAACATGAAACGTTACTGCATAAAAAGCCGGACAGGCAAAATTGAGTATTTTGACATCATTTCCGAGAATGAATACGACTACACTATTCGTCTTTACCGGGTCAGCGACGGGAGTGAAAAGATCATTGAAGAACCCATGTCACGCCATCTTTTTGATATGTGCATGAAAACAGGTTACATTTACGAACTGGAAAAACCCGATGCTGTTGTAGCGTAACTACACGGCTTAGTCACGTCACGTGGCGCGAATACCGGATCCTATTGCTAAAAACTTCCCCATGCCCTAAGCTTTTTTTGAAATGAAGATTCGCTCTAAAATTATTTTAGTGGTGCTGCCTGTTCTGGTCCTTGCCCTTGGCATTGCCCAACAGGCTTCGTTTTTTTCCGCCCAAAGCGGCATAATGCGCCTGGCACAGTCGTTTTTTATTTTTAAAACCTCTGAGCTTAAAAAATACGCCGAAGGCCAGTGGAACCTGCTTTTGGAAAATAATTTTTCAGGGCGGCCTGAAATGGTAGAGGCCGCG
>Ga0268262_10005378_pt1 | contig 12732 bp, 20 predicted proteins | sample TergutNc150P3_FD_190354 | JGI IMG/M metagenome (GOLD analysis project Ga0268262, IMG submission 190354) | Nasutitermes corniger P3 segment gut microbial community from laboratory colony in Florida, USA - Nc150 P3 (SPAdes) (version 2) | ecosystem: Host-associated > Arthropoda: Insects >... | reverse complement strand
TTTGCGAAATGGACCCGTGGGACGCTTTTTATTTTTTTGCCAAGTACCTGATTCTTAAACAGACAGGCTCAAGCCTTGTAGACATGAGTACCGCCGTAAGCATGGCGTTCAAACGCCTGCAGCGCCGTGCCAGCCGCATTGATGACATAGAAACCCGCCGTCAGTACCTGAACGGCTCCCGCTGGAACCGCGAGTTATACCTTGCCGCCAAGGAATTTAAACTGATATAAAAATGACAGTATTGACATTTTTTCGCGTTTTTTTTATTCTCATAAAAGAAACATACCCAAGTTTCACTTAGGATTGTTAAGTTTTACGGCGGCTTAGCTCAGTTGGTAGAGCACACGGCTCATATCCGTTAGGTCATAGGTCCGAGTCCTATAGCCGCTATCGTTTTTAAGGCGTTTTTATCCGTTTTTTCTCATATAGGCAACAAAAAGTATGTCTATGAGAAAAAAATGTGATCATGAATGTGATCATCGGAAGAGAGGCGGCATATGAGGTCGCCTTATCTGTTGTTTAAAAGAAAATCCGCGAAAAATAAACCGTCTATGTGGTACGTCCGCGTGTGGATACCCGGCACGGACAAGTATGAAACCGCGAAATCCGTCGGCATGATAGCGGATAAACTAAAATTCGACCGCCGGCAATGGCCGCCTACGCAAAAACCCGCCGCGAAAATAATCGTTGATCACTGGCTTAACCTGCGGAACGAAAAAAGCGCGGACGACAAGGACAACCCGCCGTTATCGGAATACTGCGCTTCGTTCTGGGATTATAACAGCTCACAATACATAAAATCAAAAATCCTGCGCGGTAAAACTATAAGTGAATTTTACTGTAAAGACCGCAAGCGCAAAATTGAAAAATACGTCGAACCGAGAACCGTCGGACTGAGCTTGCAAAACGTAACCGCGAGGGAGCTGGACGCCCTTCAAATCCGGTTAAGGGCGGAACTGCCGGGGCTGTCCGCGAAAACAATAAACGACATACTCGCGGGAGTATGCACCCCGATAAGGGAGGCGTACCGGCTCGGTGTTATACCGAAAAACCCCGCTTTTCAATTCTTGGGAATTCAGGAACGCCCGAAAAAAAGAGGGATACTCACTGCCGACGAAGTACGGCGACTTTTCGCGTCGGAGTGGGAACTGGAAGCGTACAGGCTCATTTTCTGGACGGGAATCTGTACCGGCATGAGGCTTGGGGAAATTTGCGCCTTAAAAGCCTCCGACATAGGGAAAGACGGAAACGGCCTGCCTGTAATCCGTGTGGTTAAAAGCTGGTCTTTCATACAGGGCAGGGAAAAAAGCACAAAGACCGGAAACGACAGAACGGTGCCTATAAACGCCGCTTTAAGGGACGCGCTGGCGGAATGGGCGGCGCGAAACCCTTACGGCGACGGCTTTATCTTCTGGAGCGAAATTCAGGAAGGAAGGCCCCTTTCCGCCAAAGTCATAGAGAGAAACTTCGTCCGGCAGCTTGAAAGGATAGGGATAGACAAAAAACAAAGAAAAGACAGAAACATCGTCTTTCACGGCTTAAGGCATTACTATAACAGCGCCCTGCGTGGGACGATTGACGACAGCCTGCTTCAGATGGCGACAGGACACCTTTCAACCGAGATGACAAACAATTATGACCATGAAACGGCGGAAAAAATGGACGTAATCCGAAGGGCCGTTGATGAAAAAATAGGTATTTTAGGGCTTTAAGAGGCACTTCAAAACCCGCTTGACCATAGCGGAAAATGGATAGACGCTTTTAATAGCTCTTGAAAGATAGGGTAAAAAATGGCGGCAAATCGCCGCGGGAGGCATTTATGAAAAAGCTGTTAAGCTACAAGGACTGCGCGGCGGAACTGGGCGTCTCGGTTGAAACAGTTAAAAAGTGCGTCAAGAAAGGATTGTTTCCGGTGGTGCGCTTTACAAAAAGACTGGTAAAAATCGACGCGGACAAACTGCTTCAGTTTATTGAGGCGGGCGGCGTTGCCGCCACAAAGAGCGCGTAATTCATGCGCTTGCGGTACGGGGCGGCGTTATGCGACATTTAATGTGTTGCACATAACACCGCCGTAACAAAGCTAATGCTGGGAAGCATAGGGAGGGGAAAATGCAACAAAAAAATGACCCTGCGTACGGGGCAAACGACGCAGGGCGAAAGCAAGACGGGCAAGTGAAAGGAACTAAAAAAATAATACCTTTTAACGGCGATAATGTCAAGCGCGACGCCGACGATAACAGAAAAAAAATACTGGTGAGCGAAAACCGTCCGGTACACGAACAGGCGGCTCTTGCCCTTGCCGGCATAGCCGAAGCGGGACTTGACGTATACTTGGAAGACGGCAACCCCGTGAGGGTGAGGAAACCCGACGGCGCCGGGGTGAGGATTGAACAGCTCGACGCCAATAGCCTAAGACACGAAATGTCAAAGGCCTGCAATTTTTTCAAATTTAAATACGACGACGACGAAGGCAAGTATAAAGAGAAGCCGATGAGGTCGGCGCCGCTTGACATCGTGAAAGACGCCCTCGGTTCGCCGGAAAATTTGCTTCCCGCCATCGAGGGGATTTTATCTCACCCGACAATATCGGAAAGCGGCAGGGTTGTCAGCGGATACGGATACAATCCCGAAACAAAATTATACATAGACGCGCCGGAGGAAATTCTCAAGGCCGCCGAAAATATACCCGTTACGCCGACGGAGGGCGAAATCGAAGAGGCGGTTAAAACCATTAACGAAGTAATAACGGATTTTCCTTTTAAGTCCGAGTCCGACAAGGCGGGATACTTCGCCATGCTGTTGACGCTCTTATTCCTGCCAATGATTAACAGCTCAATTCCAATGTTTCTGGTTCTGGCGGCGGCTCCCGGAACCGGCAAGAGCTTGACGGCGGACACCGCCATAAGGATTAAAACGGGGAAAACCGCAACGCCGACGGCGCTGCCGGATAACGACGAAGAATTGAAAAAAACGCTCCATTCGTTGTTTCTTTCCGGCGCCGAGTACGTTCTTTTTGACAACGTGAACGGCAAGATTAAAAGTTCCGTACTCCCGGCCGTCGCCACGTCGAGGAGGTTAAATTCCCGTATATTGGGCGTGAACAAAATGGCGGACGCGGCTTGCAACGCCGTAATGATATTTACAGCTAACAATCCCGATTTAAGCCGCGAAAACGCCCGGCGGCTCGTACCGATAGGGCTTGCGTCCGATTTTGAAAACCCGTCCGAGCGGACAGGCTTCAAGCACCCGGATTTAAACCAGTACGTTACGGACAACAGGCCGGGGCTAATCAGGGCGGCGCTTGTCATGGTTCGCGCTTGGTTCGCCGACGAGTGCGACTGTTCGGGCGTTAAAACCCTGCCGAGCTTCGAGAATTGGAGCAAGACAATCGGCGGAATTTTGAAGTCTTGCGGCGTTAAAGGTTTTCTTGAAAACGTAGGCGATTTTTTCTCAACGGCGGATATGGACGCCGAGAATATCGGCGGCTTTGTGAGGGCATGGTATACGGAGAAAGGGAGCTTTCCCGTTACCGCCAAAGACATACTCCCTATCGCCAAAGACTTCGGATTAATCAGCGACAGCCTCCATTCCGAAGGCTCACAGGTTAAATCGCTGGGGCGTATCTTGAAACGCAAACAAGATATTGTTTTTTCGGGCGTTAAAATTACGCGCGGAACGCAGAAATGCGGAATTCAGACTTGGAAAGCGTCAAAGGTTCAGGAAGTGTCATGATGGCATATATAGCACTTATTAATAATATGATTTTTATATATGAAGGATTAAAGCCTCATGAAGGGTTATTTATATGCTTGGTGAATTCAAAGGATATAGATCAGTATAGAGGGAAAATAACCCTTCATAATCCTTATAGTCCTTCAAAACGTTGGATTTACTTACGGGGCTTGCCTTGGTACAGGCCTATAAAAAGGGATAAGGAGGTAACTTGTAATAATAACCGCTTAAAGGCTGTTCCGTACGGAAAGCCTAAAAACTGCCGCTGAGACAGCGGAAGGAACCCAACTATGAGAAACAAGGACAGACAAAAAGAACAGAGATTTATTGACGAAACGGCGAGGGCGTATATTACGGCGCTCATTCAGGCGGCGGCCTCTCAGGGCAAGGAGCCTAGCGCGGATTTTACCGCTACGGGCTATCAGATGGCGCGGGAAACCTTAAAGGCGAGACAAGCCGACAAAATGGCGCAATATATTTCCGTCATCGAGGGAAATACGCCGCCTTTGGAAACTCTTAAAAAATTACTGGCGATGGACGGCAATTCCGGCTGGGTCTTGGATTTTTTAATTGACACTTACTACGCCGACAAAAACGATCCCTTACGCGCTTACGCCGGAAACTTCAGGGACGGCGAAACCCGGACGGGCGGGCAAATAGCGCTTGCGGGATACTACAAAACAAATAACCTGCCGCCGGTTGAAAGACAAGTTATAGACGCGAAAATCACAACAGGGTACGCGGGCGGACCGAACCCGCCGCGCCTTGCCGGCGAACTTAAAAAGATAATCGAGGCAAGAGAAACGCGGACGGCGGCCGGCGCGGAAACGGCGCAAGCCCCGGCCGCCGAAGCGATCCCGTAGGGCGAAGCGTTATGGTAACGGCGCACGGCGGCGGAAAGAATGTCGCATAACATAAAAAAGGTACTGTCTGGCTTTTGGAAGGTCGCCGACCGCATGCTGTCCGAACCCCGGATAAGGAATACTGCGGAATAATTTTTTAGGGTATACCGTTAAACCGTATATATGGCATATAACATTATTATAAGGGAGAATTAAATCATGGCGAAAAAAGAAAAAACGGAGCTTATCCCGTTAATCGAACTCGCGAGACGCGCCGGGGTAACAAAAGGCGCGGTATCCGCATGGATTAAAAAACAGCTTGCGAAGGGCATCGTTCTGGCCGTACCTTGCGGGCGGCAGGGAAAGCTCGTGGACGCTTCCAACCCGCTAGTAAAAAGATATATTGAAAACACCTGCGGCGCCGCGAAACGCGGGAACGAAGCGGAAAACCCCGAAAAACAATCCGACAATTACCTGCGGAAAATCCGTTTTCAAACAAGAAAGTTACAGATACAAAACACCTTGTTACAGGAAAGGTATATATCACGTAACGCCGCTATGGAGCTGCTTGACGAACTGGAAAAACTTGAACAGCGCCTTTTTTCAGGCTGGGCGGACAGGGCGCTTAAAAAAATCGAGGACGAGGGCAAAATAAAAATGCCGTCCGACAAACGCTTAAAAGCCGTCGCAATGATTGACGAAGCGTTACAGCGGGCAAGGTCCACCAACCGGAGAATAATTGACAAATTCAGAAAAGACACCGCGCCGAAAACCGCCGCGAAAAAACGCGTCTAGCCCCAAACCCGATGCCTGCGGATTATCCCGCGATCCGTCGTCCGTTCTTGATTCTCTCATGGAAGAGCGGACGGCGGCGCAGGCCGACCGCGCCGAAAATCAGGCTAAAATATTATCAGGGGAACTGATATTAAAAACCGCCGTTACTTCGGCAATCGGCAATTGTTATTCAACATGGCGCGTACAAATCCTTGAAATGGATTTATCACTGGGCGACGTTATCTGCGCCGTTTTCGGAGTACCCGAAACCGAATGGCATAAGGTGCGGGGCGCTCTTAAACGCGAGGCTTACGGCTTGACGTCGGAGATAAAAGAACGGCTTGAGGCGTTCATTACCGGCGGCGCGGAAAGCGAAAAACTGCCACGTACCCGTAAGGGAAAAACGGCGCGGAAAAAATAAATTCTTTTTACTTGACAAAGAAAAAAAGACGGGTAATAATAAATCATACCGCTGCGAGGCAGGAAGGACCAATGGAAAAAATTAACGCATTATCGGTTAAAGAGTGCGCTGCCTATCTTGGCATTACCCGTAATTATGTATACAGATTAATTTATCTTAAGCGCCTGCCTTGCCACAAACCGTTTAACGGAAAACTTTATTTTCTCAAAGACGAAATAGACAAGGTTGTATTTTCAAAAACATCCCGTAAGGGTTGTAAATAAAAACTACCGCTGAGACAGCGGAAGGAGTAAGAGCATGAACAGGTTTATGGTCGCGGCGACATCGCCGCAAATCGTGAAATTTGCCGTAGCGGAAAAATTTCCGTTAAAGCAAATTATTATCAAAGAGCAAATAAAACAGGCCACAGTTGAAAGTAATTTTTCGCGGGCTTGCCGTATTTTGAAAATCGGAAGGGGCGCAGTATGTTAGATAACTGGAAAGACATAGCGCCGGAAATCGCTTATAAAATTAGTGAAGAATCGGCGAAAGCGGAACTGGGAAAAATTCTAAAATATTATGAAGCCGATCTGGAAACGCAGCCGGCCGACATCGAGGGCGCGATTAATCAAATTTTCGTAAGGCTTGTAAGCGCCATAAGGCAAGGGAAAATCGAGCTTAAAGAAAACGACAAGACCGGCGATCTTGAAATCATACAGCACCTAAAAAACGGCGACGCCTTAAAATTCCGCGCCTTGCAGGGCAGGGACAAAACGCGCCTTGACGCGGTTGATCCGCAACGCAAAATATACCAGCTTGCGGGCATACTTTGTGGTTTAGGAGAGGACGCAATAATGAAGCTATCCTCTATGGACTTGCGCATAACGGAGAGTATCGCGTCTTTTTTGTTAATAATGGCATAGTAGCGATGGATTTTTTCATCTGCCATTGTGCCTTGCGTTTTCATTGCCTTGCGGACTTGTTAAATATGAACTTTCAGGAACTGCGGTATTTTTATAACCTTGCGAGGCAGGCGGACAAATAGGAAAGGGAGAGTTATAGATGAGTTTTCAATTCCAAGCCGCGACTATTTTTTCAGGAACAGATCAGATCTCAAATGCCGTCCGCGCCGCGCAATCTAACACCACCGCTGCCGCCGGAAAAATGTCAAAGAGTTTTGACAATACCGGCAGACGCGCCGACGCGCTTAAAACGAAAATCAGCGACGTCGGAAATATCGCCGGCGGGGTCGCGATAGGAACCCTTATCGCTAAGGGCGTTACAATGGCCGCGGGCGCCGTTAAAAACCTTGTAACGTCCATCGGCGAGTACGCCGCCCGCGTGGACAACATAAGGACGTCGGCGCAGAAAATCGGACTGGGCGTTCAAGAATTTCAGAAACTGCAATGGGCAGCGGAAAGCAGCGGCGTCGCGGTGGACAAACTTCAAACGGGATTTACGGCGCTTAATAAATCGCTGGGCGCGGGAACCCTTATGAAGCATTTGTCCGAGGTCAATTCAGGCCTCGCCGCGCAGGTGAAACAGGCGAAAACAAACACGGAGATTTTCGGTATTTTATCGGACGCCGTATCCAAAGAAACCGACGTCGCCCGAAGGTCGGCGCTTATAAACGCCGCCTTTGGAAAATCGGGTAATGAGCTTATTCCTTTACTCGCGCAGGGAGCGGAAGCGATCAAAGCCGCGGGCGAAAACATACCTCATCTCATAAGCGGGCGTGAAATCGCGGCGGCTAAATTGTGGAATTCCACTTTAGGGGAAGTGAAAAAAAACGTCCAGGGCTTCGGCGACATTATACGAAATGCGGTCATAAACGCCGCAGGCCCTTATCTGGTAGTTTTGCGCGACTGGATAAATAAAAATAAAGAATGGCTGCGGCAGAAAATCGCGGAAACGGTCGAGAAAATAGTTAAAGGAATTAAAAACGCCGTAACCTTCGCGCAAAAGGTCGTCGAGTTTTTTAAAGAATGGGGGAAAACCATTTTGACTATAGGCGCCGCCGTCGGCGTTCTTTGGGGCATAGTCTCGGCGATAACCGCCATTCAAGGCGCGATAACCACCGTAAAAGCGGCGATGGCCATTTTAAATGTTGTGATGAGCGCAAATCCGGTCGGCGCGATTATCACGGGCGTCAGCCTGCTCATACTCGGCTTTACCGCACTCTCAAAAAAGGCCGGCGGCTTCGACAAGGCTTTAATCGTCGTAGGGCAAACTATGATGAAAGAAGTTCTCGCGCCGTTAAATGCCATAGTAGACGCATGGCAGGGCATATTCTGGGCAATGTCCCATGTGCCGGGAATGGACTGGGCGAAAAAGGCCTCGGAAAAAATCGGGGAATACCAAAACAAGGTAAACCAGTTTTTGACAGGCGGGACCGCGACGGCCCTTGAGTCGGGAGTAAAAGGCGCGGTCGCGGGATACGGCTCAGGCGGAATGCCCGAAGCGGTAAAAGGCGCGGTTAAAGGCGCGTATTCCCCTATGACGGAAAGTTACACGGCGCACCGCGAAAAATATTTAAGCGAACACCCCGAAGCCGACAAAGACGAAAAAAAATGGAACGACATGATAGAGGCCGTAAAAGACGGCTTCTCCAATCCTGTGCCGGTTACCGTCAACTTGGAAAATCCGAAAAACGGCCCGTCATCGCTGCGGTGGGACAGAATGGGGGAGATGGATTATTTCGAGATTATGAGGCTGGGCGTGTAAAATGGCAATGTTCAAATTCGACGGCTCAGGCTTGCGTAAGTTTTGCAAGGAATTAGGCAAGCTCCCGGAGCGGTTAAAACGGGCGGAAAGCCAAACACTTAACGATATGGCGTTTAACTTCAAAACCGAAGCGGAAAATTCCATTATCGGAAACCTTGTATCAAGAAGGCCGGAATTCGTCCGCCGCTCGTTCAGGGTAGACAAGGCAAGCCCCGAAAGTTTACAGGCCATAGCCGGAACCGTACTGCTCGACGGCTCTTCCTTTACGGGCTTTACCGAACAGCTAGGGCAGCCCGACAAGAGGGTAAGGGCGCCTACCTTGCGCGGCAGGAGCGGACAGGCGGGAAATATCCTGCCGAAAACGGCGAGAATGATGAAGGGCGCGAATTTTCCGAATACGGAAGATATGGACGGCAATATTCCCATTGCCGGACGGCTCGATATTCTCGCCCGCCGGGGCGTTAAGCGCTTCGTAATGAACGGCCCCGACGCTGCCCCGTTCAGCGCCGGTCTTTATGAGTTTACAAATGAGCTTACCGCGCGCTTGAAACCTAAAGTTAAAATGCTTCAGAATTTCAAAAAGCCCGCTCAGCCGCGCCGCTTCGATTTTATATCTCAGGCGATGGCGAAAATCACTCAGGCGGTAGTTGACGCCATTCACGGGCGGAACGTCTTGAAAGAACTTGAGAAAATGAAACGGAACTTTTAAGCCCCGTACCCCTGCCATGATCTAAGGCACTTCTTTTCTTTATCCGAGTACCGTAAAAACAAAGACATACACAAATTATGCAAGTTTAATAACGGAAACTTACTTGAAAGGCTTGGGAGAAACGGACTAGTAAAAAGCATATTGACCGCCGGACGGCTTATCCTTGCCCTTCCTCGCGCGTTCTGGGGCATTTTACGCGACGCCTCAGACGGTTGAGCATAGCGGAAACCCGTCAAATACTCCCCTTAAGAGGAGGCTGGAATGATTTTATTCCCTTGCATGGTGGACGGCGTTGAATACCACAATTTAAGAGAGGCTCATAGGGCGGTTTTTTTGCCGTTAAAAATCGGTTATGATCGTTTTCAGCGCAGCCTCAAAAGGGGCAAGACGGAATTTTGCGGACACTCCATAAAGAAAATCAATCGGCGTTACGAGCTGTCCGCGCCGGAAGAACCCGACAGCGACGGCGTTGATCTGCTCCCCGTACCCGCCGAAGCCGCGCCGAAAAAAGAGCGTATAAAAGGTACGCCGCTTTTAATGTACGGCGTCGGCTGCCGTCCGCTGGAACTGGGCATAAGGCATTATCATTAATCCGTTACATAAAAAGCCGTTTTCCGATTAACCCGAAGGGTTAACGCCGTGAAAGGGGCGTTAGGTGAAATGCGCCATTTACGGGGCTGTTTTATCCCGCCTTGTCCCGCTGGTACAGCGTCGTTAAAGAATCCTGCAGAACCTGAGAAAAATTGATACGCTTCGCTTCGGCGTAAGTATTAAGCCACGCGGGAATTGTCAGGTTTTTTCTAACCGCCTTATCGCCGTACTTCTCGGCGTACGCGTCCATGTCCAGTACGAGCATACTGACAAAGCCGCCGGCCGCGGGCTTTATTTTTTTTATAGGGCTTGCCGCGGGCGCGTTTTTGCCGTCTTCCAATTCCGTAAGAACCCACCCCGCCGCCGCGTCCGTTCCCATGAGGATAGCCTCGGCAAGCGTCGCGCCGCCGCTGGTACAGCCGGGAAGGTCGGGAACTTCGACGGCGTAACCGCCTTCGCCTTCATAGAAAATTGCCGGATAAGTCAATCGCATATATGCCCCCTTAATTTATGCCCGCTTGCCTTAAGATAGATTTTATTATCACGGGCGCGATCTCCCCGCTGTGGTAGGGAATCGTTACCTTGCCGTTTTTTGAAGAGTGGACGTACTGGTAATGAGAACCTTTGACGGTCTTGCGCTTCCAGCCGTCTTTTTTTATTATCCGCTCGATCTCCTCAAACTTCATATATTAATTATACGCATAATACGCATTATTTGTCAATAGGTTTTTTATGGTTTTTTTCAAAGGGCGCGTTATATAAACCGCTAAAGGCGGGCGGAAAACGCGCCTATGGCAATCCTCACGCGGATTAAGGGCTATTTTTTGCCCTTCACTGGCTTGCCCTTGCCCTTGCCCTTGTCCGCGAGGGCTTTTTTCGGGCGGCCTTTACCGGGCGTGTTTTTCAATATGTCGAGTACGGACTTGTCATAGAGCGCGTCTTTGGTTAAGGGCTTAATCCCTGCCCGAAAAATCCGTAATTTTGCGGCTTTTAAGTTTATACCTAATTTTTCCGCTATTTCTTGCGCTGTATATCCTACCATGCAAATAATATAACACATAAAAAATATAAATGATAGTCTATAAACTACTTATTTAATAAAATATAGCCCAAAAACTACATTTTACTATACAAGCGATAAGCGGAATTACTAAAAATCTTTAAAAAAAGCAAAATATTTTTTATTCCCTATTGACAAAATGAAGTTTATGGACTACATTATAAATATAAAGATTGAACGGAGGCAAATATGGACAGGGAATTGAAAGTTAAAGCGATGGGCTTGGGAAACCGCCTGAGCGCGAGAATGGGCAGGAGCGAGGCTTTTATAGCCGCTTGGAAAATCGTCAAGAACGGCGGCATTGAACTTTCCGTGAAGGGGGCTTCTTTCGGCTTGCGGCAAGAAGCGCTGCGCCGCCTTGCGACGAAGTACGCCGCAGATCAAATCAGGGCGTTCATAGCGGTAGAGAAAGACAATCCCGCCGACGACCGCGCCTGCGCCGTATACGCCGGAGTGCAAAACGGCAAGGGCTTGTACCGTATAGGTTATTTGCCCCGGCAGTACGCGCCTATGGCAAGAAGCGTTAAAGGCGGCGCGAAACTTCGCGTAATCGGCGGCGGCAACGGGCGCGGCGCCCTTGTAAGGCTTGCGGTGTAAGGGGGCGGAAAAATTATGTGGTTTGAATACAAAGGCTTTACGGTACACCGGCTTGAATTGTACTGGTATTTGATAATCGGCCCTTACGGATACAGGGCTTATGAAACTTCGACTAGCGCGGCGCGGAAAACGATTGATAGCGTTATCGCCGGGCAATGCGATATTTAACGGAATAACGGACCGGGGCTTATCGCCCCGTACCCTGCCCGGCGTTGACCGGGAATATATCTTTATCGAGGGAGTAAAGAATTATGAAACTTAACGACAGAAAATCGACGTACTTCTATCATTTTCCGGTAGATGAGACGGACGCTGTTATGGCGGACTTGGCGAAGGCGGCGGAAAAAAACGACGCCGCCGCGATCAAAAAGTGCGCGAGGCTTTTAATATGGCTGTATGAGGCGTTCAGGGGCGATCCCTGCGGAAGCGACAATCCTTTTGAATTTGACGGCTGCGAATTTGAAAGCGTCCGGCAGTTTAACGCGGCGTGGAAAAAAGAGGCGGAGGCGAAACCATGAAAGGGAAAAGAGGCAAGACGGTAAAAATGACCGTTACCATGTGGGAAAGCGACTTGAACGTGAACCATATAACCTACTTACGGGGCAAGAGGGAGCGCGTATTCATAACAACACATGTAGCGATTGAAACGGCACAGGGGTAAATTATGGCAGGCGAAAATATATCAATTCACTTTCCAGTTACCGACGAAGACACGAGCGACATATTGTTTCGTATCATGGGAACGCCGCACAAAGAATTTGAGACAATGAGAGTACACATCGAATTATTAAACGGCTTGTATGAGGCGGTTGTCTCTGAGGTGCTAAGTGTTATACGGAGACAAAACCATGAGTAAAGTAATAATCGAGCATAGTGGTATAATAAAAGAATAATATCCGGGCTTAGGTCGCCCGGCTGTTATAACCCTTGCCCCGTAGGGGCGGGTAATTTATTTATAGGAGGTATGCCCTATAAGGTTATCGGATAAACGCAAAGCCGCCACGCCTGAGAGCTACGGGCGCGGCGGCGCTTTTTTTGTGATCAATTTTGTGATTAAAAAACAACCGCGGATAATTAATAATCGTTGACAATCCTTTCTTTATTATATATCTTTATAACGCTATAAGACACTATACAACACTATTGAGAAAAGACGGATTTTCAAAAAAAAGCGGCTCCGAGTCCTATAGCCGCTAATTTAAAAACCGGGCGTTTTCTCCAAGCTCACGGAGGGTAGGATAGTGGCTATTCCGCCTGGTTTGGGACCAGGATGTCGGGGGTTCAAATCCCCCCTCTCCGACAA